>Ga0187846_10000369_pt1 | contig 26522 bp, 20 predicted proteins | sample TC_taG_FD_161473 | JGI IMG/M metagenome (GOLD analysis project Ga0187846, IMG submission 161473) | Biofilm microbial communities from the roof of an iron ore cave, State of Minas Gerais, Brazil - TC_06 Biofilm (v2) | ecosystem: Environmental > Terrestrial > Deep subsurface > Cave > Wall biofilm... | reverse complement strand
GGCGGGTTTGCGCTTCCCGCGATCGATAAGTTTTCCACCGCAGAAGGGCTTTCCTAGCACAAAAAGCATTGACTGCCTATGTCATCGGAGGTTACGATGCAACAATCGGTCACCAGACTAGTTAATAACGGAGTGTGGGAATGGGCATGTCTGCTTTCCACAAGTTGGTAAGTTGCGTGCTGCTCCTGATATTTCCAGTTTCATTATTTGCCGCCGATTCAAGTGCGGCCATGCTTTACACGAATGGAGCCACCTGGCTGAACGGGAGCCATGTGCCGCACTCCTCCGCGATTTTCTCCGGAGATCTGGTGCAGACCCGCTCTGATTCCATCGCCAACATCAACGCCCCAGGGGCAGCCATTACTGTGCTCGGAGACTCCCTCGTGCAATTTGAGGGCACTTCGCTAAAAGTGGAGCACGGCGGCGTGACGGTCTCGACCTCCAAGGGAGTGGCGACTACCGCAGGCGACGTGAAGGTCGCGCCCGTCACCAACGCGTGGACCGAGTTCCAGGTTACGGACCTGGATGGCACGGTGAGGATCGCCGCGCGCAAAGGAGATGTAACGGTCAGCGACGGCAACGGCACTATGACGCTCGCCCAGGGACAGGAAACGACCAGGGATGAAACGTCTGACCAGTCCGATAACAAAGACAAGAAGAAGAACAAGAAGCGTGCGACCGGAGCGGAGCCTGCGGCCGGAGGTGGTGTTCTGGATAATCCGATCGCGATCGGAATTGGCGCCGCGGCCATCGCCGGTGTTGCCACGTGGGTGCTGGTAAAGAGCGACAATCCAGCGAGTCCATCAAAACCTTAAAGTTTTTTCATCGTCAGCCGGCAGCATAGGCCGTCCATCCGCGTGGGCGGCCTTTATTTTGGCCGAGGGATGCGGCTCAGAAGTTTGTGGCGGGCTGTTGCAGTTCCTCCTGCGATGGCAGGACGTCCGGGGCGGGAGTACGCACAGGCTTGCGTTTCTTCGCCTGCGCGAAGGGATCGGCGGCCGCAATCGTGCAGAGCACGTAAAACAGCGCCGCATTGGCGGGAATCTGCAGGTTGAAATCGACGAGACTGTGAACCAGAATCCCGCTCAGACCGAGCAGGCACGCCAGAGCGACGGCGCCACTGATGTCTTTCGTCCAGTTTCCAATCTTCTTGACGGCGGATCGAAAGACGAGCACGAGAAACCACACCATGGTGCCGAATCCGAGCAGGCCCATTTCGACTAAGAGTTGCAGGTAATCGTTGTGGGCCTCATTCACGAAAAAGTTCGTGTAAAAGCTGCGGAATTGAGGATAGACAACGGGAAATGATCCGAGGCCCCATCCCAGCACGGGTTTTTGCAGGAACATGCGCAAGCCGTCGCGATTGATACCGAGACGCATGTCGTTGGAAAGATCGGCGTGAGCCGGACCCATGGTGGCAATGCGTTCACCCAGCGAGCCACCGCCGATCCATACCAACGCCCCGACCACCAGCACCAGAAAGACTCCCATCGCAACTGCTGTTTTGAGTCCGCCCTTCTGTTGGATAAGCAAGGTCGCGAGGATAGCGAGTTCCACGACCAGGGCCAGCATTCCCCCGCGCGACCCCGAAAGAAAAATCGTACCTGCCATGACGGCGGCGGCGCACGCGGCTGCGATTCTTTCTTTATGGCCGGTGAAATGAGTCAGCGCCAGGACCAGCGGAATGGGCGCAAGCATCTCCATCAATCCGGCATAGTGATTGTGGTTTACGTAGGGACCGTAAATCCAGCCGCCCATGCGCGGAGTTCGCACCCAATAGAGCTTGCCATTGGACGAGATTCCCTGCAGCAGGGAAAAACTGGCGAGCGCCGCTCCATAGACCGAGAAAACGAAGGCGAGTTTTCGAGCCTGCGCGCTGCGAAGCAAAGTTTGGCCAGCGAGAAAGCAGTGGCCCGCATAGGCGCAGTACAAGAGGGCTTCCGACGCAGTGTCGTGCCAGTAGGCCGTCTGACGGAACACGAGTTGCGTCAGGATCAAAACGCCAAACACTCCCATGGGGAGATAAAGCGGATTCTTGCGGACCTTGATTTCGCCCGCCAGCACCTGCTTGGCCACCCACATCAGCAGAAGAGCTGCCGCACCGGCTTCCATCACAAAGATCGACCAAGGTTCGACGGCGCCGAAGGCGAGCGGCCCAAACAGAAGCAAGCCAAACGTTCCGTAAAGCAGGGCTGCGTTGAGAAGATCGCCCGACCCGGGGCGATGGTGGTGGACAGATCTAATGCTGGTCGCGCTCATGAAATTGAATGCACCCGGCTGGTGGGCTACTGCTGTTTCTGCACAATCCGGAAATCGTCGATCCAGAGCTTACCACGGATAGGGCTGCCTTCCGGCAGCCGCCGGACGTGCAACACCACCAACTTCGTATCGGCGCCGGCGGTGAATTCTCCGCTTGCCGACTTCCAGAACCCTGCCTCGGTCAGCTCGTCGCTCTCGTAGAGAACGGCAGAGGTGTACATGTCCTGAATCGTGAAGTGGGGAGCTCCGGCGCCTTCCATGTCTCCGATCTTGTAGTACGCAGAGAATTCGTACGTGGTATTCGGCTGGACTGGGACCAGCTGATAAATGCCGGCATCGCGGACTCCGGGCCCGTCAAAAGTGATCAGGAGCGAGCGATGCCCGCTGTGAAAGTCGCTCGGATCGAGAGTTAGCGTCACACTCTGCTGCTTTTGATACTGCCAGTCAAAGCCTCCGTTTAATACCTCGAGGTCGAAGTTTCCGTTCACCACCAGATTGTTTGCGGTGGGCTGATAGGAAGCAAAGCCGAAGCGTCCCGATGCCTGCTGCCAGGCGGACAACGCCTGATCCGGCTGCTTCTGGAGGATGAGGTAGCGAACGTAGTCGAATACAACTTGCTTACTCAGGGATTCGCGAGTCTGCATCAGGGAAGCCCACGCTTTCGTGGTGCCGGCCGTCTCATTCTTCGTCATCAGCAGGCTGAGGAAAGCGAGCAGAGGCTCGGAGCGGGAGGGAACGACGTCGCGCAGAAGCGTGTCCACATCAGGCTTGATGCGCCAGCACAGCTGCATGGCGACGCCCGCCAGCGAAGGTTCGTTCTCCAGAACCACGCGAAACTCGTGGAGAGCCTTCTCCTCCTGGCCTTGTACGAGATAGAGGTTGGCAGCTTCCCAGGCGACATCGGGAGTCGTGGGGTCGGCGTGGATGGCGTTTTCGAGAGCCCAGGCCTGCCGGCTGGTGTCTCCTTGCACCTGGTAGGCCGATGCCAGATCGAACCAGTAGCGCGCGGAGTGCGGGTTGAGCTGAACCGCGGCGCGGTAGGGTTCGACGGCGGAGGCCGGGTCACGCGCCACCAGGGCGTAGTACCGCCCCAGATGATTCCGATAGTCGGCGTTCCCGGGATCGAAGCGGGTGGCGCGCTGCAGACTGCTTAACTCCGCGCGATCGCCGAACAGGGACGCGACGAACAGTGTGCCGGCCAGCGCCACGTAGGCAAGCGCGCAGACGGCCGCGGCTACAACGAAAAATCTCTTCCGCGCGGCTGTGTTGAGGAGGATTTGCATGTAGTCGGCCGGGCGCTTGTCTATGCGCTGCTGGACGAGGCTTCGGCTGGTTCGTCCGTATCGTCATCAGCCTCGTCGTCGTGCAAGTCTTCGTCCCGGTAGTAGCGAGCGTACTTACCCTGGTATTCGTAATAGTAGTAATAATCCGGCGAGCTGAGGTCGACGGCGTTCAACAGAACTCCGGAAACTTTCGCGTTCACCTGCATGAGCACGTCCCGCGAACGGCGCAGCGCCTGCTTCGTGGTTTGTCCCGAGCGGATGACCAGCACGATGGAATCGGCACGAGGAGACAGGACCACGGCATCGGTTACGGACAGGGTCGGGGGCGTATCCAGGACAATATGATCGTACTGCTCCCGCAGTTGAACGAGCACGTCCCTCATGTTGGTGGAGGCCAGCAGTTCGGCGGGATTGGGCGGGGGCGTGCCCGCCGGCAGTACGTAGAGATTGGGCAGAATCGGCGTGCGCGTGATGGCCTGTTCCAGCGTAGCGCTGCCGGTCAGCACGTTGCTCAGCCCGCTGCGCGGCCCCATGCCTAGAGTTTTGTGAATGCTGGGCCGGCGAAGGTCGGCGTCGATGAGCAGAACGCGAACGCCCTTCTGCGCCAGAACCACTGCCGTGTTGATGCTGGTGGTGGTCTTGCCTTCCTGCGGCAGGGCGCTGGTCACCATGATGACCTTGGGCGGCGCGCCGAGGTTGGAGAGCAGCAGCGACGTGCGCAGGGCGCGGTACGATTCGGCCATCTGCGACTGTGGCCGGACCTGGGTGATCAACTCCACGGCTTCTTTCGAGGAAGCAATCACCAGCCGCTTCTGGTTTGCGCCATCTCGCAGGTTTTTCGAGCCCAGAGGAATCATGCCGAGCGGCGGGAGACCAGAGATGACCTGGGCCTGCTCGGTGGTTCGCACGGTGTTATCGATGCCTTCCAAAACAAACGCGAGGCCAATTCCAGAGGTGAGTCCCAGAGCAAATGCAAACGCGAGGTTTCGCGGAATGTTGGGCTCGATGGGACCTGTAGGCATACGGGCGCTGTCGACGATGCGGAAGTTGTTGGACTTCAGCCCTGCCGATACGCCGGCTTCCTTCATCTTCTCCAGAAGTCCCTCATAGAGCTGGCGGTAGGATTCCGAGTCGCGCTTGAGCAGGTTATACTCGATCGCGCTTTCGTTGAGCTTGTTGGCTTCCTGCTTCTGCTTCTCCAGGGCGTCGCGCAGCATGTTCTCCCGCTGCAGCGAGGCGAGGTATTGTCCGCGAATCTTGTCACCGATCTTCCTGGTCTCGGCCTGAATCTGAACATCGATTTCGTGCAGCTGGTTGTTCAATTGCGCCAGCTTGGGATAGGACGGCCCGAACTGGGTGCTGAGTTCTGCCGCCTGAATCTTCAGGTCTGCCTGCTTGATGCGCAATCCTTCCATCAATCCCGAAGCCGATTGCGCTCCGCCCGCGGATTCCAGGCTTCCGGTGGCGGAAATGATGGCGTCGGGATCGCCGGACTGAATGAGCCGGTATACGGCTTCTTTGTCCATGCGGTCCGATTCCGCGATGGTCAAGTCCTTGTTCAGTTCGTCGAGCTTCTGGGTGGTGATGTTGGTTTTCTCGTCCATGCCCAGAATCTCGTGCTCTTTCTGGTAGCGGACGAGCTTTTCCTGGGAGGTCTCCACCTTCATCTGCAGGTCCACCAGCTGCTTCGAGAGCCAATCCGAAGCCTGCATGGTCGACTCGAAGCGCGCCTTGAAATTGTTCTCGACGTACGTGTTCATCAGGGTGTTCACGATGGTGTACGCCATCTGCTTGTCAGGAGTGCGGTAGCGCACCTCGATAATTCGAGAATTGGGAAGCAGCGTCACCCTGAGGCCGCCCTTAAACCCAGCCAGCATTGCGGACGTGCGAACGGGATCGGCTTGCAGCGGGTCGGGGGCCAGATCGAGCGAGGAAGGCAGCGCCGGCTGCCTGCCGCCGAACTCGGGCCGGCGATCGAGGTTCAGTTCCTTCATCACCTGCAGCGCCAGCAGATCGCTTTGCAGAATCTTGACTTCGGTTTCCAGTTCGCTGGGATCGTAATAGTCGAGATTGAACGTGGGCGAATTGTTGAAGTTGACCAGGCCGGAATCCGGCTTGTTGACGGCGATCGTGCCGCTGGCCTCGTAAACCGGAGTCATTTTCAGGCTGGCGATGGCGACCACGGAAAAAATCACAAACAGACAGGAGAGGACGGTCCACTTGCGCTTGACCAGCACTCGGATGTATTCCCCGAGCGCGGATTCGTGGGAAGGAAGTTCGGGGTAGATTCGAGCTCCGGGCCGGCCGAAATCCGGGTTCGCGGCCGCCGCTTGCAGATCGCGAACGTTGGGACTATTGGCCTGCACCAGGGGTCCGGACTCCATGCGTTCTCCTCAACGATCCAAAACACAAAACCGCAACGCAGGCGAAACCTTGCCCGCACATGCAAATCCGCGATCCGAGGCTGGTTCGTCGCGACGGGGAATTCTTTTTTCCGTGACGTTAGAGAGTTCGTCGTCATTCTAGCATTGGATTTGCCAAACGCTTTACGATTTTTCTCATGGCGAATTCCTTGTGCAGAGCGCGAAGCGGGCGCGCAGGCGCGTGAAAGTCCGCTATACTAACTGCCAACTTCACTTCCGGCTGCAGTGCGGGCGGAGCGCTGGCAAGAAAGTTTGATGTTCGATTTCGGGTTTTGCGAGGCAGGTTGATGAATTGGTCGGAAGAGGTTGTGCTGGTCACGGGTGGCACGGGATCGTTCGGGAAGAAGTTTGTCGAGATCATGCTGCGGGAGTATCGCCCGAAGCGGCTCGTTATTTTCTCTCGCGATGAACTGAAGCAGCACGACATGCGGGCGGCGGGCATGAATCACCCCACCCTGCGTTACTTCATTGGCGACGTCCGCGACGCGGGACGGCTGGAGCGCGCGCTGGCCGGCGTAACGGTGGTAGTGCACGCGGCCGCGCTGAAGCAGGTCCCGGCTTGCGAGTACAACCCGTTCGAAGCCATTCAGACCAACATCATGGGCGGGCGCAATGTGATTGACGCCGCCATCAATCAGGGTGTGCGGCGCATTCTTGCTCTGAGCACTGACAAAGCGGTGAATCCGATCAACCTGTACGGCGCAACCAAACTCTGCGCCGAGAAAATGTTTGTGCAGGCGAACGCCTACTCCGGCGCGCAGGACACGCGCTTCAGTTGTGCGCGCTATGGGAATGTCGTCGGGAGCAGGGGCAGCGTGATTCCGGTGTTTCTGGAACAGCGCCGCAGCGGCCGGCTGACGCTCACCGATCCGCGCATGACCCGTTTCTGGCTCACGCTGGAGCAGGGCGTGCGATTCGTTGTGCGCTGCATCGAGCAGATGCATGGCGGAGAGATTTTCGTTCCCAAGATTCCGAGCATGAGGATTGTGGATCTCGCGGAAACGATTGCGCCCGGATGTGAAGTGGAGTGCATTGGGATTCGTCCGGGAGAAAAACTCCATGAGGTTCTGGTCTCCGAAGACGAAGCCCGCAACACGCTGGAAGTGGAGGACATGTACGTCATCCAGCCCGCGCATCCGTGGTGGCGCCGGGAAAACTGGGTGAACGCGAAGGCGCTGCCGGAGGGCTTCCGTTACACCAGCGACACCAACGATCGCTGGCTGAGCAACCAGGACCTGCAGGAGCTGATCGGCCCGGAGATGACGGACGACGACTCGATCCCTGCGCGCATTCCGGCCTGATCGGGAGTTGAGCATGACGACCACACCTGTCAGCGTGGAAGCCCTTGCCGTCAACGGCGGGAAGCCGGTGCGTGAGACGCTGCTGCCCTATGGCCGGCAACAGGTGTCGGAGGACGATATTCAGGCGGTCGTTGATGTCCTGCGATCCGATTGGCTGACCACCGGCCCGAAGGTGGGCGAGTTCGAAGAAGCTTTCGCATCGCAGGTCGGCGCGGCACAGGCCGTTGCCTTCAGTTCCGGAACGGCCGCCCTGCACGGCGCGGCGTTTGCTGCGGGCCTGAAGCCCGGTGACGAAGCGATCACCACTCCCTTGACCTTTGCGGGCACCGCGAACTCCGTGCTCTATCAGGGAGCGACGCCGGTTTTTGCCGATGTTTGCAGCGACACGCTGAACCTTGATCCCGAGCGCGTTGCCGAACGAATCACGCCGAAGACGCGCGTCATTCTTCCCGTGGACTACGCCGGGCATCCGGCCGAAACGGATTCCTTCGCCGCCATGGCTCGTAGTCACGGCCTGATTGTGATCGAGGACGCCTGCCACGCGCTGGGCGCGGAATATCGCGGCCGAACAGTGGGCGCGCTGGCCGATATGACCGTTTTCAGTTTTCATCCCGTGAAGCACGTCACCACCGGCGAGGGCGGGATGGTGGCCACGAACAACTCAAGATTCGCCGAGACGCTGCGGCGCTTCCGCAATCACGGCATCTCGAGCGAGGCGCGGCAGCGGCAGTCTGCCGGGCAGTGGCACTATGAGATGGTGTTGCTCGGCTTCAACTACAGGCTCACCGACGTCGCCTGCGCTCTCGGGATTTCGCAGCTGAAGCGGCTGGAACCGAATCTCGCCCGGCGCCGGCAGATCGCGGCGCGCTACACGGTTGCGTTCCGGGAACTTCCCGGCGTGATCCCGCCGAGCGTGCGCGCCGAGGTGAATCCCGCGTGGCACCTGTATCCGATTCGTCTCGATCTGGCGAAGCTGAGCGGCGACCGCGCACAGATTTTTCGCGCGCTGCGGGCGGAGAACATCGGGGTCAATGTTCACTACATTCCGGTTCACACGCACCCTTACTATCGGAGCCGCTTCGGGTACAGGGCCGGAGGTGAATATCCGGTTGCGGAAGACGCGTACGAGCGCCTGATCAGCTTGCCGATGTTCCATGCGATGAGCGACGAGGATGTCGCGGACGTGATACTCGCGGTCTCGAAGGTGATCTCCGCTTATTCCCGGTGACTCTGCCGGTCGGATCGCTGTCGTTCGCCGCTTAACGCTGATATCGAGGCAAAGTGCCCTTGGCTGCCCAAACAGCATTTGCGGAAGGCTCGCTGGTGGTTCTCCGGCCGCTGGAACGCGCCGATCTCAACGAGCGCTACCTCGGCTGGCTCAACGATCCCGAAGTCATGCGCTACATGGAGACGGGAATCTTTCCGTCCACTGCCGAAGATCTGGAGAAGTACTACTCCAGCGTTCGTGATTCGAAGAACCAGGTGATTCTTGCCATCGCGGATCGCAAATCACAGGAACATATCGGCAACGTCAAGCTCGGACCGCTTCACTGGATTCACCGGTCTGCGATCTTCGGCATTCTGATCGGAGACAGAAAGTTCTGGGGCAAGGGCGTAGGGCTGGAAGCCACCAGACTCATGGTGGAATATGGGTTCTATCGCCTGAACCTGCACCGCATCGATCTGGGCGTGTTTGCCGAGCATGAGTCGGCGGTGCGCTGCTACGAGAAAGCCGGCTTCAAGGTTGAAGGCCGAATGCGCGAGGACCTGTTTCATAATGGCGAATACAAAGATCGCCTGTGGATGGGCTTGCTGCGCTCCGAGTACAAAATGCAAAAGGCGGGAAAAAAGAAATGAAGGCCCTGGTGTTGGGCGGCGGCTCGATTGGCACGCGGCATCTGCGCAACCTCGCGGCCGTGGGAGTCGGCGAGTTGGGGGTGGTTGACACCGATCCGCAGCGCCTAGCCGGTCTGGCATCTGATTGCGATGCGACTCTCTTTGCGCAGCTCGAGGCCGGGATGACATGGTCGCCTGATTTCGTCGTGGTCGCGACTCCCACGAATCTGCACGCGCGCCACGCGCTCGAAACCGCACGCCGCGGCTGCGATGTTTTTGTGGAGAAGCCTCTGTCGCATTCGCCCGGGCAATTGGCTGAGCTTGCACAGATGGTCGAGCGCAAGAACCTGATCTCTCTGGTCGGCTGCAACATGCGATTCCATCCCGGCCCGGCGAAGGTGAAAGAACTGCTCGCGAAAGGCGTGCTGGGCAGAATCCTGTTTGCCAGGGTTCATGCCGGGTCTTACTTGCCCGACTGGCGTCCCGGCGCCGACTACCGAAGCAACTACGCGGCCCGCGAAGCGACCGGCGGCGGCTGCATCCTCGACTTCATTCACGAGATCGACCTGACTCGCTGGTATCTCGGTGACGTACAGGATGTAGTCTGCGTGACCGCACACACGGGGTCGCTGGAGATCAGCACAGAGGATGTCGCTGTGCTGGTCGGCCGGCATGCGACTGGGGCCTTGTCCGAGATTCACCTTGACTACGTGCAGCGAACATATGAGCGCGGCTGCCAGATTGTCGGCGAGCGCGGGTCAATCTTCTGGGATTTTGCTGCCAGGCAAGTACGCTGGTTCGATGCCGCCAGCGGGAATTGGGCAACGTTTTCGCAGCCCGTGGGTTGGGAACTGAATGACATGTATCGCGACGAGATGCAGCATTTCGTCGAATGCGTGCGGGCCAGGCGTCCAACCGTGCTGCCGATTCCCGAGGCAGTTTCCGTGATGCAGATTGCGTTCGCTGCCAAGACTTCGGCTCGCGACGGGCGCATCGTGGCTGTTGGTGAGGAAGTGCCGGCGTGATTGTGGCCATCATCCAGGCGCGAATGGGATCCTCCCGCCTGCCGGGCAAGGGCATGGCGGACGTTGCCGGCCGGCCCTTGTTGGGGCGGGTTGTCGATCGGGTGCGTAAGGCCCAACGGGTTGATAAGGTTATCGTCGCTACGACCGACCGGCCCGTGGACAACGCGATCGCGGCTTTCTGCCAGCGGGAAGGTGTGGCGTGCTTTCGCGGCAATGAAGACGATGTGCTCGACCGCTTTTACCAGGCCGCCAAGTCGAGCGCGGCGGACATCGTAGTGCGCATCACCGCGGACTGTCCGCTGATCGATCCTGCGGTCATCGACAAAGTTGTGTCGCGATTTGAGCAGGGTGACTGCGACTACGCTTCGAACGTGCTGCGCTACACATATCCGGATGGCCTGGACACGGAGGTGTTCTCGTTCATCGCGCTGGAACGGGCATGGCACGAAGCGCGCCAGCCGTCGGAACACGAGCATGTCACACCCTACCTGCGCTCCGGGGAGTTTCGCTCGGCGAATGTGGAGAGCGATCTTCCGGTTTCGCCGAACAAGTTTCGCTGGACCGTGGACAACGCCGCAGATCTTGAGTTCGTTCGCGCCGTCTACGCGGCCATGAACGGGCACGGCGCTTTCGGTTTTAAAGACATTTTTGAACTCTTGCAGAGGAGACCTGAGTTGGTTGCCATCCAGACAGAAACCATTGCGAATGAGGGCTACTACCGCAGCCTGTTTCGCCAGGCCCCCGGAGGCGCGGCGGCGAAGCTTACCCTGACGCAATCGCAGGCGTGGCTGGAACGTTCGAAGAAAGTGATTCCCGGCTGTGCCCAGACTTTCAGCAAAGGGCCGTCGCAGTACGTGCAGGGCGTGGCTCCCATCTTTCTCGAATGCGGCAAGGGATGCCGCGTTTGGGACGTCGATGGCAACGAGTACATCGACTACGTGCAGGGTTTGCTGCCGAACATTCTCGGCTATGCGAACGACGACGTGAATGCGGCGGTCGCTTCGCAGCTGGCGAAGGGACACAGTTTCTCGCTCTCGCATCCGCTGGAGATCGAACTGGCGGAAAGGCTCACCCGTTTGATTCCGTGTGCCGAGATGGTGCGCTTTGGAAAAAACGGATCCGATGCGACCTCGGGTGCCGTGCGCGCGGCGCGCGCCTTCACCGGACGCGATCGCATCGCCTGCTGCGGATACCACGGCTGGCAGGACTGGTACGTTGGCAGCACCACCCGCAACGCCGGCGTTCCCCGGGCCGTTCGTGAGTTGACTCACCCGTTCCGCTACAACGACCTGGCCAGCCTGGAGAAGGTGCTCTCTGAACATCCCGGCGGATTTGCGGCCGTGATCATGGAACCGGTCAATTTCGAGGAGCCGACAACGGGTTTCCTGGAAGGAGTGAAGAGTCTCGCTCAGAAACACAAAGCGCTGTTGATCTTCGACGAAATCTGCAGCGGCTTCCACTTCGGTCTGGGAGGCGCGCAGAAGTTGTTCGGCGTTACTCCGGACCTGGCCTGTTTCGGAAAAGCGATGGGGAACGGCTTCCCGATCGCATGCGTGGTGGGCCGCGCCGAGGTGATGAAAGTGTTCGAAGAAATATTCTTCAGCTTTACGTTCGCCGGAGAAACGTCGTCGATGGCCGCCGCGATGAAGGTGCTCGACATCCTCGAAAACACCGATGCCCTTGCCCGCATGGAAGCCAACGGCCGGACTCTGCAGGATGGCATCAACATCATGGCTGGAGAAGCCGGCTTGGGGCAGCGAGTCAAAGCGATCGGACGGCCCCAGTGGTCGCTGTTGAGGTTCACTGACCCGGCCGGTGGCCCGAGCGTGCTGCTGAAGAACCTGTTTCAACAGGAGGCGGTCAAGCGCGGCATTCTGCTGCTGGCCACGCACAATCTCACCGCGGCGCATGACGGAGCGGCGATCCATCGCACGCTGGAAGCCTACGCTGAAGTCATCAAGACTCTGGCTGCCTGGATGCAAGACGCAGATCCCGCGCGCTTTCTCGAAGGGCCGATGAGCGAGCCCGTGTTTCGTGTCCGATGATCCTTGTCTGTCGCACCGATGCCAGTGTCGCAATCGGCACCGGCCATGTCATGCGCTGCCTCGCTTTGGCTCAGGCATGGCAGGATGCCGGGGGCCAGGCAATCTTTGCCATCGCCGAGGCTACCGCCGCCGTGCGCGAGCGTCTGCAACAGCAGGGTTTCCAGATTCTTTCTGTGGAGGCTGCACCGGGATCGTTGGAGGATGCTCGCAGCTTGAGTGCGCTGGCGAAAGATGCCGCCGCTGGATGGCTCGTGGTTGACGGCTACTGCTTCGACGACGAGTATCAACGCGCACTGAAGCGCGAAGGGTTCAAGATTCTCTTCATCGATGACTACGGCAATGCGCGGCACTATGCTGCTGATTTCATCCTCAACCAGAACGCGGCAGCGCAGGAAAGTGACTATCCCAACCGCGAGTCCTGCACGCGGCTTCTTCTTGGGGCGCGCTATGCACTGCTGCGGCGTGAATTCGTCGCAGAGAGTGCACGCCCAAGGGAGATTCCTCCTGTTGCGCGGCGCGTTTTGATCACCATGGGTGGAAGCGATCCGCAGAATTTTGCCGAGTGCGCGATGCGTGCCTTTGCTCGCGTCAATATCGAAGGGGCTGAAGCGATTGTCGTGGCGGGAGGAAGCAATCCCCACACTGAGTCACTCGAACGCACTGCCGCTGAACTGGGAGGGAAGCTGCGCGTGAAGAACAACGTCTCGAACATGGCGGAACTGATGTCGTGGACGGACGTTGCCGTCTCGGGCGCGGGTTCGACCTGCTGGGAACTTTGCCGGATGGGACTTCCCGCGCTCACCGTCGACGTTGCGCAGAACCAGCGTTCCCTCGCGCGCGAGCTGGACCGCCGCGGATGCACCATTCACCTGGGCAGCGTCGACAGTGTTTCTGAGCAAGCGATCGCCGATCGACTGCAATGGCTTATGAATTCCGTGGAGAAACGGCAATCGCTGTCGCAACGGGGCCGTGAACTGGTCGACGGCAAGGGAGCGAGGCGGGTCGCCGCGGCACTGCTAAGTGGAAACCTCAGACTCCGCCGCGCCGTGGAGGGCGATTGCCGCCTCTTGTGGGAGTGGGCCAATGATCCCGACGTGCGCGCCGCGTCGTTTTCTCCGGGCAAGATCCCGTGGGATACTCACGTGGCGTGGTTCGAGGACAAGCTGCGGCAAGATGGATCCATCATTCTCGTCGCCGAACGTGATGGCATTCCTGTCGGCCAAATCCGGTTTGACAAGAATGGCAACCGCGAAGCCGACATCGGAATCAGCCTCGCGCGAGAGAGGCGAGGGCAGGGAATCGCCGGCAATCTCATCTGCTTGGGCGTAGACGAAGTTTTCCGTGACCCCAGGTTTCAGCGGATCAACGCCTACGTAAAGCAGGAGAACGTCTCATCCATCCGAGCTTTTGAGCACGCCGGGTTCCGGCGGGTTGGCGTGACCAACGTCAAGGGAAACGTAGCTGTGCACTTTGTCTATGAGCGGAACTCGCGAGACTGATGCGGGTCCCACGCTGTGAAGCCACGGGCGAACTAAATGGTTAAGCCGGTCACTATCGGCAGTCGAAGCATCGGGCCGGGGCAACCCGTATACGTAGTGGCGGAAATCTCGGCCAACCATCATCAGGATTTCGATCAGGCTGTCGCAATCGTTCACGCTGCCAAAGAAGCCGGCGCCGACGCGGTCAAGCTGCAGACTTACACAGCGGAGACCATGACGATTTCGAGCGACCGTGCCGACTTCCGCGTGGGTGGCGGCACGCTGTGGGATGGCAGAACGCTGTTCGATCTTTACCGCGAAGCGTACACGCCCTGGGAATGGCAGCCCAGGCTGAAGCAAGTCGCCAACAGTCTCGGGCTCGATCTTTTTTCGACGCCCTTTGATGATTCGGCCGTCGACTTCCTGGAGAAGATGGACGTTCCGGCGCACAAGGTCGCATCGTTTGAGCTGGTCGACATCCCGCTCGTTCGCAAAATTGCCGGTACCGGAAAGCCTCTGGTGATGTCGACGGGCATGGCCAGCCTGGAGGAGATCGAGGAGGCGGTGCAGGCGTCCAGACAAGCCGGAGCAACCCAGATCGTATTGTTGAAGTGCACCAGCGCTTACCCGGCGCCGGCCGAAGAAATGAATCTCCGCACGATTCCGGAGCTGTCGCGCCGCTTCAGTGTGCCCGTAGGACTTTCCGATCACACCATGGGCTTGGCGGTGACGGTCGCGGCCGTGGCGCTGGGTGCGTGTATGATCGAGAAGCACCTTACACTGTCCCGTTCCGTTCCCGGCCCGGACAGTGCATTCTCCCTGGAACCCACAGAATTCAAAGCAATGGTGGAAGCTGTCCGCACCGCAGAAAAGGCTCTCGGCGAAGTCCATTTCGGATTGAGCGAGAAAGAAAAAAGCAGCCGTTTGTTCCGGCGTTCTCTTTACGTTGTGCGCAACATGAAGAACGGTGAAGTGTTCACCAAAGAGAATGTTCGCTCGATTCGTCCGGGCTACGGCATGCACACGCGCCACTTGCAAGAGATCCTCGGCCGCCGCGCTGCACGCGACATCGCGGTCGGCACTCCGTTAAGCTGGGATTTGGTGCACTCCTGATGCGATTTGTAAGTCCACTGTTGAAGCGCGTGATATATCCCTCGATGGCGAGGGCCGGAGTTTTTCGCCACGCCTCGACTCATGGCCTCGCCGTCGTTACGTACCACGGAGTCCTTCCGGAGGCATACCAGGTCATCGATCCGGCGCTGGACGGAAGCCTTGTAACCGCTGCCTCCTTGCGCGAACAATTGCGGCTGCTGAAAGCAAACTACAACGTGATTTCCCCGGAGCAGATGCGGCAATGGTGCGAACGCAACTACGAACTTCCGCCCGGGGCGGTGCTGGTTACCTGCGACGACGGCCTGGTAAACGCCGTAACCGACATGTTGCCGATCCTGCAGGAAGAGAATGTCCGCTGCCTGTTCTTCGTGGTCGGGCTGTCGGCCGCCGACGCTCCCGGAATGCTCTGGTATGAAGAACTCTATCTGATGCTCGCTGCGGCTGCGGAAGGACCATTCTCGGTGCCGTTGAGCGAAGTTGAGGTGGTGGGCTATCTCGGAAGTCAGGGACAAAGGCGGGCTCTCTGGTGGGAGCTCTCGCAGTTTCTCGTGAAGTGCGATTATGAACGCTGCCGTCACTTCCTGGACGCGGTGCGGGCCAAGCTTGCGCTGAACGGCGAGTTCGCCTCCCGGTATCTGACCAACCAGAATGCGCGCAAACGCTTCTCGCTGTTGAGCCGATTGGACTTGCAGACGCTGCTCTCGGCCGGAATGTCGGTGGGCGCGCACACTCTCAGTCATCCGATGCTTTCGCAGTTGCCCGACGACCGGGCCTGGTATGAGATGACGGAGAGCCGCCGGCGTTTACAGGAGGCGGTCGGCTGTCCGGTATGGGCGCTGGCTTACCCGTTTGGCGGGCCGGGCTCGGTTTCCCGCAGAGAACTGAGCATGGCGCAGAAGGCCGGTTACACGGGCGCGTTCCTCAGCTACGGCGGCGGTTTTGGCGCCGATCTCCCGCGCTACGCCTTGCCGCGAATTCACATAACCTGCGACATGACACTGTCAGAGTTTGAGGCCCACGTGTCCGGCTTCTACCGTTCGTTGCGCAAGCGGCTTGGACGCGAAGACCCCAGCGTGGCCGCGATGCTGGGTTGAACAGTACTTAACACGGAGAAGCGAATATCATCAGCGTTGCCCAAACTCATACTCCGGCCCGCACACATTGCGCCTGATCCAGGTTAGAGACATTTCGGCGGACGAAAGCCTGCGCTTGCGATGGAATGCGTTGGCAATGCAGGCCGAGCATCCAGAGATTTTCTGCACCTGCGAGTGGGCGCTCGCCGTGCAGCGAGCCTACGGCGAATCGCTACTTCCTTGGATTCTGTGCGTGGAGGATGAAAACAAATCACTCCGCGGCCTGGCGGCTTTGGCGACCGATGCTTCGGGCCAGCAGGTTTCTTTTCTGTGCGCCACGACCGGCGACTATTGCGACTTCCTGAGTCCATCTGGCGAGGGAGACGCCATCGTTGACGCTGTCTTGCAGGAGTGCAAAACGGCGAATGCGACGATCACTCTTGCGAACGTGCCGGCCGATTCCGCCAGTATTCCTTTCATCCGTCAGGCGGCGCATAGATACGGTTACTATTTGCATCAGCGCCCGGCATACGAGTGCGCACGGATTTCATTGGGCTCGGAGCAGCAACGCGAAGAAGTTCGGGGAACGCTTCGCCGCAAAAAGATGCGCCGTTTGGTCAGCAGGATGGAGCAGGAGCATGCGGCGCGCGTCGATCACCTGGGATCGTGGGACGAAGTGAACGAAGCCTTGCCGCAATTTGCTCGAGCGCATGTGGCGCGATTTCTTGCGACCGGACGAATCAGCAACCTGGTGCGGCCCGAGCGGCGGAAGTTTCTGGAAGGGCTGGCTCAGTTGTTGTCGCGAGCCGGTTGGCTGACGGTTTCGCGAATGACCGCGGACGGGAAACCCGTTGCCTGGAATTACGGTTTTCGTTTTCGAGGCAGCTGGTTTTGGTATCAACCGACGTTCGACACGAATCTGGAGCCGTTTTCGCCCGGCATTTACCTGCTCTCGCAGATTGTGGCGCAAGCTTGCGACGATCCCGAGATGGAAGTGGTTGACCTTGGCCTGGGGGCGGAGGGTTACAAAGAACGGCTGGCGAATTCCAGTCGGTCGACCGTTCACCTCACGTTGACGCGGTCGCTCGGTTCGCACTGGCGCGGCGTCCTCCGCTACCGGTGCGCGCAATGGCTGAAAGCGTGGCCGCGCGGCGAGAACGTGGCTCGCCGCTATCTGGCGATTCTCGGCTCAGTCCGCGCCCGTTCTCGCCAGATCGGAGCAGCCAAAACCCTGATCTCGATGGCGCGGAATGCACTTTCCGTTGTGTTTTCCAGGGATGAAGTCTATTTCTTTGAAGGCCCGCCGTCGGCTTCGAGCGAGCCGACGAACCTGTCCTTGCAGGCAATCGACTTGAACGCTCTGGCGGACGCAGCCATGAAGTTTTCGACAGATGAATCCACCTTGGCATATCTTGTCCGATGTGCTCCGCGGTTGCGGCAAGGCAGCTGGGGATTCGCGCTGAAAGACTCCGAAGGTCAGCCCGTTCACTTTGCCTGGATGGCGGCTTTCGATGGATTCCTGCGGCAGAAATGGCGTGGCAATCTACACGCCGCGGACGACGCGCTCCTGCTTTACGATTCCTGGACGCCCGGTCCGTTGCGACGCCGGGGCTTCTACACGCGTTCTCTCGAGTCGATTGCAAGAACAACTGCCGCCGAAGGCAAAAGCTTGTGGACCTTATCCCGTTCGGCCAACTCAGCCGCAATCGCCAGGGCTCGATTTCAGTTGCGTTACTCGCTGGTACGAACGAAAGTTCTTTGGTGGCAGAGAATCAGCAGGCGTGAGGTTACCGCCAGTAAACCGGCCATGTCAGAGGTCCGAACGCTCGTCTGACGTTTTCGCATTCGCATGCGAATCTTGCTTCTGCAACCCGCAGACTCTCCCCGGCGCGGACCGTGGACGCGCCAGAGGTGGGACTTCGTCGTTGATCTGGGGCGATCCTCCCCCTTCGCGGCGGCTGCATGGGAGGAACTGTTGCGCTGTCCGCTGCTGCGTGCGGATTCCTTTCGGAAAGGCATCGCAGATTTCAAAGAGATAAAAGAGATTCTCGCGCATGGTAAAGGCCGGCTGTTGGACGACGAGGGAATCGATTGGTGGACCTTGCAATCGCTGGAGATTCTCCCCGAGCTTGAAGCCATGCTGTTCCTGCAGCGGATTGCGGCGGAGATTCCACGGCCTGCCGAACTGTGGGCAACCAGGCCGGGATGGCCCGCGAGTGCGCTGGCTGCTGTTCTGGGACTTCCGCTGCAAGCTTTCGGCGCCAGCTTCGCAGCGCGCCAGGCCGGGAATATCAAGCACTATGGCCGGTTGCTCCATCATTTCTCGGCGGCACAGCTAAGAGAGATTGCCTTCGACAAATACGATGCGGCATACAAGTGGCGTTCGCGCTCGGCAGCCCGGATGCCCCCGTTGAGCGCGCCCTGTATCCTCATACCCAGCGCTTACACCAACGTTTCGCGAGTTGCGGCCGCATACGCGGACGTAGTTCCAGACCAGCCTTTCCTTCTGGTGGCCACCCGGCGGAGCTCCACGCTGTTCGAACCGCGTGCCAACGTACACCTTCGCCCTCTCGCGACCTATGCTGGAGGGGATTCGAGCGACGTCGAGCTCCAGACAATTCTCGCGAAGTGGGATGTGCTGATCGCCGAACTGAAACAGATTCGCGAATTCCAGATCCTGCTAAGTTTGGGAGCCCTTGATCATTTCAAGAAGTCGGTCCGCAACTGCCTGGCCGTGCGCAACGCCTGGCGCCGTGTGCTGGAGTGCGAGCCGGTGTGCGGCGTGCTCTGCGGTGACGACAGCAACGTGTACACGCGGCTGCCGGTGCTGCTTGCATCCAGGCGAGGCCTGCCCACGCTGGATTTTCACCATGGAGCGATGGACGGGCGCTACCTGGTCAAGGAACTGGCCTGCGATCGTTATCTGGCCAAAGATGAAACCGAGCGCGACTACTTGCTGAACGTTTGCGGGCTTCCCCCAGACGAGGTAGTAGTGGGCGCGCCGCCCGCAACAGCTCTGGCGACTGGCAAGAGAAAGCCCTCGCGCGCGGGATCTTCGATTGTCTTCTTCTCCGAGCCCTACGAAATCGTCGGTATTCGCACTGAGGAACTCTACCGCGAACTGTTCCCCGCTCTGTGCCAGCTTGCGCACTCGACCGGGCACGACGTGATCCTGAAACTGCACCCGTTCGAAAGCGCGACAGAGCGATCGGCCATGGCTCGGGCGATCCTTTCCTCCGAAGACAGTCGCTGTGTAAGAATCGTGAGCGAACCGCTCTCCGATGCCCTGCTGGCTCAAGCCTGGGTCGGTGTGACCATTGAGTCCAGCGCGGTGATCGATTGCACATCGCGCGGCATTCCATGCTTTCTTTGTGGATGGCTCGCATTCTCGCCCTATGGCTACATGCAGCAGTACGTCAAGTTTGGAGTCGGCGAGATTCTTCGCAAGGTCGAGGAAGTTGCCGACATCCCGCGCAAACTGGCGGAGCACGCGGCACCGACGGGAGAACATGCACTCCCCTCAAAAGTGATAGAGCCACAGCAGTTGTTGCAATGGCTGGGCGCAAACGCTCCCGAGCCGGCGTTGAGGCGCGCTTGATGACAATTCCGGTCGGAACCAACGCGCCCCTCTCCGCCGAAGTCCCTGACCGCGACGGCTCCCGGGCGCTTAACCGCGTGCCGGCGACGGCACCGGCATCAATTGAGACACAGCAGTTTCGCTCGCAGGTTGGTCACATCACCCGGCAATCTGGAGTCTTCTTTGCAGGCACGATTTTTACCGCGATTCTCGGCTATCTCTTCAAAATCTATTTGGCGCGCGTGCTCGGGGCGGAAGCCCTGGGCATCTACGCGCTCGGCATCACGCTGGTGGGACTGATTGGGGTTTTCAACACTCTAGGCTTGCTGCACTCCGCCGTGCGCTACGTCGCCGTCTACCAGGCTTCCGGAAAGCCCGAACAACTGCGTGCGTTGCTGTGGACCGGCGGCGCGATTCTCCTTGCGGCCAATCTGTTTTTCGCGGGAGTGCTGCTGGCAGTCGGCCGGCCTGTTGCGATTCGCTTCTATCATTCTCCGGCGCTGGTGCGCTATCTGCCTCTCTTCGCGCTGTTGATGCTTCCCAACGTCCTGAACAGCTTCTATTCCAGGGCGCTGCAAGGCTACAAAGATGTGAGCCGGCGAACTCTGATCATGAATGTCATTGGCAGCCCGCTGACCATGGCACTCGCGCTTGTGCTGATTGCAGCCGGTCTCGGCCTTCGCGGATATATTCTGGCGCAAATTCTGAGCGCCGTGATTGTCTTGGTCCTTCTGCTGGCCGCCGTGCGCACCTTGACGCCGCAGGCCGCGCGATTCTCAGCTCGCCACCTTGCGCGCGTCGAACCCGAAGTCTGGTCATTTTCGGCCAGCGTCCTCGGAATCGGGCTGCTGGAGTTTCTGATCGTTCAGGCCGACAAAATCTCCCTGGGTTTCTACCTGGGTGCGCGCGAAGTCGGCATCTACTCGGTTGCCGCGGCGATGGTCGCGTATGTGCCGCTGATCCTGCATTCCGTGAACCAGATCTTCTCTCCCACGATTGCCGACTTGCATGCTCGCGGAGGGGTCGCGCTCCTCGGCCGCCTGTTCCAATCGCTGACCAAGTGGGTTGTGAGCCTGACCTTGCCGCTCGCTATCGTCATGATCGTTTTCGCCCGCTCGATTATGCGAATCTTCGGCCACGACTTTGAAGCCGGTTGGCCGATCCTGGTGATTGGCACCGCAGGTCAACTGGTAAACTGCGGTGTCGGCTCGGTGGGATTCCTGCTGCTGATGTCGGGAAACGAAAAGCGCCTGATGAAAGTGCAGTCCGTCATGAGCGTGGTCATGGTTGCGCTATGCTTCGCCCTGATTCCAATCTGGGGAATCGTGGGCGCCGCGGTCGGCGCGGCGGCAACGAATATTGGAATGAACCTGTGGAACCTGGCGGAAGTGCGCCGCACCTTACGCCTTTCCCCCTACAATCGCAGCTACATTCATCTGATTCTTCCCACAATAGTCACCCTGGCAGGTGCGCTCGCGCTGAAGAGAAATGCTGCGCTCTTCCGCCACGACTGGATCGCGATTGGCTGTGCGGCTGTCGTGGCGTATCTCTTGTTCGCCGCTGTCGCGGTCGCTTTCGGTCTCGATCCCGACGACCGTCTGATCGCCAGGGCAGTCTGGTCACGGATTCGCGGGATGTTCGGAACTTTGCCGGCAGAGGTGCAGCCGTGAGCGAAATGCGCGAAGTGCGGCTCCCGGCGGAACTGTGCGCCGCCGCTGAGACGAAATTCGCGGCCAAGTTCCCAAGCCTGGAAGCCCTGTTGGAATTCCTGCTGCGCGATTTGCTGCGTGACGAGGCCCTTAGAATGGACGAGGCCGAACAGCGCTTGATCGAGGAACGACTCAGGGAGTTGGGTTACATCTAGCACTCGTGCGGGCCTTCGGTGTCCGCCACCCGGCAGATGCAGAACACTGAAACGCAGGCACAGGTCGAGCGCAAGGCGCAGAAAAGACTTTATCCCTCGCTGAGCAATCCGAGCTGGCTGGTCCTGCGCAAGAGGCGGGAATTGTTTCGCGAGTGGACCCGCGCACTTCCATCCGCGAGTCTCAGCGTGCTGGATATCGGCGGAAGTGTGCAGCCCTATCGTCCGCTGCTTCAGGACCGCTTGAGGAGTTATGTCGCCGTAGATTTGCGCTGCACGCCGTTGGTGAATGTTGTAGGGCAGGGCGAGCGCTTGCCATTCAGCGGAGAGGCATTCGACTTGGTGATTTGCACACAGATGCTCGAGTATGCGCCGGATCCGGGCCGTGTCATCGCCGAAATTTATCGCGTGATTCGTCCCGGCGGACGGCTGTTTCTCAGCGTCCCCGCCATCTACCCGGGAGATTCAAGTCAGGACCGCTGGCGCTTCCTGCCGCCCGGCCTGCGCGACTTGCTGAGCGCTTTTCAAGAGGTCAAGATCGCTCCGGAAGGGGCAAGCATCTCCGGATTCATGAGGACGGTCTGCGTTTTCCTCGCGCTGTATGTCCGGCCGAAGTTTCTCGCTGCACTGCTGCGGTTCACGCTCGTGCCCGCGTTCAACCTGCTCGCTTTAACCCTCGAAACGCTATGGCCGAATTCGAACGACGAGTTCGCCGCAAATTTCAGTGTATGGGCGCAAAAATGAGTGTTCCCTTGGTCGAGCACGAGGCGCATGATGTTCCCATATCCGAGGCGGAGTTGCGCGCGCTCCTGCTCGAATATCGCCGGGCAAACTGGAACGGCATCCAGCCGGCACAAATCCAGGCGCACATCGTCGAGGACCTGATCCACAGCAATTGTGAGACGGTGCTTGCGCAGATCGCTCCTTATCTCAAGCTCACTTCCGAAACGCGGATTCTGGATGTGGGCTCAGGAGTTGGCAGCTTTGTGGTCTCGTGCCGCAACCGCGGTTACAGCGCGGTCGGAATCGAGCCCGACAAGATCGGGCGTGGCGCTGACCTTACTTCAATTCAAATCGCGCGCAGGAGGCTCTCCGCGCCGGTATTTGCCAATGCGGTGGGCGAGCAGCTTCCGTTCCCGGATGCGTCTTTTGATCTCGTTACCCTCAACCAGGTAGTCGAACATGTGAGGGAGCAACGGGCGGTCCTATGCGAGGCTGCGCGGGTGGTGCGAGAGGGAGGAGTCATTTATGTTGCGTGTCCGAACTACCTTGCCTTCTTCGAGCCGCACTACAAGATTCTTTGGCTGCCTTTGATGCCAAAGAGTCTGGGCCGGCTTTACTTGCGCCTGCGCGGCCGCAGCCCCGCCATGCTGGAGCAGCTGACTTACACCACCAACCGGCGGCTCCGAAATCTCTGCGCGAGCTTCGGCCCTGCGTACACCGTACTCGATCTTCACCGCGAAGCATTTCTCCGCAAGAGATTGCTGGGCTCGTTCGCTGCGAGGTCCACCCGCCTGGCAAATCGTCTGACGAGGGTGCCTCTGGTCGGACCACTTATTCTGCAGGCAATTCTCAAGTATGGATCCATCCGCGAGGGAGCCTGCGAGATAGTCATCATTCGCAAGCCGGGGACGGCGTCCCATTGCTGAGCCGCGCGCGCAAACTCTGGCGCAACGGACTGGACCTGCTGCCGGCAACAGGATTCCATTTCGCGCGTCCGCTGGTTTTGTTGCAGAGCGACGACTGGGGGCGCGCCGGCCTTCGCGATCAGGAGGGACTCGAGCAACTCCGCGCAGCCGGGATCGAACTGGGCGAACGCCCTTACGATCTCTACACGCTGGAGACATCCGACGATGTGGCAGCTTTGCACGATTGTCTGCGCAAGCATCGCGACTGCACCGGTCGCTCACCGTGCTGCGAGATGAATTTCGTTTTGGCGAATCTCGATTTCGCCCGAATGAAAAGCGATCAGTTCCGCGAAATCCACCTGTTGCCGCTCGCGGAAGGACTACCCGACGGTTGGCATCGGCCGGGTCTGATCGACGCATTCCGCGAGGGCATCCGCTCGAGAGTCTTTGTCCCGGCCCTGCATGGGACCACGCATTTTTGCCGCCGGGCGGTTGAGCGTCACCTGTCAGGCGAAGGAGAACGTGGCACACTCCTGCGAAAGCTGTGGCAGGCGGGAACTCCGTACATCTATTGGCGCATGCCGTGGATCGGTTTTGAATACTGGGATCCTGAAGGTCCGGACGAGCAGTTTCTGCCTGCCCTGAGCCAGGCCGATCTGATCGGCCAGGCGGTGGGCCTGTTCTCCCGGATGTTTTCCGTGTTGCCGCACTCAGCTTGCGCTCCGGGCTATCGCGCCAACGAAGATACGCACAGGGCCTGGGCTCAATATGGCGTCCGCGTCGCGCAAAACGGGCCTGGTAAGCCAAAGCGCCCTCACTTCAGGCACGGCGGAATCCTTCATCTCTACCGTACAGTGGAGTTTGAACCCGGCATCGATCTGAACTGCTCGGTGGCAGAATGCCTGCGCCGTGCCGAAGATTCGTTCGCGCTCGGAATCCCCGCCATTATCTCCGTGCACTCCATCAACTTTCACTCATCGATCAGTGGCTTTCGCTCGCGTACACTGAGTCTTCTTGACGAGTTGCTTTCCGCGTTGGAGGCGAAGCATCCTGATCTGGTTTATGTCCACGACCGGGAGGTTGTTGACCTGGTAACCCGGGGCTTCGTCGAAACCGCGCACGGAACGGTGCGCGTGCAGGTCACGAAAAAAGGATTCTTCCCGGCCGCACTGGCTCGCCGGGCATAAACAGAGATGACTGCACCTGGATCAATTGTTCTTGTCACCGTCGACTGCCTGCGCGCCGACCACACCGGTTTCATGGGCTATGACCGGCCCACAACGCCGTTCCTCGATTCTTTGGCCGCGGAGAGTTTCGTTTTCCCCGCTGCGATTGTTGCCGGCGCTCCGACGTACTACTCCTTCCCCGCAATTCTGGGAGGACGCGCCCCGCTCGCACTCGGTCGCGACGTGCTCGGCGTGGCTCCCTCCGAACCCACGCTGGCGTCCGTGGTCAAGAAGGCCGGATACGCGACGGCAGCATTCAGCGCGGCGAACCCCTACATTTCGGCCCGCTTCGGATACGACCAGGGCTTTGACACATTTCGCGATCATCTCGACGCTTTGACCCCTCCCGCCTGCGCCGCATCCGCGGCCGCGTCAAATCGGTGGTTCACTCGCCTGAACCGGGCTCTGTTCAAGGCAAGCCGGCGCAGTGAACCTGCCGCTCGCTGGTATGACGATCTTTACTTTGAATACTGCCAGCGCTGGGCAGCCCCGCCTGCCACGTCGCTCGACAGCTTGCGTTGTTATCCGGCGGCGGACACGATGGTAGACGAAGCACGCTCGTGGCTCTCGTCGTTGGGAAGCACGCCATTTTTTCTCTGGCTTCATCTGATGGATCCGCACGCGCCTTACTACCCGCCCGAGAAGGCGCTGCATTTAATGGGACAACGCAACGTCAGCGCGTCGCACGCCCGCTACGTAAATGCCTACTACCTGCGGAATGACGCTCGACTCCCCGGCTTGGCTCGCCATCGCGACGCGGCGGTCGCTCTTTACGACGCCGGCATTCGCTGGGTCGACGAACAAGTCGCACGGCTGGTGGATGCGCTCCGCCGGTTTCATCTGTGGGACTGCTGTGTCCTGTGCTTGACGGCCGATCACGGGGAGGAGTTCCTCGAACACGGAGGTCGCCACCATCCTCCTTCTCGACTGTTCGAGGAACTGATTCGCGTTCCCATGCTCTTGCGTGTGCCGGACAGCGCGAAAAAAGAGCTTTCGCCTTCGCCTTTCAGCTTGGTTGATCTCTCTCCTACTCTGATGGACGCAGCGCAGGTGCCGGAGTCGGCGAATTTTTCCGGACGCAGCCGTTGGCAACAGATTCTGCACGGTGAAAGCTGGAACGAACCTGCGGTGGTGGAGTGTGTAGCCGAATGTACCAATCCTTTTCATCGCGAGAATCGCTTCGGCCCGCGCCTGCTGGCGGTCAGGGAACGACGTTACAAGCTGATTCTGGCCTCTGAGCCTCCAGGCGACCAATTGTTCGATCTGGAGGCCGACCCGGCGGAACGTTCGCCCTTGCCGCCCCATGCGGCAAAGCCCGTGCGCCGTCGCCTCCTCGAGTTCGCGCGCGCGCACGTATCCAACTCCGTGCAGTGCCGCGATTCCGCCCTGTTGCTGAAGGCGCGGCTGCGCGATCTTCGGCTAGAATGGGCGCAACCCATGCAGCCGTCGCAGACCGCCGGTTTCTGACACGATTGCATCCCCGTCACCCAAACATGATGACGATGTTTACACCGTCCTTCGCGGATGAGCAGGACACCAACGCGCAGAACCTCACCGTCAAGGAAATCGTATCGCGGCTGTCTCCCAAGAAGTTTCGCGTGGTGATGTTGCACGAGGGTGCGCCCGACCCGCGGATCGCAGGGCGGCCTGGTACACGGTTGCTGCAGTGGCGCAGCCGTGGCAATACGGTCCGCATTCTGGGTCATCTTCTGCGCGATGTGCCCGACGTTTATTTCTTTCCACGCGAGGGGCCGCTCGACGCCGCGTTTTTCGCCGTCCGAAAGCGGCTGCACCTGAAGACGGCAGTCGTAACCTACGTGGTGTCGGGAGGACTCTATAATCCTGAGCCGGTGCGGCAAACGCTGGCGCGCAACGTGCGGGAAGGCGACCTGATCTACGGAAACACTAACTATGTAGGCGAACTTGTGCGCGAGCGTCTCGCGAGAGATGCCCGCGTCCGCTATGATGGCGTTGATCGTCGCTTCTATTTCCCGCCCCGCCAGGCGCGCGCTCCTGACCGCGCAGTCACGGTTCTCTGCGCCGGATCGTTTCGGCCTTATAAGCGCATGCCTCTGGTGATCCAGCAGGCGGCCCGATGGCCGGAGGCGCAGTTTCGGATCGCCGGACACGGGGAGGACGAACAAACCTGCCGCGACCTGGCAGTCCAGTTGCGATGCCGAAATGTCACCTTTCTCGGTCATGTGTCGTCGCAGCAACTCGGCGAAGAGATGCGCCAATCCGACATTTTTTTCTTCCCCAGCATTCTCGAAGGCCATCCACAGGTGTTGTTGCAGGCCGCGGCCAGTGGGCTCGCTGTGGTTGCGATGAACATCTACCGGCCTGAATTTGTTGTTCCCGGCAAGTCGGGATTTCTGGCGGCAGGCGACGAAGAAC
>Ga0187846_10000368_pt1 | contig 26535 bp, 25 predicted proteins | sample TC_taG_FD_161473 | JGI IMG/M metagenome (GOLD analysis project Ga0187846, IMG submission 161473) | Biofilm microbial communities from the roof of an iron ore cave, State of Minas Gerais, Brazil - TC_06 Biofilm (v2) | ecosystem: Environmental > Terrestrial > Deep subsurface > Cave > Wall biofilm... | reverse complement strand
GCTCACCAGGGTGGCGTAGCTTTCCATCATCGCTTGCGCGCTGCGCACGCTGGCGGCGCGCCCCTCACGCAGCGCGCTCTGCGCCTGCGCCATCAGCTGCTCGACGCTGGTGGCGGCCTGCGCGCCGGTACCGGTGCCCTTGATCCGCATCGCATCCAGCACGTGTTCCCAGGCGGGGCGCAGTGTGCCGGTCGCCTGTTGCGCCGCCTTGCCGACCGTGGCGAAAAACACGTCCTCCATTTTCTCGATATTCGCCAGCGCGTCCTTCATGTGGCGTTCCTGCAGTGGAATGCCCTGTTCGACGAACTGTTGCAGAGCGGTGCGATGCGCCTGCACCGCCTGCAGCAGCGCCGCGTCCATTCCGGCGAACGCCGAACCGAGGATGTTCTCGATATCAGGGCCAGGCAACTTGCTTTGTGCGGTGCCTGCTGAGGCCGCCTGCGCCACCGTCTCGAGAACCTTGCGGATGTTCGCCAGCGTCAGCGCGCGTCCGTGCAGCGCCTTCAGCGTGGCTTCGCTCACCGCCTTGCGCAGATCCTCGGCGCGCTCGGCGCTCGCCTTCGAAAACATCTGGACGATTGCATCCTGGTCGATCCCTGCCTTGAACATGGCTTTCTCCCCAACCGACGCCGGTCATGATCGATGCCTGCGATCTGTGGCTGCAGATGCTACTCGGCTCGTATCGCGCCTGCATACTCCATCAGGGCCTTGGCATACGCAGGCGCTGTGGGCTCGTGCATGAAATAGACGTGGATCTCGTGCCAGCCTGTGGCGGCGAGGCGCCGCGCCCACTTCTCGAGCGCGTCGCCCGAATACTCCTCCAGCCGCAGACGCACGTAGCCCCACGGGGCCGTCTGCACCAGCGGCGGCGGCGCGCTGTCTTCCCGTTCCGACAGGCACAGCACCGCACCCGCCGTGCGCAACGCGTCGTACACCTCGTCGTCGAACCAGCTGTCGTCGCGAAACTCGAGCGCCGCCATGTGCTCGGGCGGCAACACGCGCAGAAATTCCTGCAGGCGCGGCAGATCCCTTTTCAAGAACGGGGGCAACTGGAACAGGACCGGCCCGCGTTTCTCGCCAAGGGCCGCCAGGTTCCTGTACAGGAACGCGACCGAATCGGCTGCCTGGTCCGCCTTGATTCGCGCCTGGTGCGTGATCCTCCGCGAGGCCTTGATCGCGAAGCGGAAACGCTCGGGCGTGGAGCGCGCCCAGTTTTCGAGCACCGCCACCTTGGGCATCTGATAGAAGGTGTTGTTGACCTCGACCGTGGGCAGCTGCGCGGAGTAGTGGGCGAGCATCTGCTCCGGTTTGATGTCGGCCGGATAAAAATTCCCCTTCCATTCCTTGAACGAGTAACCGCTCGCGCCGGCCAGAAGCTTGACATGCATCCTGCCTCCAGAGGTCGATTGGCCCGGCAGCGAGACCACAGCCGGGCGCCCCGGTCCGCAACACTAGAATCTTCTGCGTGGACAAGGGCAAGCTTAGCGAATACTCCACCAAGCGCCGCTTCGACCAGACCCCGGAGCCGGCGCCGGCGCGAGGCGCGCCTTCGGCCGGACCGCTGCTGTTCGTCGTTCAGCAGCATTCGGCGCGGCGGCTGCATTACGACCTTCGCCTGGAGTGCGACGGCGTGCTCAAGTCCTGGGCGGTTCCGAAGGGCCCCTCGCTCGACCCCGCAGAAAAGCGCCTGGCGGTGCAGACGGAGGACCACCCGTACGAGTACGGATCCTTCGAGGGAGTGATTCCGCCCGGCCAGTACGGCGCCGGGGAAGTGATCGTGTGGGATTGCGGCGTGTACTCGCCGGACGAGGACGGACCGTGGTTCCACGAACGCGCCCAGGCCGAGCGTCGCGCGCGCGAAAGCCTGGCGAAGGGCAAACTGGGCTTCCTGCTGCGCGGAGAGAAACTCAAGGGCTCCTTTGCGCTGGTGCGCACGGCGCAGGACCCCAAGAACTGGCTTCTGATCAAGCACAAAGACCGTTTCGCCCTCCCGGTCGATATCACCAGCCGCAACCGCTCCGTCCTCTGCGGCGCTGCGGTCGAGGAGTTGAAGTTCGTTCCGGCGCACCAGATGCCGGCCGCGCAACTGGTTCCCGGCGGCAAACCGGTACCGATTCCGGACGACGTTGCGCCGATGCTCGCCGAGACCGTCGATGCGCCGTTCCACCGGGCCGATTGGATATGGGAGCCGAAACTGGACGGCTACCGGGTGCTGGCTTTCATCGACTCGCAAGGTGTGCGGCTGAGGTCGCGGCGTGGACTGGATCTTACGAAAGCGTTCCCGGCCTTGGCGGCTGAGCTGAGCAAACAGCAGGTCGACGGAATGATCCTGGACGGCGAGCTGGTGGCGCTGGACGCGAGCGGACGACCGTCGTTCCAGGCGCTGCAGAACCGCGTTCAACTGAAGACGGAACGCGAGATCGCAGCGGCCGATGCCGGCGCGGCCGTCGTCTTGTTCTGCTTCGACCTGCTGTACTTCGCCGGCATCGACTTGCGGCAAGCGCCCTACAAGGACCGGCGCCGCTACCTGGCACAGTGCCTGTTGCCCTCGCCGCGGGTGCAACTCGTGCATACCGAGCAGGACGGCCCGGCCCTGCAGCAGGCGGCGATCGAGAGCGGTTTCGAAGGGGTCGTCGGCAAGCGCCTGGATAGCCGCTACGAGGCCGGGCGCCGGTCGGCGGCGTGGGTCAAGGCCAAGCCATCGCGCACCGGCGAGTTCGTGGTCGGCGGCTTCACCGAGGGGCGCGGCGTGCGCGCCCCGCTGGGTGCGCTGCTCGTCGGAGCGTGGGACGAGGGGCGGCTGCGGTTTGCTTCGCACGTGGGTTCGGGTTTCGACGACCGCACGCTCGCGCAACTGATGGAACGCCTGCGGGGACTCGAACGCGCGACTTGCCCGTTCGATCCAGTGCCGGAGCAGCCGAACCCGACCAGATGGGTGGAGCCGGAACTGGTCGCAGAGGTCCGGTTCCACAGCTGGACCGAGGATGACCGGCTGCGCCACCCGGTTTTCCTGCGCTTGCGCGACGACGTCGCTCCAGCGTCGGTGCAGTGGGCCCAAGAAGCGCAGCTCCCGCGTCAGGCGCCGCAACCACAGCGCAGCGAGGTGGACGAAGTCCTTGCGCAGCTGGAGACCCGGAAAAAAGCGTTCGTTCTCGCGCTTGGAGAACATCGCATCCGCCTGACACATCTGGATCGCGTCTACTGGCCGGAGAACCCGGCGCTGCGCCAACCTGCGTTTACCAAGCGCGAGCTGCTGCGCTACTTCGCGCAGGCTTCGCCGTTCCTGCTGCCGCACCTGGCCGATCGGCCGCTCACGTTGATCCGGATGCCGGACGGCATCGTCGGGCAGCGCTTCTTCCAGAAACACTGGGAGCAGCAGCGGCCGCCCTTTGTCGAGACCCTCACAGTGTTCTCCAGTCACAAGGATGAGAACCACGAGGTGCTCCTGTGCAACAACCTGGCCACGCTGCTCTGGCTGGCGCAGTCCGGGGCGCTCGAACTGCACGTGTGGCATTCCCGCGCGCAGGTCGGCCCGGACGCCGTCTCGACCGGAACCGACTACGCCAGCTCGGAGCAGTCGCTCGAAGTCTCGGTGCTGAACTACCCCGACTATCTCGTGTTCGACCTGGACCCCTACATTTATTCGGGCCGGGAAGCGGCGGGCGACGAGCCGGAACTCAACACAACCGCCTTCGAGAAGGGCAAGGAGGTGGCGTTCCGTCTGCGCGAGCTGCTCAACAGCATGCGGCTGGAGCCGATCGTCAAGACCTCGGGCAAAACGGGCCTGCACGTTTTCGTGCCGATCCGCCGCACGATCGATTTCGAACAGGCCCGCGCCGTTTGCGAGCTGGTCGGGCGCCATTTGATGCGACAGCACCCGCGCGACATCACGATGGAATGGAGCGTGCCCAAACGCACAGGCCGCATTTTCATCGACTACAATATGAACGTGCGTGGCAAGACGCTGAACTCGGCGTATTCGCCGAGGGGCGTTCCGGGAGCTCCGGTATCGATGCCGCTGACGTGGGACGAACTTGCCGGCGCACATCCGCTAGATTTCCGGCTTGACAATGCGGCACGCCGGCTTGCGGAGAGGGGCGATTCGTGGCACGACGTCCTGGCGCGCAAGCAGAGCCTGGAAGGCGTGTTGAGCGGGGCAACGGCTTGATGCACGCGGCTTGATGAGTGAATTGGCAGCAATCAGTGACGCTTGTGAAGGCCGCTGAGCTTCATCGCTAGGAGGCGCGCAATGGCTGCACGTTCGATCGGTTCGCTGACCGTCTCGTTCGGACTGGTGGCGATTCCCGTGAAGCTGTACTCGGCCACCGAATCGAGCCGAGCCATCTCCTTCAACATGCTGCACAAGGCCGACGGTTCGCGCCTGAAGCAGCAGTACCTGTGCGTGAAAGAAGGGGTGCCGGTCGAGCGCGACGATATCGTCAAGGGTTACGAGTTCGCCAAGGACCAGTACGTGATCTTCACGCCGGAGGAGCTCAAGGCGATGGAGGAGGCCGGTTCGCACAGCGCGGACATCTCGGAGTTCGTCCCGCTCGATACGGTCGACCCGGTCTACTTCGACAAGGCGTACTACCTGGCTCCCGACAAGGGCGGCGCCAAGCCTTATGCGCTGTTCACGCGCGCGTTGCGCGAGTCGCACCGTTGCGCGCTCGGTCGGTGGGCCGCGCGCGGCAAGCAATACATCGTGATGATCCGGGCGGTCGAGGACGGCCTGGTCATGCAGCAGCTGCTGTACGCGGACGAGGTGCGTTCGATCCGCGAGCTCGAGATCCCGCGCACGGAAGTCAAGGAGGGGGAGCTGAAGCTTGCGCACCAGCTGATCGAGCAGCAGTCTTCCCAGGTGTTCGATCCCGCGCTGTACAAGGACGAGGTGCGCGCTCGCATCGAGGCGGCAATCCAGAAAAAGGTGGAGGGCCAGGAGATCACGCTGGCCGAGGGCGCCGAAACGGGCGGCGCGCAGGTGATCGACTTGATGGAAGCGTTGCGCGCGAGTCTGGAGCGCAAGGGCGCCGGCCCGGCGCGGCAGCTTTCGGCGAAACCGCAGCCGCTCGAGGCGTACGCAGGGAACGGGACCACGCTGCCTCAGGCAGCGCGAACGCCCGAGGAGGAGCCGGCGATGCAGCAGCAGGCACGCAAACCGCCAAGGCGCGCGCCCGCGGTCGAGCCGGCCGAAACGGCGCAGCCCGCCGCACGCAGCCGCGCTCGCAAGTAGCCGGCAATGCCGGCGGTCCGGGGCGGCACCACGTTTGATTCCGCAGGACCAGGCCGCGGCGCCGAACGGCGGCGGTTTCCGACACTCCATTTTCGCACCGGAATCGATGCCATGCACCCCTACAGTGTGCGCGACGTCGAAAAGATGCTGCACCTGCCGAGCCGCACGATCCGGGCGATGGTGGCGGCGGGTTTCGTCAACCCGGAACGCGGTCCGCGCAACTCGCTGCGATTCTCGTTCCAGGATCTGATCGTGCTGCGGGCGGCGCAGGCGCTCGCCGATGCCAGTGTGCCGGCCCAGCGCATCATGCGCGCGCTGCGGCAGTTGCGCCGGCAATTGCCCGATACGATGCCGCTGTCCGGACTGTCGATTGACGCGGTGGGCGATCAGGTCGTGGTGCGCGACGGCTCGCGGCAACGTCAGGTCGAATCGGGCCAATATGTACTCGATTTCGAAGGCGATTCCGACGGCTTGTTGCGCGTGATCGAACGCGGTCGGCCTCCCGCTGCTGCCGCCATGGAAGACTGGTTTGCGCGCGCAGCGGCGCTGGAGCGGCAATCCCCCGAGGCAGCGGCGCACGCCTATGGGCAGGCAATCGCGCTGGACCCGGGACGCGTCGACGCGCGCATCAACCTCGGTCGACTGCTGCACGAGTCCGGCCACCAGCGCCAGGCCGAGCGCGTGTACCGCGACGCGATCGCCGCGTGCGGCCCCGATCCGCTGTTGCTGTACAACCTGGGCGTGCTGCTGGGCGATGCGGGCCGCATCGGCGAGGCGATCGATTCGTACCGTCAAGCGCTGCGGCGCGACCCGGCAATGGGCGACGCGCACTACAACCTGGCGCTGCTGTACGAGCGGCTGGGTCGGGCGAAAGACGCGATCCGTCACATGTCCGAGTACCGCCGCCAGAGCACTCGCTCGACTTGACCGCGGCGCTCGGGGCGAGCAGCATCGGCCCCCGGCATCGAGGAAGGAGCAATCCCATGGACGCAATCAAGCCTCTGTACACCGCCACCGCAACGGCGACCGGGGGCCGCAATGGTCACACCGAGTCGAGCGACGGCGTGGTCAAAGCCGAACTTTCGTTGCCCAAGGAATTGGGTGGGGCTGGCCGCCCGGGAACGGCAACTCCCGAGCACCTGTTCGCCGCCGGTTACGCCGCCTGTTTCGGCGGCGCGCTCGATTTCGTCGGCAAGCAACAGAAGAAGGATGCGAGCAAGGCGACCGTGCGCTGCGCGGTGTCGATCGGCCCGCGCGAGCTGGGAGGGTTCGGCCTTTCGGTGAAACTGCGCGTCGAGGATCGCAGCCTTTCGCAAACCGTCCTGGCGGCATTGGCGAAGGAGGCACACGAGAAGATCTGCCCGTACTCGCACGCCACGCGCGGAAACGTCGACGTGCAGTTCGAGGTTATCGGCGCTTGAGTGGTGGCGCGCCAGATCCCGTCGGCGCGCTACTCGCGATCCGCTTGAACGACCTGGATCTGGCGTCAACTTAACGCCGGTTTAACGCTTTGCCGCGGGAGGTGGCGCGATAATCGCCTTTTTGTCAGATGTCATCGGCCGTAAACTTTCTCCAACCCACAACGAAATCGACAAGACAATGAAACGCGCCGCTCTGTTTCTGGTGATCACCACGCTGGCTGCTGCCTGCTCGACGCCGCCGCCGGCTCCGCCTCCGCCGCCTCCGCCGCCACCGGCGCCTGCTCCTCCGCCCCCGCCACCACCACCGCCGCCGCCGACGCCGGCTCCGGTCGCCCCTGCCGAATCGCCGCAGCAGGTGTTCGAACGGATGCGTGCCAATGTCGCGAATGAAAGCGTGTATTTCGACTTCGACAAGTACGCGATCCGCCAGGACCAGGAGAGTGCGATCACGGACAACGAGAAGCTCGCGAGCACCTACTCGAACGACAACGTCACCGTGCAAGGCAACTGTGACGAGCGCGGAAGCAGCGAGTACAACCTCGCGCTGGGCCAGCGACGCGCCGATGCGGTCAAGCAACGCCTCGTGCTGATGGGGATTGCGCAGACGCGCATCGAAACGATCAGCTTCGGCAAGGAAAAGCCGCGAGCGCTCTGCCACGACGAGAGTTGCTGGAAGGTGAACCGGCGCGTCGATTTCTTGCACGAGTGGAAGTGAGTTCGCCGTCGGATTGAGGTCGCACGCCGGGCCGTAGCGCCCGGCGACGGCTTCACTTCGGGGTTGCACCGGGCGCGAGCCTTCGTTCGGGGTTGCACCGGGCGCGAGCCTTCGTTCGGGGTTGCACCGGGCGCGAGCCTTCGATTACAGTGGCGCGCAGGTCGCGGCACCGGACCGGGCCGCGCGGGTGGTTCGCCCTGAATGAGGAGAATCGCGATGGGCCTGTTCGTGGAATCCGTGGACGTCTGGGCCGCACCGATCTCCGACCGACCGGGAGCGCTGGCAGAAACGCTGAAGGCGCTGAGCGATGCCGGGGCTGATCTGCAGTGCATCATCTCGCGCCGTGCGCCCGATCAGCCGGGCAAAGGCGTCGTATTCGTGACACCGCTCCAAGGCGACGGGGAAATCGCCGCGGCCGCGCAGGTCGGCTTCAGCGCCTCGCACACGGTGCACTCGGTGCGGGTGATGGGGCGCGACCGCCCGGGGATCGCGGCGAGCATGACCCTGAAGATCGCGCAAGCGGGGGTCAATCTGCGCGGTTTCAGTTCGGTCGTACTCGGCACCCAGTTCATCGCGTACATCGCGATCGATTCGCGCGAGGACGCCGAGCGAGTGATCCGGGCGCTGACTCAGGGCTAGTGCCTTTCCCTCCCGAATCGGCTGGTACAGCCCACGAGAGGTGAAGCGCGGGGTGCGGGCGCCCTCGCGCTCGATTCGTCCAGGCCGCTAGCTCCTTTTCAACACGACTTCTGTTGCCGGCGCGCGGGCGAATTCAATTCGCGCGCCGTGCATTTTTCGGCTGGACCCGGTCGTGACGCAGGCTCACGCTTGCGGCATGAGACTCGTTGCCTGCCGCGCCGCTGCACATTGGGACTTGCGGCGGCGCCCGCGCCGCGATCCGGGTACCTTCGCGCTGGACAACTCGGCGCCGCGGCTGGGACGGCACAGCTACGTGGCCGAAGGCGCGTGTCTGGTAGGTGACGTCGAGCTCGGCGAACGCTCAAGCGTCTGGTTCTGCGCGGTAGTGCGCGCGGACAACGGTCCGATCCGGATCGGCCGCGACAGCAACGTGCAGGACGGCGCGGTGATCCACTGCCTACCGGGCGGGGCGGCGAGCGTCGGCGACCAGGTGTCGATCGGCCACCTGGCGGCGATCCACGGCGCGCACCTCGGCGACCGCTGCCTGATCGGCATGCATGCCGTCGTCATGGACGCCGCGAGTATCGGCGACGACACCGTGGTAGCGGCCGGATCGCTGGTCCCTGCGGGCCGCAGCTTCGAACCCGGCGTGCTGCTGCGGGGAAGTCCGGTACGTGTCGTCCGCCGGCTAACCGATCGTGAGCTCGACGCGATCCGCATCAACGCGCGGCAATACACGATGCGCGCAGAACACTTCCGGCGCGCGCTCACCAAGGCCCTGCCGTAGTGGCATGTAACACCCGATTCGGCCCTCACTTGATATTGCCCAGCGAGTTGCAGTGATCTGGGGCATCTGTCTGTGCATCGGACTATGTTCGGGCCTGCTGGCGGGACTGCTGGGCATCGGCGGCGGCACCGTTATCGTTCCGGCCCTGATCATGTGGTCCGGCTGGCTGGGGATCGGAGGCGAGGATGCCGCTCCGGTTGCGATGGCTACTGCGCTGGCGATCGTGATCCCGACGTCGATCTCCAGCGCGAGAGCGCACGCGGTGCGCGGCTCGATCGACTGGCCGGCGTTCCGCAGCCTGGCTCCGGGCATCGCTGTCGGAGCGCTGATCGGAACAGTCGTCGCGTGCGCGGCCGGGGCGCGCCTTGCATTGGGGGCGTTCATTTGCTTTGCTCTGCTCGCGGCCGCACAGCTTGTGGCGCTGCCGGCAGCGACACCCGAGCCGAACGCGCCCGCCGCAATCTCAGGGGTCTGGAAACTGCGGCCCTACAGCGTCGCCATCGGCCTGCTGTCGGCTCTGGCGGGAGTCGGTGGCGGGCTTCTATCGGTGCCTATGCTCGCACGGCACATTCCGATCAGGCGGGCGATCGGGACCGCTGCCGCCCTGGGGCTGCCGCTCGCGGTCGCGGGGCTGGTCGGATACTTTCTCGCGGGCCGGCCGGTGCAGTGCGCGGCCGGCTGCGTCGGCTTCGTGTTCGTGCCGGCGGTGCTGGCGGTTTCACTGGCAGCCATTGCCGCAGCGCCGCTGGGAGTCAACCTGGCCCACCGGTTGCCGGTGCATCTGCTCAAGCGCGCCTTCGCGGCGCTGCTGGTGGTGGTCTGCCTCGATCTTGCGGCGCAACTGCTGCGGTGAGGCACACCGCCCGCCTCTGGGGTGCGGCCGCACTTTGCGCCGCTCACGCCAACCAGTGCAGGCTAAAAAGGCGCTGGCGGTCGCACCATACTGGACCTGGCGCCAGGCCTGCCTGGCGGGCCAATGTGTGAAAACCGTCGACGGTGTACTTGTACGAATTCTCGGTGTGCAGACTCTCGCCGTCCGCGAATTCAAACGCCTCGCCGCAGACGCGCACGATCTGGCGCCGCGTGCTGACAAGGTGCATCTCGATGTGCTGTTCGTCGGGCTGATAAAAGGCGTAGTGATCGAATCCTGCCAGGTCGAAATCCGCTCCGAGCTCCCGGTTGGCGCGCGCAAGAAGGTTGCGGTTGAAAGCGGCCGTGACTTCTTGTGCATCGTTATAGGCACGATGCAAAACCGCCGGATCCTTGACCAGATCGACCCCTACCAGCAAAGCGCCCCCATGGAGTACGCGGGCGGCACGCGCCAGGAAGTCGCGCGCTTCGGCCGGAGAGAAATTGCCGATCGTCGAACCCAGAAACAGCCCGACTCGGCGCCCTTGTGCCGTGCGCCTTTCCGGAAGGGAAAATGGCTCTGTCAGATCTGCTGCGAGCGGTTCGACCCGTAAGCTCGGATACGCGTGTTCCAGCTCGCGCCGGGCTGCGGTGAGTCCTTCCACTGCGAGATCCACCGGCACGTAGCGGGCCGGCCGTGCGAGCGCATCCAGCACGATCCTGGCCTTGTCGGGACTGCCCGCGCCGAACTCGACCAGCTCGGCGTGCGGCCCAATCAGCGCCGCGATCCGCCCGGCGTGCTCGCGCAGCAGCGCGATCTCGGTACGCGTCAGGTAGTACTCGTCCAGAAGGCAGATGCGCTCGAAGAGCTCCATCCCCTGCTGGTCATAGAAGTACTTCGGCGCGATGCTCCTGGGCCGGCTGCGCAGCGCCTGTACCATGGCTTGCGCGAACTGCGTTTGCACGCATCCCCCTTCGGTTGACGCTGCCGAGCATAAACGACGAGACCCTCGGTTGCCGGGTGAACCACCTCGGGGCGGGGCGGGTCTAACCGTAGGAGCTGTGATATCGGCCGGAGCATCGGGGCCCAGCACAAATGTCCAGATTTGCCTTTCGACTCGCTATCGCCGCACTGGCCGCCAGCCTCTCGGCCGCAGCCGCCGCCGGCAGCGCGGAAGTGTCGTTTTCCGATCCGCGCAAGTTCACCGACATCGGCCCCTACGGCGACCAGCGGCAGGCCACGGCGAACTGCGACGAAATCGCCGCGCATCTGAAGAAGCTGGCCGAGACCCGGTTGCCGGCCGACGAGACGCTACAGATCGAAGTACTCGACGTCGATCTGGCTGGCCGGCTGCAGCCGTGGCGGCATCACGAATTCGACGTGCGGGTGATGCACCCGGTCACCTGGCCGAGCATCCGGCTGAAGTACCGGCTGACGCGCAATGGCGAGGCACTGGCGAGCGGCCAAGAGGTCGTATCCGACATGGACTACCTGGAGCGTATCAACGGGTACCCGAGCTCGGATTCGCTTCGCTACGAGAAGCGCATGCTGGACGACTGGTTCACGCACCGCATCGTCGAGCACCAGCGGCAGCCGCGCTAGGCGCCCCCGACTCTCGCTCATCACTCGGCCTCGGTGCTCGACACCAGTTTCTCGATGCGCCGGTCCGGGATCAAGCAGATCAGCGCCACCAGCACGTACACCGCGAGAGCGAGGCGGGTGTTGGCGAATCCCAACGCAATGGCGATGATGTACAGCACTGGCGAGATCTTCCCTTTCAAGTCTGCCCCGACGGCCCTGGCCAGCAGCGAATCTGCGCCGTGGGTGTGGATCACGCACGTCTGCAGCAGCCAGTAGGAAATCCCCCCGAGCAGCAGCACGAGCCCGTACACGAAAGTCGGCCAGGTCGCGAAACGGTTCTCTGCCATCCACGCAGTGGTGAACGGCACCAGCGACAGCCAGAAGAGCAGGTGCAAATTGGCCCAGAGGATGCCGCCGGTCACGTGGCGCACCGTGTGCAGCATGTGATGATGGTTGTTCCAGTAGATGCCGACATACACGAAGCTCAGCACGTAGCTGAAGAAAACCGGGCCCAGCTCGATCAGGTCCGCCAGCTGCGCGCCCCGCGGGACCTTCAATTCGAGCACCATGATCGTGATGATCACGGCGATCACGCCATCGCTGAACGCTTCCAGTCTTCCTTTGCCCATCGTCATCCGCTCCCTCTTCCGGGCTAGCCGCCTATGGTAGTGTCGCAGCAACCTGACCTGTCCATGTTGCGCGGCCCCGGCTTTCTGCGCGCAGCTGCATGCGCGCTCACACTGGCCGCGTGTGCTGTTGCGCCCGAGCGCGACGACGCCTTCAATGCGTCGACGCTGGCGGCGCAGATCCAGCGGCGTCCGATCGTGCTGCTGGGCGAGATCCACGACAATGCTCCACAGCACGAGGCGGAGGCGCAGGCGCTCGCACGCGTGCTCGAGGCCGGCCTGCGGCCCGCGCTGGCATTCGAGCAGTTCGACCGCGAGCGCCAGGCAGACATCGATCGGGTGCTGGCCGACCCGGACGGCGGCAGCAAGGTCGGCGTCGAACGCCTCGTCGCACTGGGAGCGCATGGCTGGAACTGGAACCTGTATCGGCCCCTGCTCGAGCTGGCGCTGAGGTACCGGCTGCCGATCGTTGCCGCGGATCTGTCGCGCGCCGACGCGACGCGCGTGTCGAAGGAAGGCCTGGCCGCGGTACTCCAACCGGAGCGCTTGCGCCAGCTCGGCCTCGCCCCTGTGCCTGCGGACCTGCTCGATGCCCAGGAGCAGGCGGTCGAGGAGGGCCATTGCCACGAGATGCCGTCGCATCTGCTGCCAGGACTCGCTCGCGCACAGATCGCGCGCGACGCGACGCTGGCGCTGTCGATCCATCCGTACCTGGAGCGCGGCGTGATCCTGTTCACCGGCGACGGACACGCGCGTCGCGACATCGGTGTGCCGCGCTTCCTGCCCGCGCAGCAGCGGGACCGCGTGATCAGCATTGCGCTGATCGAACGCGACGAGGCGGCCGACGCGGTGCCGGCGGGCGCATACGATGCGGTCTTTCGCACCGCGATCCAGCCGCGCCCGGATCCTTGTGCAGAGTTGAAGAAGCGCCGTGAGATGTAGACGTTGCGAACCACTGACATCGAGGGTATTTGCAATCGGACGCGAGCATCATTAATCTCCGTGGCCGAAAAAACGCCGCCAAGATGATCAAGACCGAACACCTGACGAAACGCTACGGTGCGCTCACCGCAGTGGACGATCTGAGCTTCGAGGTGCGGCCGGGAGAGGTGCTCGGCTTCCTCGGGCCGAACGGCGCCGGAAAGACCACGACGATGCGGATGCTGACCGGGTTCATCGCGGCCACATCGGGCCGCGCGTGGATCCATGGCCACGACGTGGAAACCGACTCGATCGCCGCGAAATCCTGCATCGGCTACCTGCCCGAGGGTGCGCCGCTGTACGGCGAGATGACCGCGCGCGCATTCCTGGAGTTCGTTGCCGACTTGCGCGGATTGCGAGGTCCCGCGCGCCAAACGCGGTTGGATACCGCGATCGAACGGCTCACGCTGGCTCCCGTGCTGAACCAGACCATTGAAACCTTGTCGAAGGGATTTCGCCGCCGCGTCGGCCTGGCGCAGGCGATCGTGCACGATCCCCCCGTGCTGATCCTGGACGAACCGACGGACGGGCTCGATCCGAACCAGAAACACGAGGTGCGCACGCTGATCAACGAGATCTCGCGCGACAAGATCATCGTGATCTCCACCCACATCCTGGAGGAGGTCGACGCCGTGTGCACCCGTGCAATGGTGATCGCGCGCGGTCGTCTGATTGCCGACGACACGCCTGCGGGCCTGGCAGCGCGCTCGCGCTATCACAACGCCGTGTCGCTGCAGCTGGAGCGGCCGGAACAGCTTGCCGCGGCGCGCGACGCGGTGGCTGGGGTGCCGAACGTATCGACGGTCGAAGTCGACGAACGCGCGGGCAGACTCACGGCACTCGCCGACAATGGAGCCTCCATCCTCGAACCGGTTAGCGACCGGATCGCGCAGGCCGGCATCTACGTTACGGCGCTGCGCCTGGAGCCCGGGCGCCTGGATGAAGTGTTTCGGACGATGACGAGCGGATGAACTCCCTCGCTTTATAAGAACCATGCGCAACATCGGAATCATTTTCCGGCGCGAGCTGGGTGCGTACTTCGTGACGCCGCTGGCGTACGTGTTCATCGTGATCTTCCTCGTCCTGGCGGCGTGGTTCACCTTCTATCTGGGGGGATTTTTCGAGCGCGGCCAGGCCGACCTCGAACCGTTTTTCATCTTCCATCCGTGGCTGTACCTGTTCCTGATCCCCGCGATCTCGATGCGCCTGTGGTCGGACGAGCGCCGCAGCGGCAGCATCGAGCTTTTGATGACGCAGCCGATCACGTTGTGGCAGGCGGTGGCGGGCAAGTTCCTGGCGGCATGGGCGTGCGCCGCGCTCGCACTGGCGCTGACGTTTCCGATCTGGATCACGGTGAACTATCTCGGACATCCCGACAACGGCGCCATCCTCACCGGCTATCTCGGCAGCTTGCTGATGGCAGGGGGGCTGCTGGCGGTGGGCTCGTGCATGTCGGCGCTGACGCGCAATGCGGTGGTGGCGTTCATCCTGGGCGTTGCGGCCTGCTTCGCGCTGTTGCTGGCGGGCCTTCCGATGGTGCTGGACGCGTTCCGCGGCTGGGCTCCCTCCGGTATCGTCGATGCGGTTGCATCGCTTTCGTTCCTGACGCACTTCGAGACGATCGCCAAAGGGGTCGTCGATCTGCGCGACGTGCTGTTCTTCGTCGTGACGATGGGTTGTTTCCTTGCTGCGAGCGTGGTTCTGCTCGATCTGCACAAGTCGGACTGAGTGACGAACAATGTCGATGGCACGACCGGCATGGCGTAAATGGACGGCAGGCGGCGGTGCGCTGGTCGCGCTGGGCGTGCTGTTCGTCGGTCTGACCGTGTTGAGTAGTCAACTGCTGCGGGGGGTTCGGCTGGACTTGACCGAACACCACATGTACACGCTGACTCCCGGCACCCGGCACATCCTGCAATCGATCCAGGAGCCGCTGAACCTGTACTACTTCTACTCCGAGCGGGCCGCGTCGCGACTTCCGGTGGTGCGCGTCTACGGACAGCGTGTACGCGAATTCCTGCAGGAAATCGCCTCGCGCAGCCGCGGCAAGATCCACCTGCACGTGATCGACCCGCAGCCGTTCTCGGAGGACGAGGATCGCGCCACCGAGTTCGGCGTGCGTGCGGTGCCGGTGGACAGCTCGGGGACCTCGCTGTACCTCGGCCTGGCAGGGAGCAACAGCACCGACGGTCGTGCGGTGATCGACTTCCTCGACCCGGCCAAGGAACCGTTTCTCGAGTACGACGTGGCCAAGCTGCTGGTGGGGTTGACGCAGTCGAAGAAACCCGTGATCGGCTGGCTGTCGTCGCTGCCGATGTCGGGCGGCTTCGATCCCGCGAGCGGACAGCCCCACTCGCCCTGGCTGGTCTACTCGCAGGCGAGCCAGCTGTTCACGGTGCGCAACCTGTCGAGCTCGATCTCGCAGGTCGATCCGGACATCGATGTGCTGGTGATCGTTCATCCGAAGGACCTGCCGGCGCCCGCGCTGTATGCGATCGATCAGTACGCGTTGCGGGGCGGGCGGCTGCTGGTGTTCGTCGATCCGATCGCCGAGCAGGACAACGGCACCCCAGGCAACAGGTTTCCCGGCGCGCCCGGCGCATCGAGCCTGGAGCCGCTGCTGTCGTCCTGGGGCGTCTCGTTCGACCCGAACGAAGTGCTGGGCGACCTGCGCCAGGGACTGACGATCCGCGTGCGCGAAAACGAGCCGCCGCAGCGGCACCTCGCGATCATCGGGTTCGGTCGGCGCTCGCTCGACGCTGGTGACGTCATCACGTCGGGGCTGACGCAGATCACGATGGAGACGGCTGGCATCCTGCGCCCGAAAAAAGGCGCCGGCGTGCGCTTCGAGCCCTTGATCCAGTCCAGCGCGGAGGCGGCGCCGATCCCGGCGCAGCGGTTCGCTCACTTGACCGACCCGGCGGCGCTGCGCGAAGGCTTCCAACCCACCGGTGAGAGATACACCGTGGCGGCACGCGTGACCGGGACGGTCAAGACCGCATACCCGAACGGCCCTCCGCCCGGAGTCCCGGTCGGGGCAGGCGCGGCACCGCTGTCCGCGTCGAGCAAGCCGTTGAACCTGATCGTGGTGGCGGATACCGACATGCTGGCGGACCTGCTGTGGGTGCGTTGGGACAGCTTCCTCGGCCAGCGCACGGCATCGGCCTGGGCCAACAATGGCGACTTCGTCTGGAACGCGCTCGACAATCTCGGCGGCAGCAGCGACCTGATCAGCGTTCGCGGCAGGGCGAGCTTCCTGCGGCCGTTCGAGCGGGTCGACTCGCTGCGCGCGGCCGCCGAGAATCACTTCCTCGCGGAGCAGAAGGAGCTCCAGGCGGAGCTGTCGCAGACCGAACAGAAGCTCAATGCGCTGCAGGCCGCCCGGCCGGACCAGGGCCAGGGTGCACGCGCGCCGTCGGAGACGATCCTGACGGGCGAGCAGGAGCGCGAACTGCAGCGGTTCCAAAAAGAACGGCTCCGAATCCGCAAGGAGCTGCGCGATGTCAAGCTCGGGCTGGACCGCGGTATCCAGAAGCTGGGCGCGCGACTGAAGCTGCTCAACATCCTCGTTGCTCCCGCTGTCTTCGCGCTGCTGGCCGGGCTTGTTGCCGCGCTGGCGCGCCGTCGCCGCTCCACGGCCTCCTCTGCGGGCTCGGGCGCGCCCGCTGATCGTGCTGCGCCCGCCGACGGCGCTGCTTCTGCCGCCGGGGCTCGATGAACAAACGCCCGCTGCTCGCGCTGGTAGTGGCGGCCCTGGTCGTCGCTGCCGGCGCGATCTGGGTATCGATTGCAAGCCGCCCGGAACGGCCGGCCCAGGCCGATCAGCGCGTGCTGCCAGCGTTGGCCGATTCGCTCGACTCTGTCAGTGAGGTGCGTCTGTCACGGGGCGACGGCGTGGCTACGACGTTGCAGCGCCGGGATGGCGGCTGGTTTGTCGCGCAACGCAACTATCCCGCCGATCCTGCCAAGTTGCGAACGCTTCTGATCGGGCTCGCCGGCCTGCGCGTGATCGAGCAGAAGACGTCGGATCCGGCTCGGTACGCCACCCTGGGTGTCGAGGACGCCAGTGGTGCACAGTCCCACAGCGTTCGCGTCGACGTCGTGGCCGGTACGCACACATGGTCATTGTTGCTGGGCAAGGTCGCGCAGCCGGACGGCAACTATGTCCGCGTGGCGGGCAGCGCGGATGCGCTGTGGGCGCGGCCGCATGTCGAAGCCGATCCGCAGCCGGCGCGCTGGATCCACGCCCGGGTGATCGATATCCCGGCCGACCAGGTGCAGCACGTCGCCATCCACCCGCGGTCCGGAGCGTCGTACTGGCTGGAGCGCGCTGTGCGCGGCGCGCCCGATTTCACGCTGCACGGCGTGCCGGCGGGGCGCAAAGCGGGCTCCAATTCAGCGATCGATGCCCTCGGTGGCGTGCTGGCTCGGCTCAACGTCGAGGACGTGAAGGAACGAGCTTCCAATGCGCTGGAAAAGGCCAGCCAGGCCACCTTCCGCACCTTCGATGGCCTGCAGATCGACGTCGATGGAACACGGGACCAGGAGTCCGCGTGGATCCTGGTGCATGCGGGAGTCGACGCGGGCACTGCGAAGCGGTTTGCGTCGAAGGACAAGCACGACCCTGCAGCCGACGCCGTTGCGATCAACGCCCGAACGCAGGCGTACGAGTTCCAGATTCCCGTTTACCAGTACGACCAGATCTTCCGCCCGCTCAACGATCTGCTGGCCCCGGTCACGCAGAAGACGGCTGCGCCTACCGCGTTAAAGGCCGGCGCGCGACCATGATCTTCCATCCTGGCGGCGTTCGAGCCGCGCTTCGCACCTGCGCGATCGCGCTTGTGCCAGCGTTCCTCACGCTGCAGGGTTGCGGGCGGTCGAACTCAGAACCGCCGCCTCCCGACCCGCTGAAGGCGCAACGACAGCAGATGGAGAAGGCGAAGGCCACCGAGAAAGCGCTGCAGGACGCCGCCGAACGGCAAAACCAGCAGATCGAGTCGCAGCAGAAATAGACAAGGCGAGTGCAGCTCGCCCGTAAGAGACAGGCAAACGCACCCTAGACCTGGGTCGTTAGATCTGCACAACCAGCCCGGGGTCGAAGGCGGCGTTCTCGTTGACGCCATCCTTCGCGTAGCCGCGCGGGTTGCAAAGCACTCGCGTGCCTTCGACGGAGTAGTCGAAGCTATCGTGCGTGTGACCATGAATCCACAGCGCTACGCGATCGCCGCCCATCAGGCGCTCGGCGTCCGACACGAAGCAGGCGTTCAGCGGCGAGCCGGCGAAGCGCGGGTGAATGCTCCGGCGCGACGGCGCGTGGTGTGTGATAACGACCGACGGGCCGTCGAATGGTTCGTCGAGCTTGCGTCGAAGCCATGCGGCCGAGCGGTGAAAGAGCTCGGTCGAGTCGGTGGGCGAGAACGAACGCTCCGCCGACGAATCAGCGCGGATTCGACTGAAGTCGCGGATCATCGCCACGGCCAATTCTTCAGCTTGCGCGCGCTCGGCCTTGTCGACGATCGAAAAATCACTCCACAGCGTCGTGCCCAGGAAGCGCACGCCGTCGACGATCAACTCATCTGCTTCGAGCAGGTGAATTGCCATGTTGGCGCTGTGCGCGCGCAGTGCGGCGATCGTGCCGTCGATGCTCCCGCCATAAAACTCATGGTTGCCGGCTACGTAAATCACTGGCTTGCCCAGGCGCTTCGCCCACGCGCAGGCTTCAGGCGGACGGGCGATATCGCCCGCCAGAACGATCACGTCGGCCGCCGTTTCAGGTAGATCGAACCCTGCCACGCTGAGGTGCAAGTCCGATACCACGTGCAGTTTCACGAGTCTCTCAGCGCAATCGGGGCGGTCAACTTGTCGAATCGGCGCTGGAAGTTAACTAGCGCGCCGTGTCCGCCGCGGCTGTGTCTGCCGATCGTGGCGCCGGCTTCTCCGCAGTCTCGACCCAGCCGCCGCCGAACGCCCGGTACAGGTCCGCGTAGCTCTGGAAAAGCTCTCCGCGAACACCGTCGAGCGAGATCTGCGCATCGAATAGCGACTGCTCGGCGGTGGCGACTTCCAAAAAGATCGCCGCACCCTCCTTGTAGCGCCGCTGCGCCAGCTCGAGCAGGCGTGTGAGCGCGGCGACGTTCTTTTCCTGCTCGGCCACCTGTTGCTCGAGCGTGGTGCGCGCGACCAGCGCGTTTTCGACGTCGTGCAGCGCCGACAGCACCGCTTCTTGATAGGCCGCTGCCAGCTCGCGCTGGCGCGCCTGCGTCAAATGCAGCTGGCTGGTCAGTGCCCCGCCGCTGAACAGCGGCTGCACCAGGCCAGCTCCGGCGTTCCATGCGAACGACGGCCCCTTCAGCAGTTGTGAGAGCTGCTCGCTCTGCAGGCCGAGAAAGGCGGTCAGGTCGATTCGCGGGAAGAAAGCGGCGCGCGCAAGTCCGATATCCGCATTGGCGGCGATCAGGTTCTGCTCGGCCTGCTGCACGTCGGGGCGGCGCTCGAGCAGATCCGACGGCAGGCCGGCCGGCACGGGCGGAAAGGCGAGCTCCTCGAACTTGCGGCCCCGCTCGATCGGCCCTGGTTTGCGTCCGGCCAGCAGGTTGATCAGGTTCTCCTGCTGGGCGATCTGCCGCTTCAGCGAAGGAACTGCGGCGGCGGCGATCTGGAGCTGCGATTCGGCCTGCCGCATGTCGCTCTCGGGTGCGACCCCCCCTTCGAAGCGCGCCTTCTGAAGCCGCAGCACCTCGCGACGCGATTCAAGCGTGCGTTGCGCGATCGCCAACTCGTCGTCCAGCGCCAGCAACTCGATGTAGTCGTCGGCGACGTTGGCCACCAGCGTCAGCACCACGGTGCGGCGGGCCTGCTCGCCGGCGAGCAGCTGGGCGCGCGCAGCCTCGGTGGCGCTGCGCAGACCGCCCCACAGGTCGATCTCGTAGCTCGCGGAGACGTCCAGGTCGTAACTGCTGTAGTTCTGCTGCCCCGGCAGGATCTGTCGACCCGCAAAAGTGGTGCGGCTTGAGCGCTGCCGCTCGCCGGAGGCGTCCGCGTTCAACTGCGGGAACAGCGCAGAGCGGGCGATGCCGTACTGCGCGCGAGCCTCGTCCACGCGTGCCACCGCCTGCTTCAGATCGAGGCTGCCTGCGACGGTGTCGGCTATCAGTTTCGACAGCGCGGGGTCACGGAAGCCGTCCCACCACGCGGCGTTCGATGCCTGCGCCGCTTCGGTCGGGCCGGAGCGCCAGCTCGACGGCAGGTCCAGCGGCGGACGCTCGTAGCGCGGGCCGGCCGCGCAGGCGGCCAGCAGTGCGGTCATGCAGAGCGCTCCCGCAAGCGGGCCGCGGCCAGCGACCGGCGCGGTTCCGCTCGCGTTACGGCCTTCGCCATCACGGGGGGCGGAGGCGGGGTTTCGCGAAGCGCGAGCTTCGCGCCGCCGGAGCCGGCGCGCCTTGCAAGGCGCGCCGTCCAGGGCGCCTGACCTCGCTTCACCGCATCCGGTCACTGGCCGCGGCCCGCTTGCAGACTGAGCTCTAGTCATCCGTCACGCTGCCCCTTGGCAGCTCGGCCTGCGCGCCGCCGGCCGCATGCGACTCCTTCTCCGGCCGGAACGGCAGGTGGCGCTCGCTGATCCGCTGCATCACGACGTAGAACACGGGGATCAGGAAGATCCCGATCAGCGTGGCGAACGTCATTCCCGAGACCACCGCCGTGCCGATCGAGCGGCGCGCTCCCGCGCCGGCGCCGGAAGCGATCGCCAGAGGCAGCGCTCCGAAGATGAACGCGAACGAAGTCATCAGGATCGGGCGCAGCCGCAGACGGGCGCCGCTGATCGCGCCTTCCATGATCGATGCGCCGCGCTCGTGCGCGTCTTTCGCGAACGCGACGATCAGGATCGCGTTCTTGGCGGCCAGTCCGATCAGCATGATCAGGCCGATCTGCGTGTACACATCGTTCGGCATGCTGCGCGTCAAAAGGCCGGTGAAGGCGCCGATCACGCCGAACGGGATCACCAGCAAAATGGCCACCGGCATCGCCCAGCTCTCGTACAGCGCCGCCAGCACCAGAAACACGAACGCGAGCGACAGCGCGAACACGTAGCCGGTTTTGCCTCCGGTGCGCTTCTCCTGCAGCTCGGATCCGGTCCACTCGTACCCGTAGCCGGCCGGCAGAGCATTGGCCAGATCCTCCATCGCAGCTGCCGCCTGCCCCGAGGTGTAGCCCTTCGAGGGCGAAAAGTTGATCGTTGCCGCTCGGTAGATGTTGTAGCGCTCAAGATATTGCGGACCGTTGACCGTGGCGATGCTGACCACGGTGGAAAGCGGCACCATCGCGCCGTCGCTGCTGCGAACGTACATCCGGTCGATATCCTCCGGACGTGCCCGCGCCCCGGGCTCGGCCTGCACCTGCACGCGGAAAGTACGGCCGTACAGGTTGAAGTCGTTCACGTAGTAGCTGCCAAGGAAAGCCTGCAGCGCGAAATTCACGTCACCCAGATCGACCCCGATCGACTTGGCGCGGTCGCGGTCGATCGTGTATTCGATCTGCGGCACACGCGGGTCGAAATTGGCGAACACGAAACCGATCTCCGGGCGCTTACGCGCGCGCGCGACGAAGTCCTGCAGGATCCCGGTGAAACGGTCCAGCGGACCGGCGGCGCGGTCCTGCAGCACAAACTCGAAACCGCCGTAGCCCCCCATACCGCGGATCGGCGGCGGATTGACGATGACTCCGAAGGCATCCTTGATCTCGCGATTGATCCGAGCGGTCAATGCCTGGCGGATACCGTCTGCGCTCAGCCCGGGCTTGCCGGTGCGTTCGCTCCAAGGCGTCAGGCGGATGAACAGCGTCGCGTTAAAGGGCGAGGCGATTCCGGTAAACAGGTTGAAGCCCTCGAGCCCCGCGACGCCGCCAACGCCCGGCACGTCGTGCGCGAACGCTTCGATCTTCGAGTAGACCTCGTGCGTTCGCTGGGTCGAAGCGCCGAGCGGCAGCTGGACCAGACCGATCACGAAGCCCTGGTCCTCGTCGGGCACCAGCGATGTCGGGCGCGTGCTGACGAGCCAGTAGAGCACCCCCAGCAGTGCCGCGAACACCAGGAACACGATCGCCGCGTGGTGCACCAGCCGATCGACGGCTCGAAGGTAGTGGCGGCGGAAACCATCGAAGCCGCGGTTGAACAGCCGGTAGAACGGGGCGAGCGCGCTGCGCCGCAGAGTGCCTTCGCGCGCGGGCTGCAGCAGCAGCGCGCACAGCGACGGCGTCAGCGTCAGCGCGACGATCGCCGACAGCACCACGGAAACAGCCAGCGTCAGTGCGAACTGCCGGTACAACTGGCCCGCCAGGCCTCCGAGGAACGCAACCGGAACGAACACGGCCGCCAGCACGAGCGCGATCGCGATCACTGGCCCGCCGACGTCGGCGATCGCGGCCCTGGTGGCTTCCATCGGCGACTGGTGCTCGGAATCGATACGGTGCTGCACCGCCTCGACCACCACGATGGCGTCGTCGACCACGATTCCGATCGCAAGCACGAGGCCGAACAGGGTCAGCGTGTTGATCGAGAATCCGAGCGCGGCGAATGCGGCGAGCGTGCCGATCAGCGACACCGGCACCGCAGCCACCGGGATGATCGTCGCGCGCCAGCTTTGCAGGAACAGGAACACGACGAAAGCCACCAGCACGAAGGCGATGCCGAGCGTGATGCCGACCTCCTTGAGCGACTCCGTCACGAACGGCACCGTCGTGTACGGGATCGAGTACACCATTCCCTGCGGGAACGAGCGCGCACTCTCGTCCATCACCTTTCGCACGCCGCGGTCGACGTCGAGGGCGTTGGCGCCCGGCGACAGGAACACGCCGATGAACGCGGAGGCGAGCTGCCCCTCGCGCGCGGTCAACGAATAATCGGCCCCGCTCAGATCGACGCGCGCGACGTCGCGCAGCCGAACGATCTGACCGTCGGGCGAGGCGCGCACGATCATCGCCTGGTACTGCGGCACGTCGGTCAGCCGCCCCAGTACGTTGACCGTGTACGACATCGGCGTGCCGGGAGGAGCGGGCGGAGCGCCGATCACGCCTCCCGGGACCACGACGTTCTGCTCGCGGATCGCGTTGACCACGTCGCCGGCGGTCACGCCCAGCCGCGCCATCCGGTCCGGGTCAAGCCAGACCCGCATGCTGTAGTCGCGCGCGCCGAACACGCGCACCTGCCCGACGCCGGCCACTCGCGTCATCGTATCGACCAGATTCAGTGTCCCGTAGTTGCTCAGGAACACGTTGTCGTAGCGGCCGTCCGGGGACGTCAGCGCGAACACCTCGAGGAAGTCGGTCGACACCTTGCGAATGGTCACGCCCTGGCGCGCCACGTCGACCGGCAACTGGCTCTGGGCGATCGCGAAGCGGTTCTGCACGTCCACCGCCGCGATGTCGGCGTTGCTGCCGATTTCGAAGCTGACCACCAGGTTGTACGAGCCGTCGGCGCCGCTCTTGGAATCCATGTAGAGCATGTCTTTGGCGCCATTGACCTGCTGCTCGATCGGCGCCGCGACCGACTCGGCAACGACCTGGGCGTTCGCACCCGGGAAGCTGGTGGAAACCTGCACCTGGGGCGGCACCACCTGCGGGTACTGCGCGATCGGAAGGCTGAAGCCGGCCAGCGCCCCGGCCAGCAGGATCACCAGCGAGATGACCGCCGAAAAGATCGGCCGTTCGATGAAGAAATTCAGCACGGCAAGGTGTCGAGAGCGGCGGTCGCGCCGATCAGCTCTTGGCGCCGGCTGGCGCGGGCCGCTCGGCGACGAACACCGGCTTCACAGCGGCGCCGGGCGCAACCTTCTGCAGGCCGTCGACGATCACGAGTTCGCCCGGCTTCAGGCCACCGTCGAGCACCCAGTCGGCGCCGAGGCGCTGGGTCGCGGTGATCTGTCGAACCGCCACCTTGTTGTCTGCGCCGACCACGAACACCGTCTTCAAACCTTGCAGCTCCGTTACCGCCTTTTGCGGGACCAGAAGCGCTTCCGGGCGGGTGCCGGTCGGAACGCGCACTTTCAGGTACTGCCCCGGCCGCAGCAGGCCCTCGGGGTTCGGCACCACGACGCGCACCTGCAGCGTGTCGTTCTTCGGATCGACCGCGGTATCGACGAAATTCAGCCGCCCCGGATGCGGGTACTCGGTGCCGTCGACCAGGCGCAACAGGAACTCGGGATGGTCGCCCTTGCCGCTGCGCTCGCGCCGCGTCAGCTGCAACATGCGCTCCTCGCCCAGCGCGAAGTTCACATAGATCGGGTTGGTTGAGTACAGCGTCGTCAGCAGCGTCTGCGCAACGGTCACGAGGGAGCCCGGCTTGACCAAGGCCTTGCTGACGACGCCGTCGCGCGGCGCCGTGATCTGGGTGTAGCCGAGGTTCAACGCGGCTTCGTGCAGGGCCGCACGCGCCGCTTCGACGCTTGCCCTGTCGGAGCGGTCGCGCGCCACGGCGGTGTCCATGTCCTGCTGGCTGACTGCGTTGTCCGCGATCAGGCGCGTGACGCGTGCGAGGTTCTGCGCGGAGTTGGCCGCATTCGCCTCGGCCTGCGCCAAATTGGCCTTAGCCTGCTCGAGAGCCGCCTCGAACGGCTGCCGGTCGATCTGGAAAAGCAGCTCGCCGCGCTGAACCGTGGCACCGTCACGGAACGCCTGCCGTTCCAGCAACCCCTGCACGCGCGAGCGGATCTCTACGGTCTCGACCGCTTCGGCCTGCCCGACGTATTCCTCGGACAGCGTAACCGCCTGCGGCTGCAGCCGCAGCACTGTCACTTCCGGCGGCGGCGGAGCCGGCGGCGGGGCGTCGCCCCGTGCGTTGCATCCGGCGAGCCAGAGCGCGGCCAGCGTGGCCAGCAGGCTGGCGGTTCCGGAGCGACTCGTCGTTTCCATTCGTTCGATTCGTGCGAAGCCCGATATGTTAGCCGAGCGGCTAACGCGTTCTGCGGTAAGGCATTGCTGCGGCCGCGAGCAAAATCCAGCCCGCAAGCAATGCGAAACCGCCGAACGGGGTCACGATCGCAAAGCGCGGCTCGTCCAGAAGCGCTACCAGGTACAGGCTGCCGCAAAAGAGCACCGCTCCCGTTGCGAGGCATACGCCGGCTGCGAACGCCAGGCGGCTCGGCCAGGTCTGCAGCGCCCACGCGCAGGCGAACAATGCCAGCGCGTGAACCTGCTGGTAGCGCACCGCGGTGTCATATGCGTTCAGCCGTCCGGCCGTGAGCACGGACTTCAGCGAGTGAGCGCCGAAGGCGCCGGCGCCGACGCCGGTGAGCGCGAGCAGCGCGGCCGCGACGGCTAGCCACTGCACGCGCGTGTCCGCACGTGCCGACGCGGGATCGACGTTGCTGTTCACAACGGGTTAACTTCGGCAAGTTCCAATGCGGCTGGTCGACCGATCGCGAGCCCGCGACGCGGCCGAGGCCGACAGGCAATGTAGCATCGGTGTAAGGTCGAACCCGCGGATGCGACCAAGCGGCGTATCCAGCACACTCGGAAGGGACGGACGATGGCAATCGCAACAAAGTCGGGCGCGAAGGGCGCGAAGGGGTTGACCGGAGCAGCGATCGCTGCGGCTGCCGCGGGGCTGTTCGCAATCGGGTATGCGGCGCCCGTGCTGGCGGACGAGAGCGGCAAGATCCACTGCGAAGGCGTTAACGGATGCAAGGGCCAGAGCGACTGCGCGTCGGCGAGCAACTCCTGCAAGGGGCAGAATTCCTGCAAGGGGCAGGGCTTCAAGGAGATGACGAAAGAGGAGTGCGCAAAGGCCCAAGCGGAAGCGAAATCGTCGAAGTAGTCGTTGGCGGGTGGGCCGGTGCGCGAATCCCTTGGATTTGGCCTCGGACTGCGCCCGCCGCACTACTCGCAGGTGGCCGATACCCGCCCGCACGTGGGCTGGTTCGAGATCATCAGCGAGAACTTCATGGTCGCGGGCGGCCGCCCGCTGCATTGGCTGGACCGGATTCGCGCCGACTATCCGATCGCGCTGCACGGTGTATCGCTGTCGATCGGCAGCGCCGACACGCTCGATGAGCAGCATCTGGCAGCGCTGCAGCGTCTGGCGCGGCGCGTGCAGCCGGTGTGGATTTCGGATCATCTGTGCTGGACCGGCGTAGCCGGCCACAACCTGCACGACCTGCTGCCACTGCCCTACAGCGAAGCCGTGCTGGCGCACGTGGTGGAGCGGGTGTGCCGCGTGCAGGATCGGCTTGGTTGCCGCATCCTGCTGGAAAACGTTTCCACCTACGCGGGCTACACGTCCTCGCAGCTCGCCGAGTGGGAGTTCGTGGCGGAAGTTGCGCAACGCGCCGATTGCCTGATCCTGCTGGACGTCAACAACGTGTACGTCAACAGCGTCAACCACGGCTTCGACCCGCTCGCGTACCTCGAAGCGATTCCCGTTGCGCGTGTGCGGCAGATTCACCTGGCCGGTCATCAACGCCGCCCCGATGGCCTGATCGTGGACACGCACGATGCTCCGGTGTCCGAGGTGGTGTGGCGGCTATACGAGCATGCGCGCCGTCGTTTCGGCGACGTAGCGACGATGATCGAGCGCGATGCGCAGATTCCGCCGCTCGAAGAGCTGCTGGCCGAGCTGGACCATGCGCGCCTGATCGCCGGGCGGGTCGACCTGGAGGCGCGGACGCGCCTGGCGCCGCGAGCGGCATGAGTAGTGCGGTGCCTCTCGATCTGGCAG
>Ga0187846_10000367_pt1 | contig 26553 bp, 23 predicted proteins | sample TC_taG_FD_161473 | JGI IMG/M metagenome (GOLD analysis project Ga0187846, IMG submission 161473) | Biofilm microbial communities from the roof of an iron ore cave, State of Minas Gerais, Brazil - TC_06 Biofilm (v2) | ecosystem: Environmental > Terrestrial > Deep subsurface > Cave > Wall biofilm... | reverse complement strand
TGCCTGTAGCAAGAGAGTGCCGACGTAGGAGAATCCGCCGGCGAACACGGTGAGGTCGCGAAACGCAGCGGCTAAGGGGCGCCGTGAAGCCACCTCGTTCCAATGGCCGGTATATGCGAGGTCAAACGTACCGCCAAAATAGGCAAGCGCATCCGAGTGCGGCACCAAGCCGCCAATGCTAAAGTAATTGAGGTCGAGCGATACAAAACGCCCGCTCCATCCTCCTCCCGACATTGCGAAAAGGAACGCGAGCAGGATCACAGGGAAGCCGGCATAGGACCACAATCGGATCAGCCGGCGCTCCTGCGCCTGCAAATCGACGACCGGCAGGAAGCCGGCCGCGGCCGTCCAACCGCACAACGCACCGATCGCGGCAACGCCGAGCAGAAACCATGGAAAGAAAGGCTCGAAGTCCGAAATGCGATGCAGCTTCGGAAGCAGGGCGAAAACCGTAGCCGGGGGCAGTGCGTAGCCGGCGGCAAGACCGTATAAGATGGTCGCACTATAGCTCGCGGCCGCGGCCGTGACGCCCCAACTCAGCGTGTAAATTGCGGAGAGCGATTGTCTGGCAATCCAGCCGATCGCATTCTGGACATGCGGGTCGCCAATGACAGGCTGGTTTGCCAGCTGTAAACTACGCATATAATCAAACCCTAAACTAGACAATACGCGTTGGCCGAAGAAGAGTCAACGATATTGAGTACTTACATAAAAGCGTGCGGTATCTGATGGCAATCACGCTCAGCGTCCTTTGATGGACCTTTGTTGGCCTTTTATCGCGCCAATTACGACGACTTGTTCCGCATTGTGTCCGCGAATGTGCCCGACCCGTGCTGGGTCGCGAGATCAGTTTCACGGCTGCGACGCCGCCCGGGGGGACAGGCCCGGGTGTGCCAAATCGCTCTCGGGAACCGAAGCGACCGAGAGCCACCAGCCGTCGCCGCAACGCCAGCAGGACCAATCCGGCTCTTCGGGCGCACGGCGCAGCGACTTGACGGCGGTAAGAGGGCCTTTGCCAAGGCGTGCCTTCGCTTCGGGATCGCGACCGCCGATGCATGGGATGATCCCCACGTGGTGGATAAATTGGGCCGAATACCGCGGCATTCCCCCGGCCTGCCGGGTGATCAGCAGGAAAACCGTTCGCCCGGCGATTTCGGCGATGAAGTAGGCCCATTTCAACGCGTCCGATCCGCGCCGGTTAACTGTCTTCTTCAGCCAATCGGGTCGCGGCGGCGGGTGCGGACGAACGACTGCATGCTCGTGATGTCGACGGACGCTCCAACAGTGGAAATTGGTAAAAATATTGATTTTTTATTTCGTTGAAGTAATCATTCGAGGATCTTAGAAGACACCGATGGCGCTATGATCTCACCGGGGTGGACGCCTTCACCGAAACAGCTGCGCGCCAGCGATCAGCTGGTCCTGGGCGACCGTAACCGCTTCGTGGCGGCATCCTGCCGGGCGCCCTGCCGCTGCATCATGATCCGGCTATCCTCCCCTGACCGCCATCGGCCGTTTGCTCGCCAACAGCCGCTGCGGAGATTTCTATTGCGGCCTGGATGGCTTGGAACCTTGTCATCTGCCGCTAGGCCAGTTCCCCGCCGCGAGATTCCCAAAGACGGTAGTGCCAGCGCCTATGCTAGCATTTTTCCACGTTTTTGAATAAAGCTAGCTGCGCCCGATATTCGATAGGATCTCTGTGGACATCTCGGTGGTCATTCCGGTGTATAACGAGGCGGGAGCGCTGCCGGCGTTTTATCGCGCGCTGGCAGAGGCACTCGATCGGCTGCCGCAATCGGCCGAGATCATCTTTGCCGATGACGGGTCGACTGACGGATCGGCCGACCGGCTCGACGCGATCGCCGAGGCCGACTCGCGGGTTCGGGTCCTCCATTTGTCGCGCAACTACGGTCAGACAGCTGCGCTGATGGCGGCGATCCAGAACAGCAGTGGCGACATCGTCATTCCGATGGACGGCGACGGCCAGAACGATCCCGCCGACATCCAGCGACTGCTCGACAAGCTTGCCGAGGGCTTCGATGTCGTCTCGGGGTGGCGCGTCGCCCGTGAGGACAACGCGCTAACCCGCCGCCTCCCCTCGATTGTCGCCAATTGGTTGATCTCCGCCCTGCTCCATGTGCAGCTGCACGATTACGGCTGTACTCTCAAGGCCTACCGCCGCGAGGTCCTCGAGGATGTCCGCCTCTATGGCGAGATGCATCGTTTCATCCCGATTTACGCCGCCTGGGAAGGGGCGCGCGTCACCGAAATTGCCGTCAGCCACCACCCGCGCAGGTTCGGCAAATCGAAATACGGGATGGGGCGCATCGCGCGGGTGCTGCTCGACCTCTTAACTGTCTACTTTATCGACAGGGCGTTCGACCGGCCGATCCAGTTCTTTGGCAAATTCGCGCTCGCCTTTTTGGGACTTTCGATAGCCACCTTCGTTGGGGCCGTCTCGCTCAGATTCGGCTACGGCGTCTCGCTGATCCAAACGCCGCTACCTTTGCTCGCCGCTGTCATCGGTCTCTCGGGCGTCCTTTTTCTCTTGCTCGGGATCATCGCCGAGGTGCAGACGCGCATCTATTACGAGGCGCGCGGGCGGCCGCCCTACAAGATCAAGCGGGTGGTGCAGCATCCGGCATCGCCACAACGCCCCACCTTGCTGCACGGACGATAGAGAGTGTGCTTGACCCGATGATGCAAGGATGTGCGGCATAGCCGGATTCACCGCGCCCGGTCCCGAGGTGCGAGATGTGCTGAGAGCGATGAATCGCGCGCTCGCTCATCGCGGCCCGGACGGCAGCGGGACCTTCGTCGATCCCCAACTCGCGCTCGGCCACACAAGGCTCGCGATCATCGATCTTGCGGGCGGCGCTCAGCCGCGTGTCGACCACGCGACCGGCGATGCGCTGGTCTTCAATGGTGAGATTTACGGTTACCGTGCGCTCGCCGACGAATTGCGGGCCGCCGGTGTGACGCTGTGCGATCGCTCGGATACCGAAGTCCTGTTCCAGCTGATCCGCCGAAGCGGGGTACGCGACGCTGTGGCGCGGATCGACGGCATGTTCGCCTTTGCCTTCCGCGACGGCGGCACCGGCGCCCTCCACCTGGTGCGCGACCGCTTCGGTGAGAAGCCGCTCTACTGGGGTCTCGCCCACGGTCAAATCGTCTTTGCCTCCGAGGTGAGCGCTTTACTATGCCATCCGGCGTTTCATGACGCTGGGCTCGATCGCCTCGACGCCTATCGATTTTTGTTGTTTGAATATCTGCCGCGCACCGGCTCCGGATGGGCCGGGATCGAGCGGCTTGAACCCGGCACGATCCTGACTTGGCGCAACGGGAGAATCGCGGCCGAGCGCTACTGGCGGCCGCCGATCGAGCAGCAGCCGGTTAGTGTTGACGAGGCGACAGAGCGGCTCGACGAGTTATTGCGGGGCTCGGTTCGGCGGCAGATCGTCGCTGATGTACCGGTTGGGGTCTTTCTCTCTGGCGGCATCGATTCCGGCCTGATCACCGCACTCGCGTCCGAAGCCGCGCCCGATCTGACTGCGTTCACCGTGCGGGTCGCGGCGGAGAGCCTTGACGATAGCTTTGACGAGACCCCGCACGCCGTCGCGGTGGCGCGCCACCTAAGAGTGCGTCACGAAATCGTCGATCTCGCCGCGACCGACCTTGTCCAGGCGTTTGATGCAGTCAGCGAGCGATTGGCCGAGCCGCTCAGCGATTCATCGCTGCTGCCTACCTGGCTCGTATGCCGCGCGGCGCGGCGGCTGATGACTGTGGCGCTCGGCGGCGATGGCGCCGACGAGCTGTTTGCCGGCTACCCGAATTTCGCCGCGCAGCGCTTTGCCCCGACGATGCGTCTTATTCCTCCCGAGCTGGGCCGGATGCTCGGCCGGGCAGTTGCAGCATTGCCGAGCGCCGCAGGGTATATGAACCGCCGCTTTTTGGTGAGCCAGCTGTCGCACGGGTTTGGCATGGGGGCAGGCCGGCAATCCTTCCTTTGGATGGCGCCGTTCGCCCCCGAGGACCTCGCAGCGCTATGGCGGCGACCGGCGTTGCCGGAGAAAGCGCTCGTCTCCGCGTTTGCGCCGATCGACCGCTGCGCTGCCGAGGTGGCCGATTTGTCGGCGGTCGATCTGCTTCTTCACCTTTTCCTCGTCACCTATCTGCCAGATGACATCCTGACCAAGACCGATCGCGCCGCGATGTTCAATAGCCTCGAAGTCCGCGCACCGTTTCTCGACCGCTGTTTTGCCGAATACGCCTGTGCGCTGCCTACGGGGCTGAAGTTGCGCGGCGGGACCCGGAAATACGTCTTAAAGCGCCTTGCGCGCCGCTATTTGCCGCCGGCAATCGTCGATCGCAAGAAGCACGGCTTTGCCGTGCCGATCGGCGCTTTGATCCGCACACTCTTCCGCGAGCGATGCCGCGATGTCTTACTGTCGGCCGCAAATCCGGTCGCCGATTGGTTCGAACGCGACAGGCTCGAGGGGTTGCTCGACGAGCACCTCGCCGGCCGGCACGACCACGGCAAAAAGCTGTGGGCGCTGTACATCCTGTTCGCGGTCGCGGCGCGTCGGCCGACTCGTCCGTCACAAAGTGATGCAGTCGTGCTCACCGCCGCTCGATAGTCGGGCTCTCGAATGACCCGGCACGCAAGTAACGATCTCAAGGGGTCGCCCGACCGTTTCGGCTACGAGTGGGACGTCTATGCTGAAATATTGCCCGAGCATGAGGAGCAGTTTCGTCGCTGGACTGCGCCGCTGGAGCCGCAGGATTGGCAGGGCAAGGACTTTCTCGATGTCGGCTGCGGCATGGGCCGGAACAGCTATTGGCCGCTCAAATATGGCGCAGCCGGAGGTGTCGCCATCGACGTCGACGAACGGTCGCTCGCGAGCGCGCGCCGCAATCTGGAACCCTTCCCCGCGATGCAGGTGACGCGGGCAAGCGCCTATGATTTGCAGTTTGAGGCTCGCTTCGACTTGGCCTTCTCGATCGGCGTGATCCATCACCTCGAGCACCCGGAACGGGTGCTCGAGAGGATGGTGCGTGCCGTCAAACCGGGCGGTCGGGTACTGATCTGGGTCTATGGACGCGAGAACAACCTGTGGCTGGTTTTCGTCTTGGACCCGCTGCGACGGCTATTGTTCAGCCGTTTGCCGATCGGGGTGACGCATCACCTGTCCTTGTATCCAGCCATGCTGATCTGGCTGCTGGTGCGGCTCGGTATGCGCCCGATCGAATATTTCCGCCTCATCGGAAAATTCGATTTCCCACACCTGCGGGCCATCATATTCGACCAGATGCTGCCACGCATCGCCAATTACTGGCCCCGTGAGACAATCGAGCGCATGATGCTAGAAGCGGGGCTCGAGGATGTCGAGCTCACCTGGGTAAACCAGATGTCCTGGTCGGCGATCGGCACGCGGCGGACGCAGAGGGGGCTATGAGAGTGTTCAGTGTGGTAGGCATGGTCCCAGTGACCACAAGTGCCGAAAAGAATCGCTAGATAAGACAAGCATCGCGGCGATTAATGAAATCAAACCTCAGCATCTCTGCTGGCATTGTCTAGGGAAGTCTTCTCCCCTATGCAAAGCGAGTGGGGGCACCGCGAAGCGGATTCCACATGTCGTCGCATCGGGTCGCGCAATGTCCGGTTACTCTGTTCAGATTGATCCTGACAACAGCCGCATTCGACGCAAGTTAGTGTAGAACGCGCGCCGCAGGAGCAACAGATGAGAGCCTTTGACTTTATTCTTTACCCTCTTCACAAAATATTAGAATCACCAACTATTTATGCGTTAAGTCAGGTCCTCGGCAAGCCAACGATATATCGCTACCGAAGATTAGTAGATGTCAACGTAAAACTGACGTCCGATGCGGAAATACTGGAGCTAGGATGCGGCGTGGGCGCAAATCGAGACTTATTTAGCAGGTGCTATACCGGGATCGATATCAACCCGGCCTACATAAAGAAAGCTCGAGTATCGCTAACCGGAACGTTTGCCGTAATGGACTGCACTTCTCTGAATTACCCGGATCAATCCTTCAGCGAAATCGTAACGATCGCGACTACGCATCACCTAAGCGACGAGCAGGTGGCGATGATGGTGAAGGATGCGCTTCGCGTCTGTCGGCCAGGCGGTCACTTTCACATTGTTGATTCTATTCTCCCGCTGTCGCCGAATCTGTTCAAGAGTATCTGGTTCGGTCTCGATCGAGGCAAATTTCCGCGCAAGCTCGATCTCCTTCTTGCAATCCTGGAGCGTGCCGGGAACGTAGAGCGCTACGAGGTATTAACCGGTCCTCTTCATGATGTCGTCTATGTCCGGGTGGGCCAACAGCATATTAGCAGCTCCGTGTCACCACCAAATTTCGTCGAAACACCTTCTAGTGATCACATTTGACCAGATGCCGCAGTCATCATTCGCGGCAGGAAAGCGTAGCGACCATGCCATAATGACGCCGGAATCTATCCAGACCGGTTGTTGCGGCTATCGACTTGCGGCGAACGGTGGGGTCTGACTTCTAGGGCTCTCAACGCGGGAGCCGACAGACTTTGCTCTTCTCGCCTGCAACCGCGCCTTGAGGCGAGAGAGATTATCGACAGCGCCGCGCGGCAATTGCCGAATTACTGCATGATGGACGCGATCGGAGAGCGGCCAATAATTGCGCAGCCTCTGGCCCTCGGCAACTCGATACGCACGCAGTGGATCCGACAGCGTTGTCAGATAACTTTCATCCACGTAGAGGAGAATATTGTAGCGGTACCAATGCTGAACCCGGAAGTTTGCGATGACTTTCGGACGCACGCAGTCCACTGCGATGTAGCGGCGCTCGCGAAACTTTTCCCGCCAATACTCAAGGGGCTGCTCGTTGATGTGGTGTTCACCGCCCTGGCCGGGGACCGCAGCCGAAAACATCACAAGAGGGCCGTGCGACGTTAGCGTGCCGACGAATTCGGACGCTCGGGAGCTCGGGAGATGTTCGGCGACCTCGAGGCTTTGCACCATATCAAATCGCCGCCCAACGTCGATCGGCTGGATAAGATCTGCGGCGCGAAACTCATCCGCATTTATCATCAAGTCTCGTTGATCGACATAATCGCCGTCCACGCCGAGCACACTGGCGCCCGTCTTACGCCAAACGCTCAGCCAAGCGCCTTGGCCACATCCAAAATCGACGACGCTGTTGATCGGCAGCAACGCACTGAGCATCGGAACGATCTGTTCCGCGGAACGGACCGCAAAGGAGGCCAAGAAGCGGTAGAAATTATCGTCGTATTCGTGCAATTGGCTTTTCCACCGGGTTTGATCCTCGAACCGACCGCTCTTATTTTAGCCGTTGTTGACTTAAATTGGAAGAGGCACGTCTTCGGACCGAAACAAGCCGCGAACCGACGATCGTAGCCAAATGTCGCTGCTGCTGGTTTCGCGTGACATTTATGCTTTATCGTGCATGCGGGGGCTGGAAATCGATCCAAACAGCCCCTCAGATCACCTGATCTGCACGAGCCTACTTCGGCGCACTTGGAACCGCTGGACATTGAAGCGGAACCTCAAAGAACCGGACTGGGCCTACTCTTTCGGGTCTGGTTAAGACGATCGGTTTCCTGGAAGGCGCAGCGGGGGCGATCGGACCTAACCGCTTTTATCCCGTGCGTTTGGATCGCCGAGCAAACATCGGCGAAAGCTTCACCTCATTCGAAGGCTGGCTTTTTGGGGCTGAGCGAACGAGCCTTTGATAACGTTATAGTAAAATTAAAGACTACGGGGAGTCCATCCCCGTGTTTTACGATTGTTTAACGCCGCTCTTGGAAGATTGGCCTCCTCGCGACTCCGCGAATTTTCCAGAAGTGCGCGACATTAGGTCGGGGATTGTCCGATGAGATACGATGAACTTAGCTGTTTACGCGGTTGAAGCGGAAGTCGAAGAAACGCATTGGTGGTTCGTCGGTCGGCGCCATCTGTTTGGCCGCGAGACTGCCGGACTTGGGCTTTCGAGGGAGGCCTCTATCCTCGATGTCGGCACGAGCACCGGGACTAATTTACGCATGCTTGCGGAACTTGGTTATCACCGTGTTGTCGGATTGGATCTCAATGACGAAGCGATCCGGTTTTGTGCAGAAAAAGGACTCGGGGCGGTTCGGCGGGGAGACGTCTGTGATCTTCCGTTCGAGGATGCGAGCCTCGATCTTGTCTTGGCGACCGATATTATCGAGCATGTCGAGGATGACAAAATTGCCCTGAGTGAGATCGCGCGTGTACTGGCGCCGGGCGGTCGAACGGTGATTACCGTACCGGCATTCCAGTCCTTGTGGGGCCTGCAGGATGAGGTTTCTCACCACAAGAGGCGTTATCGCTTGCCGGTGCTGAGAAACGCCATAAAATCCGCTGGACTTCATCCCGTACGTTGCTTCTATTTCAATTATTTGTTATTCGTACCGATTTGGCTTGCACGTCAGATACTTCGAGTTTTTAATATCAAGATTTCCAGCGAGAGCCAAGTTAACACTAGGCTGCTGAACCGGCTGTTGAGCCGAGTGTTCGAGCTCGACGTGCGGACGGCTCGGTGGCTTGCGCCACCTTTCGGAGTTTCAATTTTCTTGCTCGCCGAGAAACCCATAGAAATCGAACGCGCCAATTAAAATTTCCGTTTTTTTGCCGCCGGAGCGACGGCGCTTTGACGACAGTACGGTAAAGTAGCGAGCAGGTAGCGGCGGCCGGCCGCGTATTTTTACCGTTGGCGCTAATCGCGACAGAGGCCAGCAGCAATTCAAAGCTCCAGACAAAAGCGTGCATTTGCTGTGCTACTTGATTTTTGCTGTGGTCGCAGCAATTATTTGCCGGGAGTGATCGATGGTGCCGACCGCCTCCGACGGGGATCTCCTGAGCTGCGGAACCAAGGCATGAGTGAGGCCTGTGAATTCACCGTCTTGATGCCGTGCCTCAACGAAGCGGAGACTCTCGCGAGCTGCATTTCGAAAGCGCGGGCCTTTCTGGCTCGAAGCGGCTGCACGGGCGAGGTGGTGATCGCCGATAATGGCAGCACCGATGGCTCGCAAGCGATCGCCGCGTCAAACGGCGCTCGGGTCGTTCATGTGGCCGATCGGGGCTATGGCAGCGCTCTCCTCGGCGGCATTCGTGCGGCGCACGGCAAATACGTGATCATGGGCGACAGCGACGACAGCTATGATTTCAGCCGGCTCGATGGCTTCGTTGAACGGCTGCGTGCCGGCTATCAGCTCGTCATGGGCAACCGCTTTCGCGGTGGCATTCTGCCGGGTGCCATGCCGCCGATGCACCGTTATCTGGGCAATCCCATGCTGACCGCGATCGGCCGTCTGTTCTTTCGCAGTGATTGCGGAGATTTTTATTGCGGGCTGCGGGGCTTCGACCGGGAGGCCATTCTCTCGCTCGACCTTCAAGCGCCGGGCATGGAATTTGCCCTCGAGATGCTGGTCAAAGCATCGGTCCTCGGGCTCAGGGTGACCGAGGTGCCGACCACGCTGTCACCGGACGGGCGCGGTCGACCGCCGCATCTGCGGCGGTGGCGCGACGGTTGGCGCAGTTTGCGGTTTTTCCTTCTGTTCAGCCCGCGTTCGCTGTTCCTTTATCCTGGCTTTGGCCTCTTTGCGGTCGGTTGCTTGGCGACGGCTTGGCTGCTACCGCGGCCGCGCCTCGTGGGGGGCGTCGGTTTTGACGTCCACAGCCTGCTCTACGCGTCGCTGGCCATCGTCGTCGGCTTTCAGTCGATGACGTTCTGGGTGTTTGCCAAAGTCTATGGCATGCGGGAGCGGATCGTGCCGCCGGACCCGTGGTTCCGGTCACTGATGTCCGTTGTCGGTCTGGAGGCCGGGCTCATTGTCGGCGTCGCGCTGCTGCTGGGCGGGCTCGGCCTTGCCGCCTATGCGCTTGGCACCTGGAGTGCCGAGCGGTTTGGTGCGTTGTCGTACCCGGAGACGATGCGGCTCGTGATCCCCTCCAGCACCGCTATCCTGCTCGGCTTTCAGATCATCTACAGCGCTTTTTTTGTCAGCATTCTCGAGATCCGCGCTTCTCGTCCCACCGAGGCGAAGGTTCCGGAACGCTCGACCGAAGCGGCTTAGCTGGAGACACCAGTCGAGCTTGCGCCGATCGTCGAGTGCACGTAGGCAACTGCAGCGTGAGTAACCTTCAGATTTGCCGCGTTCTGAGCATAATCGCATGACTGAATTCCGCCGACAAAGGTGTACTGATCCGTGAACGATGTATCGTTTCGCTGGCTGGGAACCAACCAAACCAACTCGCCCAATAACCTGACTCGCGTTAAGCCTATCCGGTTGAGCGATTTCTGGTGGCTCTTTGCCGTGGGCCTGATTGCCGTCGCGTTCTGCCTGCCATTCACCCTCTACGTTTTTTGGCTGGGCGACGAGGGCGTCGTGCTGCACGGCGCCGAGCGGATCCTTCGAGGCGATAGGATCTACCTCGATTTTTTTGAGTTTCTGCCACCCGGCTCCTTCGTTATTACGGCGATATGGTTCAAGGTAGTGGGGATATCACTATTGTCGGCGCGGGCTCTGGCGATCGCGACCGCCGCTGGGATCGCCTGTTTCACTTATCTGGGCTGCCGGCAAGCATCGAAACACGCACCGACCTCGGCGTTTATCGCGGTGGCGTGGGTGGTCCTCACACAGGGATACTGGACGGAAGTTAATCATCAGTGGTTCACAACGCTGTTAGCTATCGTCGCAGCTTGGGCATCCCTTATTGTCATCGAGCATCCGCCTCGGTGGTCGCCGTGGCCGCTCACAGCCGGGATCGCGGCCGGCGCTGCCGCAATGGTTACCACTAACCGTGGAGCGCTTACCGTGTTGGCTGCCGCGACGCCTTTCCTAAACGTGCGGCGGTATTGGCGCGAGTTGATCGTGTATCTCTTTGGAGCCGCGCTCGTCCCAACGTGTGTGTTTATGTACTTGGCTTGGCAAGGCGCCCTGACGGAGGCGTTCGAGGACCTCATCTTGTTTACCGTAAAGAGCTATGCCTCTTTCGCGGTGGTACATTTTGGCTTTGAGGCAATTTTCCCGTTGAAGTGGTTATTCCCGCTGGTAGCAGTGCTGACGGTTCTCACCTACATCCGCGGCTGGCCCAGGTGTCTTCAAGATCGCGTGCTACAAACCTGCGTTGCGTTCGGTCTGGCCGGCTTTGTCGGATGCTTCCCGCGTCCGGATAAAGGGCACATCTCCTATGCGGTTGCGTCTGTGTGCCCTCTGCTGGCGTACTGCATGCGGCAGCTGACTGGCCATTGGCTGCCCAAATATCGGTATTCCGTTGCCGCCGCTGCGGTCGTATATCTATTTCCTGCCGCCCTGGTGTACGAGCGATGGGCGGACAGAGCCTTGCATGGAGAGATCGTGCCGATGCCTCGCGGTCGGGTCATGCTCGCCCCGATGCTCGACCCGGTTGGCGGGCGCGAACTGGCGGCACGGATCGCGGCCACGCCAACCGGGGACGCGTATTTCTTTTACCCATACGACGCGATGCTGCCCTTTCTGACTGCGCGTCGCCACGTCTCCAGATACGATGTTTTTGTTCCGAGCTACACTTTTCCTTCGCAGTATCAGGAGGCTTGTGTCTCGGTAATGCAGAACGCATCCTGGGTTGTCATTGATCGAGACTGGACAAGCCCCAAATGGTTAACCGCAGTTTACCCCCATATGAAGGACCCGCAACCCCCGGAAACCAGAAAGTTTGAACAAGCTTTGGAAACCGGATTCGAGCTCGTGGCGGTCGCAGGAAAATTCGAACTCCGCCGCCGCGTGCCATCGATCGATGATACCGTTTGCGCCGACATAGCCGGCTAATCAAGCGGGCGGTGCATCGGCACACCTATCGGCCGCTGGCCGCGATGGACTGGATGAGCTCGAGATACTCGGTCGCCGTTGCCCGCCAGCAATAGCGTTGTGACACGAACTGGAAGCGCCTCTCGCTGGAACGTGCGCCATCGCCGTCGTCGGCGAGGGCGCGATCGATTTCCTGACAGAAGGCAAGCGCTGTTCTGTCCGGCCTTTGTTCGTCCAGCGGAACTGGTAAAAGAAATGCCGACACCGCCGCATCTGCACCGGCCGTCTCGACGCTGCACACCACCGGGAGACCGCAAGCGAGCGCTTCCTGGATGACGAGAGGGAACCCTTCGCCCTTGCTGGGCAGCACCAAGAGATCGCTCGCCTGATAGAGCGTCGCAATAGAAGGCCCGCTCAGATCGGAAAAGACAGTTACGTTCGGCAGGTTCCAATCGCGCGGGTTCAAGTGACCCCAGCCGGCAAAGGCCCATGCAATATCTGGGCGAAGACGCGCCATTCGCGAGAGGATGTGGAGACCTTTCTTTTCGACGAAGCGGCCTACGAACAGCGCGACCGGGCGGTCCGGAATCAAGCCCAGGCGAGCGCGGAGTTCCGGCTTCCGCTCCGGCCTGATCGGGAAGAAGGTCTCGGTGTCAACCCCGGTAAACATCAGCTTGGGCGTCCGGCGAAATGAAACTCCCGAAAAATAGCGGGCCGTAATCTCGCTGAAGAACGCGACCCCGTCGGCACGGGCAAGCATCGGGCGCACCACGATTGTGTTCGCTAGACCCATCAACGTGCGGAATAGCGTATTGTTATATGGCACGATTCCGACATGCTGGGCTATCACCACCGGCCTCCGCGACAAACGCGCGAACAGAAATGCCGCGATACACATCGGATATAAGCTATCCTGGAGCAATACCGCGTCAGCGCGCTGAACCTCGCGGCGGATTCGACCGATTGCACCTAGGCTTGGGATTGGAAAGGGGATCCCCAGGGTTCGTTCAGTGATGTTGACCGCATTCAGTGCTACTGACCTGGCGCCGAGTTTGTTGTCGAACGGCGGCGGAGTGGCATTGCTCGCCACCCAGACGACCTCCTGGTTGAGGCGCACCAATTCTTGAATGAGCCGCCCCGCAATGAGTTCAAGGCCGCTTCGATGGCTCTCAAAGTAATGGCTGACCATCAGTAGTTTCACGGGTATTGTTCCTCGAGGCTATCTTTGCCCGCGCGCGTTATGTTCGGATACGCCGCTTGTCGGAAAAGCGGTCGATTATTTTCCCAGCTCAGGTCACCCGCGCTTCCGTATCTGAATATCTGGCAATTACCCTTAAATTCCTTTCTCATTCGTCTCCGACGGTGGCCTCGGCCAAAGCCGGAAACTCTCGGACACTATCACACCTGGTGCCACGCCGACCAGCTTCCCGTGGACCGAAACCGAACACGAGAACCGAATTCTGAACAGGGGATACATTGACGAACTGAGAAAGGACTGATAGCATTGGTGATGCCGCCTACGTCAGGGAAATGCCGAAAGGGGTAAGTGTTATTCGCAAACTCCTGATCGGAAGTGTGCGGCTGTTTGTGACGGCTGGACTATTATGGGCGTTGTTGGCACATGCCGATTTGAGTCGTGCCAAGCAGTTGCTCGACCACGTCTCGCTGCCGCTGTTGGCGGCGGGGGCAGCGGCGTTACTAGCGACGAGCCCATTTAGCGCATTGCGATGGCACATCGTCCTGGCGGCCGAAACGACCTCTCCTGGACGCTGGACCTTGTTGAAGATCGTGCTCGTCGGGCTGTTTTTTAACCAAGTCTTGCCTTCCGGCGTCGGCGGCGACGCCGTCCGGGCGTGGCGCTGCCACCGACTCGGTGTCGGCGCGGCTGCGTCGATCCGCAGCATTCTGCTCGATCGTGTCAGCGGGTATTTCGTGCTGGTCGCCCTGTTTGCCGCCGGCTTGCCTGTTCTGCTGCACGTGCTGCCTGACGTGCACCAGCGATATGGTGTAATCGTTCTGCTCGGCGTGGCATTATGCGGCTTGATCGCGCTGTTTCTGATCGATTACCTGCCGCGGAGGCTCTTGCGTTTTCGGCTGGTTGCAGAGTTCGCCGCGCTGTCGCGCCAGGGCCGTCGATTGTTGGCCCGGCCGGCGCGTTCCGGGGCCGTGCTAAGCCTAGCCGCAGCCACTGTGGGACTCTCGATCCTGGCCTTCATGCTGTTGGCGGACAGTCTCGGTGTAGATCTCCCCTTCGGTAGCTGGGTCGTGATCGTACCCCCGGTCACCCTGATCCAGCTGGTACCCGTTTCGCTTGCAGGGTGGGGGGTGCGCGAGCTCGGCTTTGTCGTCGTCCTTGCCGGGTTCGGAATCGCGCCCGAGGCGGCGCTCGCTGCCTCGCTGTTGGTCGGCCTATGCATGATCGTCGTCGGTTTGCCCGGCGGTTTGTTATGGCTGACCGAATGGGACATCGCACCGGCAACCGCTGCGAGGAACGGGCGCGTTGCCGTTCGGGCCGATCCGTAATTAAAATCTTCCCCTGTAAATTTTAGACTAGGTCTGATTGCTGCCGCCGAGGTCATTAAGGTATGTGATAATGATCGAAGCACATCCTGGCCACCGAGCCTCGCGAAGCTCTGTCGCACTTTTCTATGCGATCTTGGTTTCAATGGCTGCAGTTTATTATCTTTTCTTGGCGATGGACGGAAGTTTTGACTTCTTCAAGCCCATCGAACTTGCAGCGCGCGGAATGACCTTTAACAGCATGTTGGAGCATCTGCTGCGCGGGGAGTTCGACGTGGATCCGGCAGCGATCGCTTTCGAAGGTGTCGTCCGCAACGGAAAGACATACACTTATTTCGGTATTTTCCCGGCACTTCTGCGGTTGCCGTTAGTACCTACCGCGCTGCTTGCGCGGGTCGACGTCACGGCACCGTATTGTGCTCTCGCAGCGACGGTCGCACTGTGCTTCAAGTTGGCCAGCGTGGCCTTGATCAATGACAAGCTGCCGAAGAGCCGTCTGCAAGCCATCGCCTTCTGTGCTATCGTGCTATCACTGCTCCTCGGGGGCGCCCAAATCCAATTTCTCAGAGGTACGCTCTATCAGGAGACGCTTCTTTGGGCTGGTGCGATCGCCTCTGCCTTTATCTATTGCGCTGTACGAGGATTGATCGCTAAACGGGAGTTCTCCGTCGGGTTAATCGTCAGTATGGCTACTTTGGCCGGGCTGGGTCTTCTGACGCGGGTGTCGACTGCGCTTGGGCTCTATATTGCTACCGGGTTGCTGGTCATAGTTCTTGCTTGCCCGGCGGCCGGGTCGATGGGCAGCCGGCTGCGGTCGCTCGGCCGCGGCTTGACGGGCAGACGCACCATCATCGCGCTAGCCGTTCTCTTCGGGTTTGTGACGCTGTCCGGCATCGTGAATTATCAACGCTGGGGAAACCCGCTGACGTTCGCCGGCGACGTTGGCACCTATAGCAGCGTTATACCTCGACCTGACCGCCTACCTCGGTTGGAAGCGTATGGTAATTTCAATATACAGCGGTTATGGTACGGGGTAGTTTATTATTTCTTTCCGATTTGGACGATTGTTCGCCCGGACGGGCAGTTCCTACTTTCCGAGTTTGAGAATCGGATTCTCGACGGCGTCGAGGCGCCGCCTAGCAGCTTTCTGCTGTCTGATCCATTGCTGCTGGTGCTGGGCGGTGCCTATCTGCTGCGGTTGCCGCAGCCGGCGCGCGAACGCGTCATCGACGTGCGCGCCGCGGCAGCAGTTATGATCGGTTTTTTGATACCGGTGGTTCTGATACTGACATACATATACATGGCCTTTCGGTACCGAATGGAGTTCTATCCGTTTCTCGAATTTTCAGCGTTTCTCGGCTTTTATGCGATTTGTATAAACCCTGGCGAGTTTTCCGCCCGATCACGTCGCAGGTTCGCGCTGATCATGATTACCGTCGCCGGCTTCGGGATAATCTATTCTCATTTCGCGGTATTCCTCCATAAGATATCACCTCCCGGGAACTACGCGCCGGGCGGCACCGACGCTGGTACGGTATCGCCGGCTAATGGATGGGTTCATTATTATCGTCATTATGTAAAGTCGGTATTTCCCAGCATAGCGAGACGATTAGATTTGTAACTCGGCGCTGACGACGACCCGGAAATCGAAAGTCTCCGCCATCGCTGCCGAACCGGGAGGACCATTCGGGGTCCGCGGGCGCCCAGCTTAAGGCTGGAGACCCTGACGAGGGGATCTCCGTCGAGCTTTCCTTACGCGTCGTCGTCGGTCCCGGTCACGGTCGACATTTCGTCTGACTCGCGACTTGCCGAAGCCGATGACTTCGGGCTCGATGTCAGACAGAGTTGAGTTAACCTGTATTATCCAGGCCGCCAACACACTAGATTTTTACTGGCAGCGTATGTTGTTACCGTGACACCCAAGCTTGTCTTATAGGTAAGCTTATAGTTCGAGGCGGGACATGAAAAATATCTTATATCAGCGATTTCAGATGATTTGGTCTCACTTTCGGTTGTACTTATACTGGGTATATTTAAACGAGACTGAATAATTCCTTCACCGTTACCCAGATTAGGTCCCCAATATACAGTCACAGTGTATTCACAATTGTTGTGGAACCTCACATTGTAACCAAAAGCGGTTTGGACAACTACGGCAGAGACGCACTTGGGAGGAGCAATTGTACTTTGTGCCTTAGCATCTGATAATGAACACATGGCTGCCATTGCACAGGCAAAGGCCACGTAGATTGGATACTTAGCAGAACACATTTGTTCGCCTTGGTTCAGGGATACCTGCACGAGTCCAACCGGTCCCGGTGCGGCAGTTGTAGCAGTTGCTGACGCGAATTGCTCTTAGCTAATACCGCGGCCGGCCAGCGAGCGGCGCTCGCCTCTCTAGCGTCTCGTTCTTCCGGCGTTGGCCGTCTCGCGGGCGGCAGTCCCGGGGGTGCAGCCGGAAAACTTCGCACACATGGGGCCCAGACCCGGATCCGCTGCGACAATGGAGATCCTGGTCGAGTTTTTGAGGAGCGCTGTCTCCTTCTCGTCGGTGAGGTCGAGTCGCACGGGATTTGTAGCAGACGCACCGCACCGAATTTCCCGATACGAGCCAGCGGCGGGCATGCCAGGTAATCGGCGCCGATCGCAGTTCGATCCGCTATTGCGGCCGGCGGCCTGACGATGGTCCTCTGCGATCCGGTTTGCGCGACATCGCCGCTTTGCGGCGCTGAACGCGGTAAACCTGCCGCCTGTGTTTCCGACAACGGCACCGAGCTGACCAGCACGGCGATCCTGCGCTGGTCGCAGGACAGCGGCGTCGAATGCCACTACATCGCGCCTGGCACCGCAGCAGAACGCGTTCATCGAGAGTTTCAGCGGCCATCTACGCGCCGAGCTGCTGAACGAAACGCTATTCAGCTCGCTCGCCCAAGCCCGGGTGGCCCTGGCCGAATGGCGGCTCGACTACTACACCATTCGGCCGCACAGCAGCCTGGGCAATCTGCCGCCAGCCGATTACGCCAAGCTCAGCGCCCCGGCGCCGCAACGGGACGGGACGCTGCGCGCAATCGGGGGCTACGCGCCCCGCCCCGGCGCCGCACCGAGCCGAACAGGCTCACATGACCAACCGACTCTGCTCATCGCTGGATGAGTATCGGGGCTCAGGTCACCGGGGCTTGCGATTGAAGACGCCATGTGCTCTGATAGATCAGGATAACCTGCTATCCAAACCTTAGTATTAATTTAATGATCAGATCGCTAAAGGATTCGAGTTTCGCCAACGAAGTAGTGGAGCACGAGACGCGAACCCTTACCTCCATTCGTCAGAGCCAGAAGGAGGGAGCACTGCTAACCGGACTTGCCGGGCGGAGCCAGGAGCGATCCCAATCCGATGCGCGAGGGACCGCCGGACGCGGTCGTGGCCGGTTGCTCGTGACGGCGGTGCGACTCGGCACGTCACCCGCCGAAACGTCGGACTCACCCCACCGAGGGATATGAGCCATTAGCGCAAACGGTACATTGGTACGATGACCAACGCACTGTCGTTGTATCTCGACGCATTGCGCTTCGGCGCGGCGTTCACCGTGTTCCTGTCGCATTACGGGAAATTCACCGGCGGTCTGTTCTGGCAGATGCAGCCCTACGGCTGGACCGCGGTGCTTGTGTTCTTCGTCCTTTCGGGCTTTGTCATCGCCTGGGTCACCGAGGCGAGGGAACGGACCCTCGAGGAATACGCTTTGAGCCGGGTCGCTCGGCTCTATTCGGTCATCCTCCCAGCGTTCATCATAACGGCGGTGCTCGACCACATTGCGATGGCGATCGATCCCCGCTGGTATGGCCCGCAAGCTCTCCCGCCAATGTGCCGCGGCCCGCTCAACGTTCTTCTCGGGTACGTGCTGTCGGTAGTTTTTCTCGGCGAGAGCTGGACGTTAGTAATGCCCCCGGGCTCCGACGTGCCCTATTGGTCGGTCGATCATGAGGCGTGGTATTACGTCCTCTTCGCCGTGGCCACGTTTCTGCAGGGGCGACGACGGATGGTGGCGATCACCGTCACCGCATTGGTAGCCGGACCCAATATCCTTGTCCTCTTTCCGCTCTGGCTGATGGGTTTGTTGGCGTGGCGGCGGCGTACCGCATTGCCGGGGCAATTGGGAACTCCGCTTGCGTTGGGCGCCGTAGCGGGGTTTATCGGGCTCGAAGCGCTCGGTGGCCGGCAACTTTTCCAGCCTGCAAACTCACCCTGGCTAGGTGAAGTATCGGTCTACGACTACATTGTCGGCCCACTTGTTGCACTTTTCATCGTGGGCCTCGCCAACGCTCGGCTGCCTATGCCTGGAGCCGCGGTGCAGCGCGTGATCCGGTTTCTCGCCGGAACGACATTCGGGCTTTATCTGCTACACTTCCCGCTTTTGAACTTCTTCGCGACCGTGATCCCCGGCCCGGCCGACCGCGCATCGCACAGGATGCTGGTCTTCGCGCTTACCCTCGGCGTGGCGATTGCGTTCTCGCATGTGATCGAGCAGCAAAAAGCGCCATTGAAACGCGCCTTGCGCTCGGGCCTCGATTTGGTGCGCAGGAGGCGCCTTCGTTTGGCTCCGGAGCGCCAAGGACTTCCTTGATCTGGAGCGAGTTCTCGGTCTCGCCAGAGAACGGTTTCCGACTCGCCCCTACAATTGTGCGACACCTGCGCGGGCGCAGTCTTCGTCCTGTTGCGAGGTACCACCGCCGACGCCGCATGCGCCCTCGACGATGCCGTTGCGCACGATCGGAACCGCCCCCTGACCCATGATCATGTGGCCACCCGAGGCGATGGCAATTCCGCGCGGGGTCGGCTGGTCGGCGCGCTCGCTCATTTCGCCGCTCGGCCGACCGAACGCGGCCGATGCGATGGCCTTGCCCTGGCTGCCATAGACGCTTGCCCAGATCGCGTTGTCCATACGCTGGAGCGCGATCAGACGGCCGCCACTATCGCAGACTGCGGCACTGATCCTGATGTTGAGCTCCTGGGCTTTCACTATGGCGCCGCGAACGATGCGATTGGCTTCTTCCAGTGTCAGAGCCATTGGTTTCTCCTTTGCCTGAGACGTGCTGAGGTGGGGCTCACCCCTTGGCGGCAGCGTGGCGGATGTTGGCGCTCTGCTCGGGGATGCCGGTCTCCTCGAAGCAGACCCGGGCAAAGGCCGCGACCCCGGCGCGGATGTCGTCTTTCGACGGCAATGCAAAACAAAGCCGCAAATGCGATTTGCTCTCGCCCGGATTGCAGGACCACTCGGGACCGGGATTGAAGACGACGCCAACCTTGGCGGCGGGGGCGACGAGCCTGGTCACGTCAACCTGGTCAGGCAGCTTCAACCACAGAAAGATGCCGCCCCTCGGTTTCCACATTTTTTCGACCGTGGTACCGAACTCGCGCTCGACCGCCTCTACCATCGTGTCGAGCTTGTCGTGCAGTGTCTGCGTTAAACCGCCGACATGCTCGCCGAAGTTCTGCGAGAAATATTCGGCAACGACCATCTGGTCGAGCGCCCCCGTGCCGCTGTCGCTCTCGCGCTTGCAAGCGACGAGCCGGCTCATGACCTCGGGGACCGCGACGGCGTAGCCGAGCCGCAAGGACGGCGCCAGGGTTTTCGAGAATGAGCCGATGTGGATCACCTGCTGCGGATCCATCGCATAGAGCGAGGGCGGGCCGGCGCGATCCCAGGTCAGGTCGGCGTAGCACTCGTCCTCGAATACTGGGACACCGTGCTTCCGGGTTAGTGCCAGCAGCGCCTCGCGCCGCTCGAGCGGCAGGATCGAGCCGGTCGGGTTCTGCACGGTGGGGATCGTATAGACGTATTTCGGCCGGATCCGCTGGCGCCCGAGATCCTCGATGATGCGGGCGAGACCGTCAATCGTCAGGCCCTCGTCGTCGAGCGGCGCGCCGATAACGTTGACACCCAAGCGCTTCAATTTGGTCAACGCACCCCCATAGGTGAACTCCTCGAGGATCACCGTGTCGCCGCGCTCGATCAGGAGGCCGTTGACGAGGTCAATCGCTTGGCCGGAACCCGAGGTGATCAGAACATCATCGACTGTGCATTTGATCGCCGGCCGCCGCGCCACCTTATCGACGACCAGCTGGCGCAGCCCGCGGTAGCCCTGCGGACCGTCGAAATTGTAGAGCGCGAGATCAGCCCCCCGACGACGCAAGACGGCAGTCGCGGCTTCGGCGAGGGCGGCTGCGGGGATGCGCACCGGATCGTTGTGGCCGCCGATGAAGTTGTATTTCGGAAACCCGGTCCAGGGCGGTGCCGGCGGCGGCAGGTCCTTGGCGAAGAGGTGGTTGTAAGCGAAACCGCCGTCGGTCATGATCGTCGTCCTTAATGAAAATGCCCCGCTCTGCCCCTCCTCGAAGGGCGGAGAGGGAACGGATAGGGGCCGGAAAGGGTTAGCGCGCGGCGGGCGCGTATTTGCCGGTCAATTGCGGGGTTATGTCCGGATAGGCGCCGGGGGTCTTTTGTGCTGCCCGCTCGTGCATTTGCAGGCGCGTCACCCGCTCCCATTTGCGCTTCAGTTCGTCCTTGACGTTGAAGGCGAGCCGGCCAACGCCCTCGATGTCGAGCTCGATCTTGTCGCCGTCCATAAACGGGTTGAGGCCTCGGTGGTTGGTGCCGGTGGCAATGATGTCGCCCGGCTCCAGGGCGTGGACCGAACTCAGCCACTCGATGCAGCGCGGGATCTTGTGCGCCATGTCGCTGGTGTTGAAGTTCTGCATCAAGGTGCCGTTGTTGTAGAGCCGGATTTGCAATTTCTGCGGGTCCGCGATCTCGTCTTTGGTCACGATCCACGGCCCGATAGGAGCGAAGGTATCACGCGACTTCATGGCAAAAAAGCCGGGGGCCGGCAGCCCGCGCGCCGAGCCGTCGATGAAGTTGGTATAGCCGAAGACGTAATCCATTGCGTCGGCGGCCTTGACGTTGCTCGCCCTTTTGCCGATGACTACCGCCAGTTCGGCCTCGCCCTCAAAGATCGTCCCCGGCGCATCGGGCAATGCCATCGTGTCGCCTGGACCGCAGATAGCGTTTGCCGTCTTTTGGAATGCGTTGATCGGCGCCGGCGCGCTGCGGGTGCCATCTTCCATGTAATTGACCGCCATGCAGTCAATATTGTCCGGCTTTGGCAACGGTGGGCGCACCCGCACTGATGACAACGTGACACCCTGACCGCTTGCCGCGGCGTCGTCGAGCTTTGCGCGGTATTGGTCGAAGCGCGCGATCAACCCGTTGATCAAATCGCCCGGAGCGGTATGCGGAACGTCGCGCACAACCAACGACACGTCGACGACACGGTCGCCCTTCAGCACACCGAGCTTGTAGTCGTCAAAGAACAGCAGCTTCATGTCTAGTGCTCCCTTAATCGATGGGTACGAAAATGCAATTGCGGACCTTGCCGCCGATCGCCTTGGAGAGGTGACCCTTGCCGGTCGTGTCCTCAACCAGAAACACCTCTCCGGCGCCGATCTTGCGGGTTTCGCCGTCGCTAGCGGTGATCTCGACACCGGCGTCGAGGTTGATGATGTACTGGCGCCGGGGTGCCGGATGCCAGTCAAGATCGTAGGTCGGCGGGACTTCGCGGAAGATGATGCCGGTCGCCGGCAGGCGTTTGGAGAGCTTGCCCGAACGCGTCTCCTCGACCCATTCCACCTCGATGTCTCGGAAATGCGACTGGCCATTAGCGTCGGTATAGAGGTTGTGTATCCGCATCGCCGCCCCTCCCTCAAGTTTGTCCGATCGATGCCATACTAGTGGCCGGGCTGACCTCGGCGCTAGCGTCTCGACGCAGAGCCGCCGGGGAACGCCGTCTCCCCGGTTTGAGGCGAAGCGCCGGGCGCTCGACCAGATGCCAGGAGAGGAAGGCAAGGGCGGCCGCCGCCGGCAAGCCGAGCAGGAATACCTGCCACCAAACCACCCGGCCGCCCAAAAGCCAGGCCACCGCCTGCTCGACCGGCCAGCCATAGATGTAGATGCCGTAGGAGAGATCGCCAAAGCGCGCCAGCGGGATCACCGGCAGGCGGGGTGTGAGAGCGAGCCACAGCGCTAGATAGCAGCCGAACAGCGGGAACAGCACTAGGAACTGGCGCAACGGCACGCTGAGGACGAGCCCGACGAACGCCACGAACGCGATGCGGCCGTCGAAGATGCGAGTGTGGCGCAGCTTGTAGAGAATCATGCCAGCAGCGAAGAAGCCGACCAGCCAACCCCACCCGCTCAGCAACTGGAAGAACCAGCCCCACTTCTCGAGCGGATAGAGCATTTCAAAGTACAGGCAAGCCATGCCGAACAGGAGCAACAGGAGCGCCGCCTGCACCCTCAAGAGCCTCAGCACGCCGAGTGCCAGAACCATCAGGTACATCGTGAACTCGAGACGCAGGGTCCATAAGGAGCCGTTGATCTCGAGCCCGACCGGATTGTTGACGAACATCACCCCCGGGAGCTCGTGCACGGTCTGATCGAGGAGCGTGTTGCCGACGACGTACTCGTAAGGCTCCGGCCGGCTCAGAAAGGCGCTCGGCCAAAGCGTGGTGACAACTGGCGCCAGCACGAAGGCCGACAGCACGGTAGCGACGAAAAGCCCCGGAAATATCCGCAACGCTCGCTTCGCCAGGAAACGCCACGCATCCCCGGTCTCCTCAAAGCTCTGCGTCACGAGAAAGCCGCTGATCGCAAAAAACACGAAGACGGCGACAAGACCGAGGATCGATTGGTTGCCGGTCACCCGGATCAGCCACTCGTTATCCTGCGTGCCCTCGGCGATCAGAAAAGAATGCGAGAAGACGACCGAAGCGGCGGCGACCAGACGCAGCGCGTCGAAATTATTGCGCCGGCCACTGCCCATCCGACCGGCCGGCTATGTCGACAACAGCCGGGCGACGCGCTCGCGGTGCCAGCTGGCGTCGCCGAAGGTGACTTCGGAAGCCTTGGCGCGCTTGAAGTAGAGCTGTACATCGTGCTCCCAGGTAAAGCCGATGCCGCCGTGCAATTGGATGCCGGCACCCGCGACCTTGCGGTAGGCGTCTGACGCGTAGGCCTTGGCCATCGACACGGCGAGCGGCGCCTCGGCCAGCCCCTCCTCGATTGCCCAGGCCGCGTAATAGGTCAGCGACTTGGCGTTCTCGATATCGACCAGCATATCGGCGGCCCGGTGCTTGACGCCCTGATAGCTGCCGATCGGTTTGCCGAATGTGACGCGGATCTTGGCGTAGGCGGTGGTCATGTCGAGCACCCGCTGGGCGCCGCCGCACATTTCGGCGCAAAGCCCCACAGTCGCCCGGTCGAGCACCCGGGCCAGCGCCGGCCAGCCGCCATGCCGTTCGCCGAGGAGTGCGGCGGCCGACACCGCGACATTGTCGAGCCTGACCTCACACAGTTTGCGGGTCTCGTCGATCGTCGGCAACAGCGTGACTGTGAGGCCCGCGGCGTCCTTCGGCACCAGGAACAGGCTGACGCCGTCGTCCATCGTGCCGCCATCCCTTGTACGCACCGCGACGACCAAGGCGTCACTCAAATGCGCATCTGGGACAAAGAATTTCATGCCGGACAGGACAAACCCGCCGGGTGTCTCGCGGCCGGTCGCCACGATACCGGCTGCGTCCCAGCGCGCATTGGGCTCGGTCCACGCAAGGCTCGCCTTGGCCGAACCCGAGGCGATTCGCGGCAGCCACTCCTTCTGCTGAGCCGGTGAGCCCGCCTCGAGGATCGTCGCGCCGCCTAGCAGAACGGTTGAAAAGAACGGGCCCGGCATCACCGCCCGACCCATTTCCTCCATCAGCACGGTCATGTCGACGAGGCCGAGCCCGCTACCACCCGCTTCTTCAGGGTAGAGGATACCGAACCAACCCTGTTCGGCGAGCTTTTGCCAGAAGGCGTCGGTCATCGCCGCCGGCTCCGCCATCCGCTGGCGGACAAAGCCGGAGGAACATTCGTTTTCGAAGAACCTTCGGGCGCTTGCGCGCAGCAGCTCCTGCTCTTCGGTAAAGCCGATATCCATCCTATCGGACGCGGGTGTACCGGAGGCAGTCGAACCGCACGACGTCGCGGAAATGCGGCCGCAGCCGCTGCGTCCAGGGCGTATCCGCAGCCTTGTGCCACTCGGCCGAGGTCCTCACTTCGGGCGAGGCAAAATGATAGAGCGCCAGGTACCGCTGTGTCGCGCCGGAACCGCGGTAGCGGCGGGCGCACAAGGTGCCGGGCACGGCGCCGAGCGCCGGGACGTGCTCCTTGTTGTACCACTCGTTGAAATCGCTCTCGTGCTCGGGGGCGATATTCATCGCGATGACAAAGAGCGCGGCAGCTTCCGAAGGCGCTGTCCGGTCCCCGGGAAACAGCTGCTCACCCTCATAGCGCATCAGGCTTTTGCGGAAACGGGCGGTGCGCTTTGTCCAAGGCGAGGAATTTTCGCCTCCGACCGCCAGGTAGGGCGGGCTCTTCAGCACGCCGACATTGTCGAGATCGTAGGTTGCGACCGAAATCTTCGGGTTCTCAGCACCGATCCAGCGATCGCCGTTCAGAAAACCGGGGACACGCAGCCGCTCGGGGACGTGCTCAAGGTCGTACCAGTCGTGAAACTCGTCTTCGGGGGCGGCCGAGAAATCCATTGCCGCAACCAGGATGCCCTTTGCCATCGGTCCCTCCCAAGGGTTTGGGGCATCATCGTCGAGACCCGCGGGGGTTTCCAGCGAAAGTCACGGCAGCGATCGGAGATCGCGGGGTGGCGCGCGTCAGCGCCGAGCGCGAGGCTGGGCAGCGGCTGTCGATTGCTGACGGAACATCGTGTCGGCCGCCTGTTTCTGCGTGTCAGAGAGGCTCGCATAGAGACTATCGAAGGCGGTCGCGAGGCGCTCGGTGTTATCGGCGTAGGCGCGAGCGATCTGGGCGTAGGAGTGCATGTTGTCAGGCGCGTTCATCGTCGCGACGGCTCCGGCGCGCTGCGCGAAGAGCGCGTCCGTGGCCGCCGCATTGTCGCGCATCGCCTGGGCGAAGGCCGACCACAGAGGCATTTGCGCCTCGGTGATGCCGAGCTGCGACTGCAATGCGTGGATGCGCTGATCGACGGCGGCTTGGGTTGCAGCGGAAGGCGCGGGTGTGCTCGATGAGACCGCAGCTGATGGGGCCGCGGGTGTGGGGGCCGTGGCAGCAGGGGCCGCCGTCGGGGGGAGCGGGGTTGCCGATTGGGCGAGCCCGAAGGCGGGGGCCAGCAAGACCGCCAGCGCGAGGCCGCGTGCAAGGGATGAGGTGGACATGTTTACTCTCCTCAGCGCCAGCGGCCGTGGCCGCCTCCGAAGCCGCCTCCCCCCATCCGAGCCTCGTGCCAGCCCCCACCACTGTGCCAGCCGCCAAAACCCCGGCCCCCCCATCCGCCAAAGCCGCCACCGTGCCAGCCGGAGCCACCGCCATGCCAACGGCCGCCCCATCCGCCGTGCCATCCTCCGTGGGAGCCGCCCCACGCCCAGCGGGATGCGCCACCCAGTCGGCCATGGAACCCGACGGTCCCCCCGGCAAAACCGACGGCGTGAAAGCCGCCGGTGATGAAGCCGCCATGCCACCAGCCTGGTCCGATCGTCGTGAAGGCCAGAACGGGAGGACCGATGAAGAGCGCGAAGGCGGGTGGCGCGAAGAACACGAGCGGAGGTGCGGCCGCAACGACGATGGCGGGCGGTGGCAGGACCACAATCGGCGGTGGCAGTGCTGCGCCGAGCAGCGCGCCGGTCGGTGGTAGCGAGGCCGCGGCGACGGGAGGAGCAGGCGGAGGTGGTGGAGGAGCCGCGGGTGGCGGAGGACCGGAGGCGATCGGCGGCGGGGCGATCGCCGGAAGTCCGAGCACGATCGGCGGCGGTGCTATGTAGATCGCCGGGGGTGCTACGATCAGCGGGGGAGCCACGATTACGCCGAACGACGCACCCAGCAGCAAGCCGCCCCACGCCCAGCCGCTGGCGCCCCATCCCCAACCAAAATCGCGCCAGCCCCAGGCCGGGCGCCAATCCCACCAGCCCGCGCCCCGGCCGACAAACCCCGGCCCAGCCCAGCCGCGCCCGAATTGGCCAGAGGCGAAGCTCCCTCGCCACCCCGGACCACCCCACCCGTGCTTATACCCGCCGAGATGCCGCCCGTTGTCGTGCCAGCCGCTAGCTTGATGCCAGCCGCCACCGCCGCGCCAGCCTCCCCACCCGC
>Ga0187846_10000366_pt1 | contig 26589 bp, 26 predicted proteins | sample TC_taG_FD_161473 | JGI IMG/M metagenome (GOLD analysis project Ga0187846, IMG submission 161473) | Biofilm microbial communities from the roof of an iron ore cave, State of Minas Gerais, Brazil - TC_06 Biofilm (v2) | ecosystem: Environmental > Terrestrial > Deep subsurface > Cave > Wall biofilm... | reverse complement strand
CGTGAAACACGCTCATGCACCGTCATCACCTTCGAGCACGAGCGCGGGCAGTATCACGGAAAACGTGGTGCCCTTCCCGATCGCGCTGCGCACTTCGATCTGTCCGCCGTGCGCGCGCACGATCGAACTGACCACCGCGAGCCCGAGACCAGTGCCTTCAACAGCGCGCGAGTGTGCCGGATCGGCGCGATAGAAACGCTCGAAGACGTGGGGGAGTGCGCTTGCCGGAATGCCAAGCCCCGTGTCCGTGACGTCGAGCCGCGCGTGCGAATCCTCGGTCTGCATGGAAAGCGTCACACTGCCTTCGCGCGTGAACTTGATCGCGTTCTCAGCCAGATTCACGACCAGTTGACGCAGCAGCCCCGGCTCGCCCATCACGTACGAGTCACCGCCGCAGCGCGCTTCAATGGTCAGTCCTGTCTCGGCCGCACGCTGCCGCAACGAGTTGGCGACGTCGGCGACGATCGGACGCATATTGAGCGGCTCGAACGACAGCCTATCGGGCGTTTCAGTTTTCGCCAGCGTCAGCATCGCGTTGATGACGCGCGCCATCTGCGCGCTCTCGTGGCGGATGGCTTCCAGCGCCTCGCGGCGCACGGTTTCGTCGCGGTCGCCCCAGCGCTCGAGCATCTGCGCGTTCGCGTTGATCACCGTGAGCGGCGTCTTCAACTCATGCGACGCGTCCGCGATGAAGCGCCGTTCCCGCGCGAACGCGGCCTCCAAGCGGGCGAGCATGTCGTCAAAGCGCGCCGCAAGACGGCCGAGTTCGTCGCGCCGTCCCTGCCAGTTGAGCCGCTTGGCCAAGTCCTGGCCGCCGATGTCTTGGACCGCACTCGCGATCTCATTGATCGGGCTGATGGCGGTGCGCGCTAGCCACACGCCGGAGATCACGATGAGCGCGACCGCGCCGCCAAAGCTGAGCAGCAAGAACGTCGCGAACGCTGCGAGCGTCCGTTGAATGCTGGCGAGCGATTGCGCCACATAGACCGTCGCGACCGGCCGGTCGTTATCGTACACGACGTGCCAGTGCGCGAGCACCGGTCCGACCGCAGAGTCGGCGATGCCCCATCGTCCGCCCGTGCCCGGCTTGACGCCTTCCATCCGCCATGGCCGATAACCCGAAGTCGGCAGATCGGCGTCCGCGAGATTGCTGCTCGCGCCGATGCGCGCTCCGCTCGGGTTAAAAGCCTCCACGTACAGACCTGGGCCGGCGAACGCATCCAACGGCCCGCTTTGCGAAAGGAGCTCGACGATCGACGTTGCGCCGAAGAGCGGGTTGCCGGTGCGCGAGTACGATTGCAGCGCCGTCGAGGCGCCTTCGACGCGCTCTGCCGCGGATTGGTAGAGCACGCGATTGGCGCCGAAGAGCACGACAGCCGCGAACAGCAAGAGAAGCAACGCGACCGCGATCGCATACCAGATCGTCAAGCGCCAACGCAGGCTTTCGAAAAACGGCGACCGGCGGCCGGTCTCAGGTGCGGAGCGCGTAGCCGACGCCCCGGATCGTCTGGATCAACTTGTCGGCGGAGCCCTCATCGACTTTGTTGCGCAGGTAACGGATGTAGACGTCGATGAGATTCGACTCGCCGAGGAAATCGGAACCCCACACGCTGTTGAAGATCTCATCGCGCGTGTGCACTTTGTTGGGATACATCATGAGAAATTCGAGCAGCGAGAATTCCTTGGCGGTCAGCGCGATGCTCCGCCCGGCGCGCGAGACTTCGTGCGTGTCGCGGTTGAGCGTCAGGTCTTTGATGCTTAGCACGCGCTCGCCCGGCTCGCGATCGCGCAGTTGCACGCGGATGCGCGCGAGCAGCTCCTCGATGGAGAAGGGCTTGGCGAGGTAGTCGTTCGCGCCGCTGTTCAGGCCCGTGACGCGGTCGGGTACCGCGTCTTTGGCCGTGAGCATGATGATCGGCACGGATGAATGCCTGCGCACGCGGCGGCAGACTTCGAGGCCGTCGATTCGCGGCAACAAGAGATCGAGGATGATGAGGTCGGGTCCTTTGAGCGCGCGCTCGATGGCGCTGGCGCCGTCGCCGCAGACCTCGACGTCGAAACCTTCATGCTCGAGTTCGAGGCGCAGGACTTTGGCGATTTGGACATCGTCTTCGACGATGAGTATCTTGCGCTTGCCGTGTTCGGCCCGCGCGGGGGTGGTTGAGTGCGACATCGGTGCGGTGCTCCTGTCGTTTCCAGCGACTGGTGGTCAGCACTGCGACTCTCACGTGCGTCGCCCGCTATGGAGCAAGCATACAGCGCTCCGGATGAAGACCACATTAACGCGCCGTGAGAGAGGTTGTAGGGAGTGGTCCGGCTCACCCCCGAAAGCGCGATGATGGCGCGTCTATTCGCCGCGATTGCGCTCGACGACAAGGCGCGCGCATTCGGCGCGCGGACGATCGTTGCGCTGGAACGCGCACAAGTCAGCGGGCGATTCGAACGGCTGGAAAAACTGCATCTCACCCTCGCGTTTTTTGGATCGGTAGAAGCGCAGAGAGTTGGCCAGTTTTCTGCGGCGCTGGAACAAGCCGTACGCGGTTGCCCACCATTCGTGGTGCGGCTCGATCGCGTGGGCGGCTTTCCGGACGAGCGGCGGCCGCGTCTGCTGTGGCTCGGCAGCTCGCAACCACAGCCTGCGTATAGCGATCTCATGGCCCGGATGCGCGAGGCTTTCGCCGGACTTTGGTCGCAAGCGCATGCCGACGACGTGCCGCATGTGACCGTGTGTCGGCTGCAACGACCGTTGCGAGCGATGCCGAGCGTCGTCGACCTGGGGCACGTGGATCTGCCGGTCAATTCGATCCTGCTCTTCGAGAGTTTGCCGGATGGTGCGACGACGCGCTACGAAGTCAGATCCGTTGCGCCGCTGATGAAGGAGTAACCCATGCGCACGTTCGCCGCATTGCTTGTCGCGCTCGCCATCGCAAAGCCGGCATATGCCGCCACGACGACGTCCGCGCCCACACCGGTCACCACAACACCAATGCCGATGGCCAGCATGATGCCGATGGCCGGCATGATGAAGATGATGATGGAGCATCATCTTGGCGAGATCACCGTTCAGAGCACGGGCGAGGTGCATTATGTGCCGGACGTCGCACACATCACACTCGGCGTGAACGGTGAAGCGGACACCGCCGCAGCTGCCGCATCAGATATTTCGACACGGGCGGACGCCGTTATCAGCACCCTGAAATCGCTGGGCATTCCGGCGGCTGACATCAGGACGAACGGCTTCAACCTGTACCATCGGGAATCGACTCAGACAGTCAAGGCTGCGTACGTAGCGTCGGAAGTCATCAACATCAAATCGGCGGTGGACAAGGTCGGTCCTGCGATTGACGCTGCGATTCGCGCGGGCGCGAACCAATCATATGGGTTGCAGTTCGACGCTTCTGCGCGCGACACGCTGTACAGGCAAGCCGTTCAAAACGCCGTCCAACAAGCCCATGATCTTGCGCAAGCAGCTGCGTCCGCCGGAGGTGTCAAACTCGGTGCGCTACGATCCATAACAGTGCCGAGCGTCGCCACGCCCGGCATCATGCCGCTGATGCGAACCGCGATGCCGATGGCCCAAGCCGCCGCACCACCGCCGATCGAGCCGGGCACCGGAGCGATAAGCGCGAGCGTATCAGTGACGTACTCGATCGCGCGCTGAACGGTCGAAATAATTCGACCGCTACATTACTTATCTGAGAAATCGTGGAGAAACATTTCGGTATGTGACGCCGTTATACAGCCTAGACGCCGAGTTGCGCAGCGCACCCCGCGCAACACGGCGTCACAAAGCAAATCGAGGCGGACCATGGTCCACCTCGATTCATTTTGACGCGGCGGTTCTAGGCCGCGTTCTTGTGCCTTGCGAGGGCGATCGCCCAACCGCGTTCGGTGCGCTTGCGCACCAGATAACCCTCGGCGGTCCGGTCGAAGACCTCGAAACCGCTGGCGACAGCTTCCGCGAGTGTGTTGAAAATGAGCATGCCTTGCATGGGTCGGCTCCGGTTATGTGTCCCCCTATTTAGATATACGGATAATTCCCGCCAAATGTTTGCGACAGACCTCGTAAGTATGACTGCAAACCGATGTTGAGCCGCATCACGAATCCAGGGCGGGCCGTCAAGGGCCTCGAAAAGCGGGCGAAATGGCCCTCGAGGCGCCCACGATCGAAACCACGACACTTATAAGCCGGGAGCAAGTCGCTCCCGGTTTTTGGTTCCTGCGCCTGCGCGGGCGGGAGATCGCCCGGCGCACGCGCTCGGCGCAGTACGTGGCGATCGACGTGCCCGGCACCGCGGTGGCGCGCCTGCCCCTGGGCGTCTGGACGGCCCATGGAGACGAGTTTTCCCTGCTCTTCCGCGAGTGGGGTGAGCGCACCAGGAAGCTCGCCGGGCTGGCCGAGGGCACCGAGCTGTCGTGCGTCGGTCCCCTTGGCAACACGTTCGGCACGCCGGGAAGGGGAGCGAGTGCTCTCATCGTGGCCGGCGGCATCGGCATAGTCCCCTTTTGGCTTCTGGCACGTGAGCTGAGGCAAGCCAAAGTACGCGTTTCTGCCGCCTTCGGGGCACGCACGAAAGCCATGCTGGTGGGCGCCGAGCAGCTTCGCCGCGAGGTCGACGACCTGCGGCTGTGCACCGACGACGCCACCGAGGGCGAGCGCGCGACCGTGCTCGATCTGGTGCGGGCCGCATCGAAGCCCGACGTGCTCTATGGCTGCGGCCCGGCCGGCATGCTGCGTGCTTTGAGCGAGCACGCAGTCAGGACCGGCACCGCGTGCGAGATATCTATGGAAGAAACATTCGGCTGCTCGATGGGCACGTGCTGGGGGTGCGTGGTTCCGGTGCGCCGCGGGGCGCCGCAGGGCACGGGCTATCCAGCGTCGCCGCGAGACTCGCGCAATTATGATTTCGCGCGCGTCTGCGTCGATGGGACGGTGTTCTCCGCCCGCGACGTCCTCTGGCTCGAGAAACCGGCATGAGCCCTGCACGCGACGGCGCAGGGACCAAGCCGGACCTTTCGGTCGACATCGGGCGCTTCACGCTGGCAACACCGCTGATCGCTGCCAGCGGCTGCTACAATCGGGGCGCCGAGTTCGCCCGCATCGTGGATGTCGGCGCCTACGGCGCCATCACGCTCAAGAGCATCACGCGCGACCCGCGCCTCGGCAACGCGATGCCGCGCATCGCGTTGACGCCGTCGGGCATGCTCAACGCGATCGGCCTGCAGGGTCCAGGCATCGAGTACTTCATCGAGCACGAGGCGCCGAAGTTCGCTGATGCTCCGACGAAGATCATCGGCAGCGTCGCGGGCTTCACGATCGGCGAGTTCGTCGAGGTCGCCGCGCGAATGGACGGACTGCCCGGCCTCGTCGCGATCGAACTCGACGTCTCATGCCCCAACGTCGACAGCGAGGGTGAATGCTTCGCGGTGGATCCGCGCGCCACGGACGCCGTCGTGGCCGCGGTGCGCCGGCGCGTCAGACTACCCATCATCGCGAAGCTCACACCCAACGTCACCGACATACGCCCGATCGCGCGCGCTGCGGAAGAAGCCGGCGCTGACGCGATCTCGCTCATCAACACGCTGCGCGGGATGGCGATCGACATCGAACACGCCAGGTCGGCGCTGGCGAACGGCACCGGCGGGCTCTCGGGGCCGGCGATCCGGCCGGTCGCGGTGTATCAAGTTTGGGAGGCCGCGCAGACGGTCAAGATCCCGATCATCGGCATGGGAGGCGTCGAAAGCGGCAGCGACGCAATCGAGATGATGATGGCAGGCGCGTCCGCGGTCGGCATCGGCACGGCGAATTTTCGCGATCCGTTGATCGCGGCGCGCGCTAACGAAGCGCTCGCCGCCGAGACCACAAGGCGGCGGTTTGCAAGCGTACGTGCGCTCACCGGTCTTGCGAACCCGGGCTTTGCCGCCGCGCGCTGGCCGGCCGATCGCAGGCCCAGTCATGTGAGTTCGACTCGATGAGCTCGGCTCCAGAGTTGATCGTCGCGCTCGATGAACCGGACTACCACCAAGCGCTCGCGATCGTCGACAAAACCGCCACCACCGTGCGCTGGTACAAGGTGGGGTACGCCGCGTTCTACAGTTGTGGCGAGCGACTGCTTGCCGAGTTGCGCCGGCGGGAACTGTCCGTGTTCCTCGATCTCAAACTGCACGACATCCCGAGCACGGTCGCCGCGGGCGTGCGCGGCGCTGCCCGGTTTGCGCCTTCGCTCGTCTCAGTCCACGCGTCCGGCGGCCGCGAGATGCTCGCCGCCGCCGCACGAGCCCGCGACGAGGTCAACGCGAAGGGCGCACAGATGCAGCTGCTGGCGGTGACCGTGCTGACGAGCCTGAGCCGAGACGATCTGGCGAGTATCGGAGACGAGCCAGCGCCGCATCGCATCGTCAGCATGCGCGCTGAGTTGGCCGTGGAGACAGGCATCGACGGCATCGTCTGCGCGGTCGACGAAGTGGCGCTCGTCCGCGCGCGCACGTCCGAGCGCTTCGCGATCGTGTGCCCGGGCATCCGGCCAGCGGGAACGTCCCCGGGCGAGCAACGCCGCACCGCGACTCCCGCTGAAGCGGTGATCGCCGGCGCCGATTTCATCGTCGTCGGCCGGCCGATCACGCACGCACCGGACCCAGCGGCGGCGGCGCAGGCAATCGTAGACGAGATGCGCGCGATCAGTCCGATGGGGAACTTTCGCGAGCGATGACTTCCGCTGAAATCCTCGCGCTGCTCGAGCGTCGAGGCGCTTTGCTCTCGGGCCACTTCGTGCTTTCGTCGGGCTTGCACAGCGACCGATTCATCCAGAAGTTCCGCATCTTCGAAGATCCGCCGACCGCCGAGGCCGTCTGCGCCGCGCTCGCCGACCGCTTGCGCGGCGCCGGCGCGCGCGTCGTGATGAGCGCGGCGATCGGGGGCATCATCCCCGGCTACATCGTTGCCAAGGCGCTTGGTGTGCGCGACGTCTTCGTTGAAAAAGAAGATGGAGTGCCGGTGCTGCGGCGCGGCTTCACGCTGGCTCCGGGAGAGCGCGTGGCCGTCGTCGAGGACGTCATGACGACCGGGAAGTCGACCGCCGAGGTCATCGAAGTCGCCGAACGGCTCGGCGCCAAGGTTGTCGCGGTGGGCGCCATCGTCAAACGAGGGAAAACGAGCCTCAAGCTTCCGGTCACCGCGCTGCTGGATTTGCCCCTGGCTGATTATGCGCCCGATGCATGCCCGCTGTGCAAGCAGAGCGTACCGCTATCGGACCCAGGAAGCCGCCGCATCGCCTCGTAACCGGCGCACTATTGTAGTCCCGGCCTTCTCTTAATGTAGTCCCGGCCTCTTGAGGCCGGGTGGAGACTTGGAGCTTCTCACATGAGTTCGTTCTTGCGCATCCTGCTCGCACTGATCGTCGTCATCGTTGTCGTGCTCGGAACGCTTTATGTCATTGGGACTACGCGTCTCAACCAGAAGTACGCCGTCCCGTACCAAGCCTTGATAATCCCGACGGATGCGGCGAGCGTCGCGCACGGCCGGCATTTTGCGATTGCGGTCGCGAAGTGCGTCGACTGCCACGGCGCGGACTTGGGCGGCAAGATCTTCTTGGACGTGCCGCCGTTCCGGTTGGTCGCGCCGAATCTGACCCGAGGCAGCGGCGGCATCGCTGCAACCCTGGGTGACGCCGACTTCGCGCGCGCGATACGCGACGGCGTTGCGCCCGACGGCAGAGGATTGCTTGTGATGCCGTCCATGGACTACCAGTACCTATCCGACACAGACCTCGCTGGCACCATCGCTTACGTGAAGAGCGTGCCGGCGGTCGATCAGCAGTTGCCGGGCAGCGACGTGAGGCCGCTCGGCCGAATTCTGTTTGGCGCCGGGCAGTTGCCACCACCGGACGCGGCCATCATCGATCATTCACGGACGCATCTCGCGAGCATGCCGCCGTCGGCAAGCGTCGCGTATGGGTTCTACATGGCGCAGACCGGCGGCTGCACTGGATGTCACGGTGCGCATCTCTCCGGCGGCGCCGTGCCGGGCGTGCCTGCAAGTTTTCCGCATGCGCAGAATATCACGCCGGCGGGCATCGGCATGTGGAGCGATGCCGATCTGGTACGCGCGCTGCGCACCGGCAAGCGTCCGGATGGCACCACGATCAACCGGTTCATGCCGTGGGAGTACACCGCGCAACTAAACGACGCGGAAATGAAAGCGCTCGTCCTCTACGTGCGATCGGTCCCGGCGCGCCCAACCGGAACCTACTAGCTCGTAAGTGTAGTGGCGGCCTCTTGAGACCGCCTTGTGGCGTTCCGAGCGAGCGTGAGCGAGCTCGGAGAAGCGCAGCTAGCGGCGGCGCAAGAACAGATTCAACGCGATCGTCAGGATGATAGACAGCAGCAGCGAGGTTCCGAGCAAGATCGTCGCTTGCCACTGACGCCCCGCAATCGTGATGTCGCCGGGCAGCGAGCCCAGGCGCAGGGGTTTGCCGAACACCAAGAACGCGCCGGCGATGACCAGCACGACGCCGACCGCGATGAGGACGCGCCCCATGATGGCGGACGACTCCGGCATCGCGCTCGGGTTCATTCCGGCTCGTCCAGTCCGCCGCCCGCCGCGTTGACAAGCGCGATCGCGGGGTCGACTCCGGCGTCCAAGTAGGTTTCGACTCCAGCGACGCCGCGCGCGATGATGTCCGGCAACGCAGCCTCTTCCCTTTTCGAAAAGGCTCCGATAACGTGGTCGATGAGATCGCCGTCTTGGCGGCCAACGCCGACGCGCAAGCGCGGGAAGTTGACGGAATCGAGCGCTTCAATGATCGACTTCAGCCCGTTGTGCCCGCCGTCGCTGCCGCTGCGGCGCATGCGTAATCGGCCGAAGGGCAAGTTCACATCGTCGCACACAACGAGCACGTCGCGAGTCGACACTTTGTAGTAACCGGCGACTGCCGCCACGCTCTCGCCGGAAAGGTTCATGTAGGTCTGTGGCATCGCGAGCAGCGCGCCGGACCCTGGCAGTTCGCTGATCCGTGCATGGAATTTGGAGCGCCACGGGCGCGCGGCGTGCCGCTCCGCCAGAGACTCGACGACGCGGAAACCGACGTTATGCCGCGTGCGCGAATACGAACGCCCCGGGTTGCCCAGCCCCACGACGAGGTGAAGGCTCCGGGGCGCTTGGCTGTGATCGGAAGACTTCGCCCTACTCCTCCTCTTCGGCCTCGGCCTCTTCCTCGGCCGGTTTCTTCTCGCCGACGAGTTCCGGCTGCAGCAGTTCTGGTGCGACCGCCGCCGGCACTTCCTCTTCGGCCTTCGACGGCACGAGGACGGAGAGCACGATCTCATCTGCTTCTTGCACGATCTTCACACCTTGCGGCACGGTCAGATCGCGGACGTGGATGTTGTCACCGATCGCAAGCGTCGAGACGTCCACTTCGATCTGCTCGGGGATCGAGCCGGGCAGCGCCTCGACTGCGATCTCGCGCAGCACGATATCGAGCACGCCGCCTTCCTTAACGCCGGGCGCACTACCGACGACGATGACCGGCACGTTCGCCTCGACCGCTTCGTTCAGGTTGACGGCGTACAGGTCGATGTGCAGCAAGTGACGGCTGATCACGTCGACTTGGCGCTCGTGCACCATGACGGGCGTCGCGCCGCGGCCCTCGATCTGCAGCGTGAACACAGAGTTGATGTTATGGCCCGTCAGCGCGGTGCGCAGATCGCGCGCCTCGATGACGATCGGCAACGGCTCGTTGAACTGGTGGCCGTAGACGACGCCCGGCACCTTGCCCTGGCGGCGCAATCGGGTGACCGCGTGGCTGCCGGTTTCGGACCGCGGCCGCGCGGCGATCGTGATCTGTTCCATTCCTATCCTTTTAGGCTAGCGGCTTCGCCAAGTTGCGAAGCGTCGAAGAGCGTCGCTCGCTCGCCCTCTGGGTGCGCGAGCCACTCCTCCTGCTCTTTGTACAACTCGGAAACCGATCGGTTGACCGAAATGCGCCGGATCGTCTCGGCGAGCATCTGCGCGACGGACAGCACTTTGATTTTTCCGCCGCGGATCTCTTCCGGCACCGGGATCGTATTGGTCACGATGATCTCGCTGATCGGTGAGTCGATGAGCTTCTGGGCTGCGCCCGCCGCGAAAATCCCGTGCGTCGCGCACGTGATGACTGCCGTCGCGCCGCGCTGGAGGATCGCCTCCGAGGCCTTCACGAGCGTGCCGCCGGTTGAGATCATATCGTCGATGATGATCGCTGTCTTGCCGGTGAGTTCGCCGACCACCTCGCTCACCTCGTTGACGTCAGGGCGCGGGCGGCGCTTGAAGACGATCGCCACCGACGATTGCAGTTTCTTGGCAAATGCTTCCGCGCGCGCCACGCCGCCGGCGTCGGGTGACACCACGACGACATTCGGGCCACGCAGCTCCCTGGTGATGAGGTAGTTCGCGAGGATGAAGCTGGCGGTCAGGTTGTCAACCGGCTCATCGAAGAACCCTTGGATCTGCGCCGCGTGGAGATCGACCGTCAGGATGCGCTGCGCGCCTGCGGTGTGCAGCATGTTGGCGACGAGCTTAGCCGAGATGGGCTCGCGGCCTTTGGTCTTCTTGTCCTGCTTGGCGTACCCATAGTAGGGGATGACCGCCGTGATGCGGAGCGCCGACGCGCGCCGTAACGCGTCGACCATCAACAACATCTCGACGAGCGAGTCGTTGACCGTCTTCGACGAATCCGGCGGCTTGCAGAGCGATTGAATGACGAATGCGTCGGCGCCGCGGACGTTCTCGTGGATCTCGATGCGGCATTCGTCGTTGGCAAACGTCGTGACGAGCGCTTTGCCGACGCGGGTACCCATGCGTTGCGCGATCTCGCGCGCGAGGTCGCGGTTCGAGTTACCCGTGAAGAGGACCGGTTTTGCCGTAGCCATAACAGCGGTCTCCTACCGATGCAGGAAGAAATAGGCCCTCAGGCCTGCTTCAAATGTTCGCCCCACGCAGGCGTCGAACCCCTTTTGGAACGTCATGCCAGCTTTCCACGTAGAAGCTCCCTTTAAACCGTCCGGCGACCAGCCGCCGGCGATCGATGCGCTTGCGGCCGGCATCGAGCGCGGCGACCGTGCACAGACGCTGCTCGGCGTCACCGGCAGCGGCAAGACCGCGACCATGGCGTGGGCCATCGAGCGCGCACGCAAACCGACGCTTGTCTTGTGCCACAACAAGACGCTCGCCGCCCAGTTGTGCGGCGAGTTCCGCGAATTCTTCCCGAAGAATGCGGTCGAGTATTTCGTCTCGTACTTCGACTACTACCAGCCCGAGGCGTATATCCCGTCGTCGGACACCTATATCGAGAAGGACTCGTCGGTCAACGAAGAGATCGAGCGGCTGCGGCACTCCGCGACGCAGTCGCTGCTCACGCGGCGCGACACGATCATCGTCGCGTCGGTGTCGTGCATCTTCGGCCTTGGCTCGCCGTCTGATTACGTCGAAATGTCGCTCTCGTTGCGCCGCGGCCAGGACTATGACCGCGACAAGCTGCTGCGCAAGCTCGTGGACATGCAGTACACGCGCAACGACCTCGCGATGGTGCGCGGCACGTTCCGCGTGCGCGGCGACGTGCTCGAATTCGTGGCCGTGGACGACGAGATCATCACGCGGCTCGATTTCTTCGGCGACACCATCGAGAATATCACGCGCGTGAATCAGGTCACCGGTGAGATGCTCGAGGACCTCGACGAGCTGATGATCTTCCCCGCCAAGCACTTCATCACGCCCGAGGAGAAGTTGCGCCGCGCGATCGCCAGCATCGAGGCGGAGCTCGAGGAGCGCCTGGCGTTCTTGCGGCGCGAAGGCAAGCTGCTCGAAGCCCAGCGGCTCGAGCTGCGCACCCGCAACGACATGGAGATGTTGCGCGAGCTCGGCTACTGCAACGGCATCGAGAACTACTCGCGCCATCTCACCGGCCGAGCTCCCGGTCAGACGCCGTTCTGCCTGCTCGATTTCTTCCCGGATGATTGGATGCTGTTCGTGGACGAGTCGCATGTCACGCTGCCGCAGGTCCACGGCATGTTCCAAGGCGACCGCACGCGCAAGGAGGCGCTCGTCGAATACGGCTTCCGCCTGCCCTCGGCGATCGACAACCGGCCGCTGACCTTCGAAGAATTCGACAAGCACATCAATCAGGTGGTGTACGTCTCGGCGACGCCTGGCGAATACGAGCGCAAGCATTCGACGCAGGTCGTCGAGCAGATCATCCGGCCGACGGGGTTAGCCGATCCGCGCGTCGAGGTGCGCCCGACCAAGGGTCAGGTGGACGATCTGATGGAGGAAGTCCGCAAGCGTGCAGCCGCGGGCGAGCGCGCGCTCGTGACCACGCTGACGAAGAAGATGGCGGAAGACCTGACCGACTACCTGATCGAGATGGGCGTGCGAGCGCGCTATCTGCACTCGGAGATCGACACGTTGGAGCGCATCTCCATCTTGCGCGATCTGCGCCTCGGCGAGTTCGACGTGCTCGTCGGGATCAATCTGCTGCGCGAGGGACTCGACTTACCCGAGGTCTCGCTCGTCGCGATCCTCGACGCGGACAAAGAAGGCTATCTGCGCTCTGAAACCTCGCTCATTCAGACGATCGGGCGCGCGGCGCGCAACGTGAGCGGCACCGTGCTCATGTATGCCGACAACTTGACGCATTCGATGGAGCGCGCCATCAACGAAACCGAGCGGCGCCGCGCGAAGCAGCTTGTATTCAACGCCGAGCACCACATCGATCCGCAATCCGTTCGCAAATCGGTTCGCGACATACTCGCGTCAGTCGGCGCCAACGACGAAGGACGGCGCAGAGCCGCGGGCCGCGAGCTGAAAGAAGTGCCGCGCGACGTGCTGCTCGCCTCGATCGCCAAGCTCGAGAAGGAGATGCGCGCCGCCGCCGCGCGGCTCGAATTCGAGAAAGCCGCTGCGCTGCGCGACGAACTGTGGGAGCTGCGCCGGCAGTTGCCCGATGCGGGCGATCCGGCGCTCTCGCGCAAGGCGCCGCGCGTCTTTGGGGAGTCGCTGCGCGAAGCCGCGCTCTTCTAGCGTGATCCGGGCGGTCTTCTTCGACCTCGACGATACACTCGTCGAAGATACGTTGGCGCTGGAGCACTGCGCCGAGGCGGCCGTGCGTGAAATATCGCCCGATCTCGGCGTCGATCCAAACGAGCTCGCGGTCGCTTACGTCGACGCCGCGATTGACTTTTGGGAGAGCCTCGAGCCCGGCGGATCCCCGCCCGCGTCCGGCGATATCCGGCCATCGATGTGGCGCAACGCGCTGCGCCGCTGCGGCGTCGATGACCCGGCGCTTGCAGGCCGCATCGCGCATCGCTACGACGAACTGCGCCTCGAGCGCGCCGAGCTGCTGCCCGAGGCCGTACCAGTCTTGCGCGCGCTGCACGGGCGCTACAAGATGTCGATCATCACAAACGGTTTTCGCGAGACCCACGACATCAAGATCGAACGGCTCGAGTTGCGGCGATTTTTCGATCACGTGATCTTGGCGGGCGAATTGCGGCTGGTCAAACCCGACCCGAAGATCTTCCGGCACGCGATGGCACTGGCAGGCGTGAGTCCCGACGAGAGCGTCATGGTGGGAGACCGCTACGGTCGCGACATCGCGGGGGCGCATGCCGCCGGTATGCGCGCGATTTGGATCCAGATGAGAGGCGAGCGCGTGCCGCAGGGCAAGCGCGAACCCGAAGCGACGATCAAGTCGATCGGCGAATTGCCGAAGGCGCTAGCCCGATTGGATTCGTAGCACCCGAGCGAAGCTCGAGGAACGTAGCACTCGAGCGAAGCTCGAGGATTTGTAGTGTTCCGAGCGAGCGATAGCGAGCGCGGAGGTCCCCTCTAAGGAATCATGGCCGTCCCGACGAAGAAGCACCATCCCGTGCCCAACAAACCGAACGGCCAGCCAGTAGATCCGATCGCCGCTCCCGCAATCGCCATCCCGCCGCGCCATGGGCTGGAATCGATCGTCGTCAAGGGCGCGCGCGAGCACAATCTCAAGAACATCGACGTCGTCCTGCCCCGCAATCAGCTGATCGTCATCACCGGCCTGTCCGGCTCCGGCAAGAGCTCGCTCGCCTTCGATACCATCTACGCCGAAGGCCAACGCCGCTACGTCGAGTCGCTCTCGTCATACGCGCGTCAGTTCCTCGGCCAGATGGAGAAGCCGGACGTCGACTACATAGAAGGGCTGTCGCCGGCGATCTCCATCGACCAGAAGTCCGCCAGCCACAACCCGCGCTCTACGGTCGGCACGGTCACGGAGATTTACGACTACCTGCGGCTCCTCTACGCGCGTATCGGCAAGCCGCATTGCCCGAACTGCGGCAAGCCGATCACCCCGCAGACCGCGGAACAGATCGTCGACCAGATCCTCAAGCTGCCTGAAGGCGCGCGCGTGCAGTTGCTGGCGCCGATGGTGCGCGGCCGCAAGGGAGAGTATCAAAAACTCTTCGAGCAGGCGGTCAAGGATGGGTACGCACGAGTGCGCGTGGACGGCACCGTTCGCGAATTGCGCGACAAGATCGTGCTCGACAAGAAACGCAAGCATACTATCGAGATCGTCATCGACCGGCTCGTCATCAAAGAGGGTCTGCGCAAGCGGCTGACCGATTCGGTCGAAACCGCGCTGCGTCTGACCCAGGGGCTTGTCACGGCGTTGGTCGAGCGATCCGCAGCCGTAGCACTCGAGCGAAGCTCGAGTTCGAAGATCGAAGAGCTGCCGTTCTCCGAAAAGTTGTCGTGCAGCAACTGCGGCCTGTCGTTCGAAGAACTTGCACCCCGGCTGTTCTCCTTCAATTCGCCGTACGGCGCGTGTCCGGAGTGCACCGGCTTGGGCGTGAAGATCGAAATCGATCCGCGGCTCGTGATCCCGGATCGCAACAAGTCGTTCCGCGAAGGCGCGATCGTGCCGTGGACCAAGAATCTTTCCGCGGGCATGAATCCGTTCTACGTGCAGCAAGTCGAGACGCTGCTCGAGGACGCCGGCTACGACCTCGACACGCCGATCAAGAAACTGCCGCGCGAACTGCTCGACCACATCCTGTACGGCGACGATGAAGGCGAAGATAAACACCGCTTCGTCTTCCGCACCAAGTCGGGCAAGAAGTGGCACTACGAAGGCCACTACAAGGGCATCGTCCCGACGCTGCAGCGCCGCTACGAAGAGACGTCGTCGGATTACGTCAAGGAAGAGATCGAGAAACTGATGACGTCGGTGCGCTGCCAGACGTGCAACGGCGCGCGGCTCAAACCCGAGGCATTGGCGGTGACGGTCGGCGGCCTGAACATCGCCAAACTCACGGCGCTTTCGGTCGATCGCGCGCTGGCCTGGGTCATGCAGTTGCGTCTATCCGGCCGAGATGAGCAGATCGCGCGCCAGATCGTCAAAGAACTGCGCGCCCGGCTCGGCTTCCTCGTCAACGTCGGGCTGGAGTATTTGACGCTCGACCGGACGGCGACGACGCTATCCGGCGGCGAGGCTCAGCGCATCCGGCTCGCCACCCAGATCGGCTCGTCGCTGGTCGGCGTGCTCTACGTGCTCGACGAACCTTCGATCGGCTTGCACCAGCGCGACAACGCGCGACTGCTCGCGACGCTCAAGACGCTGCGAGACCTTGGCAACACGCTGATCGTGGTCGAGCATGATGAAGAAACGATGCGCGAGGCGGACTACATCGTCGACATCGGGCCGGGCGCCGGCAAAGAGGGCGGGCTCATCGTCGCCACCGGACGCATCGAGGACATCGAGGCGGCGCCCGAATCGCTCACCGGTCGCTTCCTCAAGGGCGACGCGTTCATTCCGATTCCGCCGCGCCGGCGGCAGCAGCGGGGAACGCTGACGGTCCGCAACGCACGCGCGAACAATCTACACGGCATCGACGTCGATTTTCCGCTCGGCGTGCTGTGCGCGGTGACCGGGGTCTCCGGCTCGGGCAAGTCGAGTCTTGTGGATCTCGTGCTGTACCGAGCGCTCGCACATCATCTCCATGGTCAGCCGCAGGAAGACACATACGGCCGGTTGAGCGGGCTGGAGCAGCTCGACAAGGCGATCGTCATCGACCAATCGCCGATCGGCCGCACGCCGCGCAGCAATCCCGCGACGTACACCGGCGCGTTCGACCCGATCCGCGAGCTTTTCTCGCTCACCCCCGAAGCGCGCGCGCGCGGCTACCTGCCGGGCAGGTTCTCGTTCAACGTCAAGGGCGGCCGCTGCGAAGCGTGCGCCGGCGACGGCATCATCAAGATCGAGATGCACTTTCTGCCCGACGTCTACGTGCCGTGCGAGGTGTGCAAGGGCAAGCGTTACAACCAGCAGACGCTGGATGTCACATATAAAGGAAAGACGATTGCCGACGTGCTCGAGATGCGAGTCGACGAAGCCGCCGAATTCTTCGAGAACATACCCCGTGTCGCAAGCAAACTGCGCACGATTACCGACGTCGGCCTGGGGTACATCGCCATGGGCCAGCCTGCTACGACGCTGTCCGGCGGCGAGGCGCAGCGCGTCAAGCTGGCCACCGAACTATCGCGCCGCAGCACCGGACGAACGTTCTACATCCTCGACGAGCCGACGACCGGTTTGCACTTCGCCGACATCGCGCAATTGCTCGACGTCCTCAACCGGCTGGTTGAAGCGCGCAACACCGTGCTCGTGATCGAACACAATCTCGATGTCATCAAGACGGCGGATTACGTGATCGACCTCGGTCCTGAAGGCGGCGACAAAGGCGGCACAGTTGTCGCGACCGGCACACCTGAAGAAGTGGCACAAAATCCGAAGTCGTACACGGGGCGGTACCTGCAGCGCGTGCTGGCCGACCCGCGTGCGCACATCGCGATCACAAGTGAGCACGCCGCTGTGGCTGACTTCGAAGCGGCAAACCGTGCTCTGCTGCGCGAATTGGAAGGCGCTAAAGGCGCCTAAGGATGGGCATTACACTTGGTGAAACCGGCATGTTGTCCGGGTAGCCAGGTGCCGATGGTAGAGAGCGTGGGAGCTCAAGGGTGATATCGCATGGCTGAGTCAGTTGATACTGGCGAGTTGCCCGCTGCCCTAGCGCTGCCGGTCGGCATCACCGCGCGCAACGCAGAACATCACCTTGACATCGCTGGCAAAGCGACTCATCTCGATGAGAAGGGTCTCGTCGCCACGTTCCCGGTCGAAGTGCCTGACGGCACGATTTTGTTCACGACACTCGACATGCGGAGCATCAATTCGACTGCGCGCGGACTGATCAAGGTCAAATCGCAGACTCCTCTTGGCGAGAACGGCGGGTTCCAAACGGTGGCCGATTTCGTCGACATGAACGACGACGGCAAGCGCAAGATCGCCAAGATGCTCGGCGGGCCGAGCGAGGACCTCGTCCCGGTCCGCTCCCGAGCCATGGCGGCCGATCACGCTGCCGGCCCGAGCGGCGGGTACGTGCGCACGCCTCAAGCCGCAGCCGCCGCCGGAATCACCTACGACCATCAATCAGCGCCATCGCTGGCAGCGCGTCGCAGTTACTTCGAACCGGCGCCGCTGCGCGCCAACGCCGAGGCTTCGTCGGGCACGAAGTTCTGGCAATCGCTCGGCGTCACGTTCTATATCGGCGTGTTCCTCATCGTCGTCGCCATGTTCCCGGCCGGACGCACGGTCGAGTGGTTCGTGCTCACCACGCTCGGCCACGCGATCGAGCGGACGTGGTACTGGGCAGGGCACATCAACCAAGTCAAGCTCTGGGGCAACTCAAACTCCTAGCAATCCTCGCAGCCCGGCTTCGTCGATGATCTTGACGCCGAGCGACTCGGCTTTCGCAAGTTTGCTGCCCGCGGCTTCGCCCGCCACGACGTAGTCCGTTTTGTTGCTCACCGAGCCCGCGACTTTGCCGCCCGCAGCGGCGATGAGTTCGCTCGCCTGCTCGCGCGATAGGGTGGGCAGGGTGCCGGTGAGCACGAAGGTCTTGCCGGCAAGCGGCCCGCTGCTCGCGCACGCCTTGACCGGACCGCGCAATGTCACGCCGGCGGCGCGCAGTTTTTCCAATACCTTACGATTGGCCGGCTGCGCGAAGAAATTGGCGACGCTCGCCGCGATGCGCGGCCCGATCTGCTCGATCGTCTGCAGGTCCGCTTCACTCATGGATGCGAGCCGGTCCATGTCGCCCACCGCGTCGGCGATGAGTTGCGCGTTCTGGAAGCCCACGAACCGGATCCCCAGCGCGTAGAGCACGCGCGCGAACGGCCGCTGCTTGCTCTTGTCGATGTTGCCGAGAAGGTTGGCAACGAGCTTCTCGCCCATGCGCGGCAATTGAAGAAGATCCTCGGCGCGCAGCGAGTAGATGTCGCCTGCGTCGTGGACCAATCCGGCCTCGACCATCGCGTAGCTCATGCGTTCGCCGAGCCCTTCGATGTCCATAGCGCCGCGCGACGCGAAATGATTGAGGCGTTCGATGACCTGCGCCGGGCACACCGAGTTGGGGCAATACGCCATCGCCTCGCCTTCGGCGCGCACGATCGGTGTGCCGCACACGGGGCACTTGGTAGGCAAATGGAATTCGGGCAGCCGTTTGTCGCCGCGCGCCGACACAACCGGGCCGACGATCTCCGGGATCACTTCGCCCGCGCGCCGCACGGTCACCATGTCGCCGGCGCGGATATCTTTCTTGCGGACGTAATCCTCATTGTGCAGCGTCGCCATCGAGACCGTCACACCGCTGACGACGACCGGCTGCAGCACCGCATACGGATTGACGCTGCCGGTTCGTCCGACGTTCACCTCGATCGAGAGAAGCCGCGTGTTGACTTCTTCAGCCGGGTACTTGTAGGCGACCGCCCAACGCGGCTCGCGGCCGACCGAGCCGAGTTCGCGCTGCAACGCGAGCGAATCGACTTTGACGACGACGCCGTCCGTTCCGTAGTCGAGGTCGTGGCGCTTGCCTTCCCACGCGCGGCAGAACCGCAGCACTTCGTCGAACGATTCGAAACGCCGCGCTTCTTGATTGACGGGGAATCCGAACGAATCGAGCGCGCGCAGCAACTCCCACTGCGACGTGACGCCGAGCGCCGGCTCGCTCTCGCCGGCGCCGTACGCGAAAAAGCGCAGCGGCCGCTGTGCCGTCGCCGCCGGATCGATTTGGCGTAACGAACCGGCGGCCGAATTACGCGGGTTAGCAAACGGCGGCTCGCCATCGGCTACGCGGCGCTCGTTGAGCCGTTCGAAGTCGGATCGCCGCATGTAGACTTCACCGCGCACTTCAAGCGACGCCAGCGCTTCGCCGTGCATTCGCAACGGAATCGAGCGCACCGTCTTCAAGTTGCTTGACACGTCCTCGCCGATCACGCCGTCGCCCCGCGTCGCGCCCGAATCGAAAAGTCCGTTGCGAAAGCGCAGCGAGACCGCAAGCCCGTCGATCTTCAGCTCGACGGTGAACGCCGGCGCCTCGTAGCCGAGCTGCTTGGTCAAACGGGCGTGCCACGCGCGTAGTTCCTCGTCGCCGAACGCATTGCCGAGCGACAGCATCGGCACGCGGTGCTCGTACGCGGAAAAGGCAGCCGAGGGTTTCGCGCCGACTCGCTGCGTCGGACTGTCGGGCGTGCGCAGCTCGGGGTGCGCGGTTTCGAGCTCCTGCAGCTCGCGCAAGAGCGCATCGTACTCGGCGTCGCTGACGCTTGGCGCGTCGCGCACGTAGTACTCTTCATTGTAACGCGTGAGCAGACCGCGCAGCTCCGCCGAGCGCGCCGCGACGTCAGGCGCTTTCAAAGGAACGCCCTTTCACACGCTCTTAGGTCACACATCAAACGACGCGCGTCAGGAATCCGTCGTTATCCTCTTCGCGGTCGTGCAGCCAGTGCAACGCGTCCTGCAACGCGTGAGCGACGTCGCTCGCGACGATGCTGTGTTTGTGTTCGCTGAGCAAGTAGTCTGCGGCGACGCCGTGCCAGTACGCACCGATCGCAGCCGCCTGCCGCGTCGTACACCCGGCGGCGATCACCGCGCCGATGATGCCTGACAGGACGTCGCCCGTGCCGGCGGTCGCAAGCAGTTCGTTGCCGGTAAGATTGACGTACGACGCTTCCTTCGTCGCGATGATCGAGCGCGGTCCTTTGAGGAGCAGCGTCGTATCATGCGCCGCTGCGAATTCATCCGCGGCGCGGATGCGGTTGGCGATCGCGGAGTCCGCTTTTTCACCCAGCAGGCGCGTGAACTCGCCGTCGTGCGGCGTGAGCACTGCCTTCTTGCCGTCGATCAGCTCGACGTGCCCGGCGAGCGCGTAAAGCGCATCGGCATCGACCACCAGCGGCCGCGAGGATTCCTCGATGAACGCGCGCACGATCGCCTGCGCCTTGTCGTCGCGGCCCAGGCCCGGACCGATCACGACCGCGCCAGCATGCCGAGTGAGGTCCACCAGGTACTCGACGACGGCATCGGGCTTGCCCTCCGGCCATGGGGCGATGATTTGCTCGATCAAGTGATACCCGATCGGACCCGCTGCCGCGGCAGGGCACGCCACCGTCACGTAGCCGGCGCCGGCATGCTGCGCACCCAATGCGGTCAGTGCGGGCGCGCCGACATACTTGACGCTGCCGCCGATGATGACGACGTCGCCCGCGGTCCGCTTGTTCGCGAGCGGGCTGCGATGCGGCAGCCAATAGAAGAACTGCTCTTTGGTCATGACGTGATAGCGCCCGCCCACGTCGGCGAGGATCGCCGGCGGAATGCCGATGTGCGCGAGCCACAGCTCGCCCACGTACGACGCCGCCGGATAGAGCAGCATGCCGACTTTCGGCGCCGCCATGGTGACGGTCGCGGCGGCCGTGACTGCCGGGCCGGGAACCAATCCGGTCGTCGGATCGATGCCGGTCGGCACGTCAACCGCAACGACGTCGCGGTTGGCGCTGTTGATCTCATTGACCCACGTCTTGTATGGTTCGCGCAGGGGGCCGGACGCGCCGGTGCCGAGCAATCCGTCGATGATGAGCACCGCCGAGCGCAAGCCGGAACGGAAGAACTCCGGCGATTGATCGCGCAGAAAGCTGATCGAGGCGCCGAGGCTCTCCATGATCTCCAACTGCGTGCGGCACAGGTCGTTGCACTCTTCGCGTTTGGCTGCGATGTAGAGATCCGGCTCGAACCCAAGCTGCATCAGATAGCGGGCCGCGACGAGCGCGTCGCCGCCGTTGTTACCCGGGCCGGCGACGATCGCGACGCGAATCGGGTCGCCTTCGATCTCTCCCAAGAAATCGCGCGCGATCTCGGCGACGGCGCGGCCGGCGGATTCCATGAGGATGATCGCAGGCAAGCCGACGTCGTCTACCGCGCGTTGGTCGGCGGCGCGCATTTCGTCGGGCGTCAGTGCGTTCATCGGTCAGCTTCGAGGATCACGGTCGCGACTGCGTTCGTGCGGCTGTGCGAGATCGTCAAGTGCATGCGGCTGACGCCGCGCATCGCGGGCAAGCGCTCGGCGCGGCCGGAGAGCTCGACGTACGGTTTGCCGCTGGGTTCGTGGCGCACGCCGACCAGCCGCCACGGTATCGCATGACCAAACGCTTTGCGGGTGGCTTCCTTGGCCGCGAATGCGCCGGCGAGCCGCTCGGCGGAGTGGCGATGGCGCGTCGCGTGCGCCATCTCTTCCGGTGTGAACACCTTTTGCGCGAACCGCCGCAGTTTCGCCGGCGCGAATTTGAAGCGTTCAACTTCGGCGATGTCAGTCCCCAATCCGACGATCATAGTTATCGTGTGACTCCCTCACGCGTTGTTGCGAGCGGAGGACTTCGAAGCGGCGAGTGGAAGATGCAAAGCCGTGGAAAAGATTGGGCTCGTTCCCGTCAATAACATCTCCACCGACTTCTGTACGCGTCTCGCTCCGTGTCTCGAGGAGCGTTTCCTGCATAAATTCGCAATCGAAAAGCCGCTCACCCTCTCCCCGTCGCTTGCTAACGCGGCGCGCAGGCAATACTTTCTGACTACCGCCTTCAACAAGATGTTGACGGCCTTCCCGAACCGGGAGGGCTTTTTGTTGGGCGTCATCGGCGACGACCTGTACAAGACTTCGCACAATTTCATCTTCGGCGACGCTAGCGACAGCGAACGCATCGCGATCGTCTCGGTCCATCGTCTCCGCCCCGAGTTCTACAATGAAAAGCCGAACGAGACGCTGCTGTTCACGAGAACGCTCAAGGAATGCGTCCACGCGCTCGGCCACGCTTTCGGGCTCAAACACTGCTACAACGCGCGCTGCGCGATGTACTATAGCCACTCGGTGTACGATACCGACGGCAAGCAGAACTATTTCTGCGACGCATGCGACAAGCGCCTCCGCGCTCAAAAGATGTAAGACCGAATGACATGATGTAGTCCCGGCCTCTTGAGGCCGGGCGCTAACGAGTTTTTAGATACGCGAGCGCGATTTGCGTCTTCGCGTCGATGATCTCGCCTCGTTGGATCATCGCCCACGCGTCGTCGACGCGCATCACTTCGACAGCGATGTCTTCGTCGCGCTCCGGTTGCGGCGTGCCTCTCCGCAAGCCGTGCGCGACGAATAAATGCAGAAACTCGCTGCAAAAACCGGGCGCGGGATAGAACGACCACATCTTCGTGACCCTATCGCAGCGGTAGCCGGTCTCTTCAGCCAGCTCGCGTTGCGCGCAGAGCGCTGGATCTTCGCCGGTTTCAAGTTTCCCGGCGGGCACCTCGAGCAGCGTTTGGCCGGTGGCGGGCCGGTACTGGCGCACGAGGGCGATCGTCTCAGGGCTGGGCTGGGCGACGATGCAGACGCCCTCGTTATGCTCGACGATTTCGAACGTCGCTGCGTTGCCGTTCGCGAGTTCGATCTCGTCGACGCGCACGTTGAGGATGCGCCCTTCGTAGATGCGGCGGGTGCTCAAGCGTTTCATCGCGAAATCGCTTCAATCCATGCGAGATGTAGTCATTGTCGCCGCCGCGCGAACGCCGATCGGCAAGTACGGCGGTGCGCTCAAAGGCGTGCGCCCCGATGATCTGTCGGCGGTCGTCCTGCGAGCGCTCGTGCAACGCACCGCCCTCGATCCGGCGGACATCGAAGATGTCGTGTGGGGCTGCAGCAATCAGGCGGGCGAAGACAACCGCAATGTCGCGCGCATGGCCGTGCTCGCGGCAGATTTTCCCGAAAGCGTAGCCGGTGCGACCGTCAACCGGCTGTGCGGCTCGGGTCTCCAAGCGGTCAATTTCGCGGCGCAGGCGATCGCGTGCGATGCCGGCGACATCTTCCTGGCGGGCGGCGTCGAGAGCATGACGCGCGCGCCGTACGTCATGCCCAAGCCCGAGACTGAATACGCGCGCGGGCCGCAATTGTACGACACGACGCTTGGCGCGCGCATGTACAACCCGAAACTGACCGCGCGCGGCTACCCGCCGCTCGCCATGGGCGAGACGGCCGAAAACGTCGCGGAGCAATACCGGATCGGGCGTCAAGAGCAGGACGAATTTGCGCTGGCAAGCCAGCACAAGACCGGTACGGCGCAGCGCAACGGCGCGTTCGCGGCCGAACTCGTCGGCGTTCCCTTGCCTCCTCCAAACGGCCGCGCCACAGCCAAGACCGTCGCACTTGAACGAGGCGTAGCACTCGAGCGAAGCTCGAGGACTGACGCCAAGCCAGAGCTGTTCTTGCTCGACGAACATCCGCGTCCGGACACGACCATGGAGCAGCTCGCGAAACTCAAGCCCGCATTCCGCGAAGGCGGAACCGTCACCGCCGGCAACTCGAGCGGCATCAACGACGGCGCCGCCGGTGTCGTGCTCATGTCAGCTGCCGAGGCGAAGCGCCGCGGTCTCGCGCCGTTGGCGCGTCTGGTCGCGACCGGCGTCGCGGGCGTCAATCCGAATTGCATGGGCTTGGGACCCATACCGGCGACGCAAAAAGCGTTGGCGCGCGCAGGCCTGCGTATCGACGACATCGATCTGATCGAGTTGAACGAGGCGTTCGCATCGCAGTCGTTGGCGTGCATCCGCGAGCTGGAACTCCCGCCCGAGCGCGTCAACGTCAACGGCGGCGCAATCGCGCTCGGTCATCCGCTCGGCTGCAGCGGGGCGCGCATCCTCACGACGCTGCTTCATGCGATGCACGCGCGCGGCGCGCGACGCGGACTCGCGACGATGTGCATCGGCGTCGGTCAAGGCATCTCCACGATCGTCGAAAGAGTGTAGACAATGGCCACCGTGCTCGAGCGAACCACCTATGATCTACTCATCAACGGCCAAATGGTCAAGCCGCAATCAGGTGAGACCTTCGCGGTCTTCAACCCTGCGACCAACGAGAAGATCGCCGATGTGGCATCGGCCGGTATCCACGACGCCGACGCAGCAGTGGACGCGGCGCGCAAAGCGCTCGTAGGACCTTGGGTGACGCTCGCGCCGGCGCGCCGGGCGCGCGTGCTGTTCAAGATCGCGAATCTCATGGAGACGCGGCTCGACGATCTCGTGCGCGCGGAAGTGCTCAACAGCGGCAAGACGATCAGCGGCGCGAAAGCCGAGATCCGGCAAGTGATCGAGGACTTCGAATTCTACGGTGGCGCGGTCACGAAGATCATGGGCAACACGATTCCGGCGCCGCCCAACTTCTTCAATTACACGCTCAAAGAGCCGGTCGGCGTGTGCGCGCAGATCGTGCCGTGGAATTACCCGCTGCTCATGGCGGGCTGGAAAGTCGCGCCGGCGCTCGCGGCGGGCTGCACGATCGTGCTCAAGCCCGCGAGCCTCACGCCGATCACTGCCGTCATGCTTGGACAGATCTGTCTTGAAGCGGGGTGCCCACCGGGAGTCGTCAACGTGTTGCCCGGACCAGGGGCCACGATTGGCGCGCACCTCGCGTCGCATCCGGGCGTCGACAAAGTAGCGTTCACAGGCGAGACAGCGACGGGCCGCACGATCATGCAGTTGGCGGCAAGCACGATCAAGCGCGTGACGCTCGAACTCGGCGGCAAATCACCGACGATCGTCTTCGAAGACGCCGACGTGGACGCAGCGGTCGCAGGTGCCCTGCACGCGATCTATTACAACGCGGGGCAATCGTGCGACGCCCGTTCGCGCATCTTGCTGGAAGAGCGCGTCTACGACGATTTTCTCGCCAAGTTCGTCGCCAAAGCGAAAGCGCTCAAAGTCGGCGACCCGATGGATCCCTCGACCCACGTCGGTGCGATCATCTCGCGCAAGCAACTGGAGAAGATCGAGGGGTACGTCGGCATCGGCACGCAAGAAGGGGCGGTGGTCGCGACCGGTGGACGCCGGCCCGATGGCGCGCTAGCCAAAGGAAATTTCTTACTGCCGACCGTCCTCGACAAAGTGAAGTCTCCGATGCGCGTGTTCCAAGAAGAGATCTTCGGTCCGGTCGCAGCCGTGACGACCTTCAAAGATGAGGCCGAGGCGATCGCTCTGGCCAACGACTCGATGTACGGCCTCGCTGCATCCGTATGGACGCACGAGGCCGGCCGCGCACAGCGCGTCGCGTCGGCGCTGAAATCCGGCGGCGTGGCGATCAACTCCGCGATCTCGATCATCCCGGGAGTCCCCTTCGGCGGCTACAAGCAGTCCGGATTCGGGCGCGAGCTTGCGCTGCAGACGCTCGATCTCTACACTGAGACAAAGGGCGTCACGATGTACACCGGCACGAAGCCGATCGAACTCTTCAAGGTCTAAGAAGAGCGCGTCGGCCAGCGGTTGCGCAATTCCAGATGCCGCACTCCGTGCGGATAGCTCGATGGGCGTGCCTTAAGCCAATCCTCGGCAAGAACGGTGATATACTCGAAGTTCTCCCAGATGCTGGGATCGTCGACGATGTCTCGGATGAGGGCGGTGAAATCCGCGAGTCGATTCCAACCGCGGACGATAACCCCAGAATACCGGTCAAGGAACAAGATCTTATTCACAATTCCCGCCTTGACGAGAATTCCCAGCTCTTCGTAGACGTTGCCGATTTGCACCGCGGCTCTTCGCAGATCCACGTAATCGCGCGAAACCTCCCGCGGTGCCGGATCACGTGCGAACGCTGTCACGTACTCGCGGAAAACTGAGTCGCTCATCGCGGGCGTAAGCTTGTGCACGATTAATTCTTCCGCGTGCTTGAATTCGGCGCTCCCGAAATGCGCACCGATGTTGAGCATCGCTGTGATATCGTTCCCGGTGCGCAGGTGGCGGAGCTGGACGATGGCAGCGGCGGCGGTGGCGCCGATGACCACCGCTGTGAAAAGCGTTGCCGTCGTGCTGATGACTTCGAGCGACACGGTCCCTCCAGTCAGAGCGAGTAAAACGGTGCGCCTGGCGCGTTCAAAAGAACGCACCGCTACATTATAGCGCGTTCATGGGACGCGCCGCTACTTCAACTTCTGTCGACAATGTCAGCGACGATGCGGTTGCCGAGCCGCTCGATGATCGCGACCTCGTCGCGAGCCTGCTCGAACGCGACCGTGAGCGTGGCGGCTCCCGGCGCGGCGGTAAATGACACGATCATCACATAGAACTTGTCTTGCTGTGCGAAGAGCGGCTCGACGTGCACGTCGCGCTGGATACCCTCAGCTGACGTAAAGAGAAAACGCACGCATACATGCGTGCACTTGCCGCC
>Ga0187846_10000365_pt1 | contig 26637 bp, 19 predicted proteins | sample TC_taG_FD_161473 | JGI IMG/M metagenome (GOLD analysis project Ga0187846, IMG submission 161473) | Biofilm microbial communities from the roof of an iron ore cave, State of Minas Gerais, Brazil - TC_06 Biofilm (v2) | ecosystem: Environmental > Terrestrial > Deep subsurface > Cave > Wall biofilm... | reverse complement strand
TGGTCGGGGCGAGTGGATTTGAACCACCGACCTCCTGGTCCCGAACCAGGCGCTCTAGCCAGGCTGAGCCACGCCCCGACCCGATGGCGCTCGATGGAGGAACCGCGCTTCGAACGCATGCAGAAGAGTAGCACAGCGTGCGCCACAGCTGCCAGCCACGGGCGCCTCCGCCTTATCGCCCCGCAGCGCGCGCCCCCGCAAACTCCGGCAAATGGATCAGCCGCGCTTCGGTGATCGACGGAATCTCGCGGATCCGCTGCGCCACCGCCTCGTCCACTTTGCCGTCGAGCCGCACCAGCGCCACGGCTTCCGAGCCGAGCACCGCTTCGCGCCGTCCCAGCGCGAAGGTCGCGATGTTCACTCCCAGATTCCCGAGCGCCGTGCCAATCTGGCCAATCACCCCGGGCACGTCGCGGTTGCGCGTGAGCAGCAGCGTGCCTTCCAGCGGCGCCTCCAGTTCGATCCCGTCGATCGACAAAATGCGCGGCGCCGCGCCCTGCATCGCCGTCCCTTCGGCGGCAAACTCCTTCGCGCAGTCGGCGCACGCCACTTCCACGGTATTGGGAACGCCTCGCTCGCGCCGCCGCGTCGTCTCCTCCACCACCAACCCGCGCGCGGCGGCGGCCTGCGACGCGTTCACCAGATTCACTTTTTCGTCGAGCACGCAGTTCAGCACTCCGGCCAGCACCGCGCTGCGCACCACGTGCGATCCCAGCTCCGCCGGCTCGCCCGCGTAGCGGATGCGAATCCGCCCGAAGCTGCGCGACGCCGCGCCCTGCGCCAGCAGCGCTCCCAGCCGCTCGCCCAGTTCCAGATACGGCCGCAGACGGCGGTACTGCTCGGCGGAGAGCGCCGGCATGTTCACCGCGTTGCGGATCACGCCGTCGGCCAGAAAATCGCGCACCTGCTGCGCGATCTGCGTCCCCACTTCTTCCTGCGCCTCGGCGGTCGATCCGGCGATGTGCGGCGTGGCGATCAAATTCGGCAGCCCTAGGAGCGGCGAATTCTTGGGCGGCTCCTCGGCGAACGTATCCAGGGCCGCCCCGGCCAGATGGTTCGAGCGCAGCGCCTCGGCCAGCGCCGCTTCGTCGATCAGCTCGCCGCGCGCGCAATTCACCAGCCGCGCGCCGCGCCGCATCTTGGCGATGGCGCCGGCGTTGATCATTTTCTCCGTCGCCGCGCTGAGCGAGGTGTGCAGCGAAATCACGTCCGAGCGCCGCAGCAAGTCGTCGAGCGCCACCAGCTCCACCTCCACTTCGCGCGCGGCCGCCGGCGTTACGTACGGGTCGTGCGCCACCACGTTCATCTCCAGCGCCCGCGCTCGCCGCGCCACTTCCGTGCCCACCCGGCCCAGTCCCACTAGGCCCAGCGTTTTCCCGCGCAGCTCCATCCCCGCCGGCGATTTTTCCCAGCGCCCCGCGTGAATCCCGGCGTTCGACTGCGGCACGCCGCGCGCCAGCGCCAGCATCAGCGCCAGCGTGTGCTCCGCCACGCTGACGGCGTTTCCGCCGGGCGTGTTCATCACCAGCACGCCGCGATGCGTCGCCGCCTCCACGTCGATGTTATCGACGCCCACTCCCGCGCGCCCGACCACGCGCAGGCGCTCCGCCCGGTCGAGCAACTCGCTGGTAACGCGCGTCGCGCTGCGGACAACCAGCGCGTCGGCATCGGCGACTTCGCTCGCCAGCGTTGCCGCCGGCGGCTGCGATACATTCCAGCTTTTTTCCTGCAGCAGCGCGATTCCGCGCTCGCTGATTTTGTCTGCGACGACGATCTTCACGCGCATCAGCCTAGCGGTCGCCTTCACCCCTGTCAATTCGGCCTGCCGGCAGCTGGGCGGCGCGCCCGTGTGTTATTCTGGCGCGCACCGAGGCGACGGCCGGAATGGAATACCTCGAACGCATCCAGAGCGACCTCACCGCGGCCATGAAACAGAAAGACGAGCTGCGCCTCAGCGTGCTCCGCATGGTCAAAGCGGCCCTCAAGAACAAGGAAATCGAGAAGCGCAAGCCCCTCACCGCCATGGAGTCGCTGCAAGTGCTGCAGACGCTCGTCAAGCAGCGCCGCGAATCGGTCGAGCTGTTCACCAAAGGCGGCCGCACAGATCTCGCCGACAAGGAAACCCGGGAAATCGCGATCATCGAAACCTATTTGCCGGCGGCGCCCTCGGACGAAGAAATTCACCGCGCCATCGACGCCGCCATCGCCGAATCCGGTGCCAGCTCGCTCAAGGAAATGGGCGCGGTCGTCAAAGCCGCGCGCGCCAAGCTCGAGGGAAAAACGGTGGACGGCAAAGTCGTGAGCGACCGCGTCCGCGAGCGCCTCAGCGCAAAACCCTGACCTTCGCTGGTGTCAAGACCAGACGCTGTCATTCTGAGTCCGCCTCGCGGACGAAGAATCTCTCTGCAGGAGTGTGCAAAACGTCGGATTGGCACGCCGCTTTCGCGCCCCTCTCACACCTGCGCGCCCGCTTCAGGTACATTCTTCGCGTGCCCTGGCCCGAAACCATCGCGGTGAAATACACCGAAGAAGAAGCCGAATACCTGAGCATCAGGCCGGTCGTCCGCCAGACCTTCCGCGCCGCGGAACTTGTGGACATGATCCTCGGCGTGACCGGCAAGGACGTCGCGCGCATCCAGCAAATCCTGCGCGCCGGCGCCGTCGTCTTTCATTCCTACCGCTACTGGTGGCAGGGATTTGAAGCCGATGAGCCCGCGCTCGCGCAGCTCCTCGCCAGCTATCCCGACGCCGACGCCTCGCGCGTCTTTCGCGCCCAGGATTGCACCGAGGTCATGCTGGAATCGAGCGGTTCGCCCGCGCGCCGCCCTCTGCGCGTCGCTCGCGACGCCGCCCGCCGCCGGCGCCTTCTGCGCGTGCGCACCATGTGGGATTGCCTGATGGACCTCGCTCGCGAGCGCGCCCCCTCCTATCGCGACTATTCCTGCGCCCTGCGCGGCGACCTCTTTGCCGCGCCGCTCGACGCCCTGCAGCTCGCGCGCCTCGCAAGCGACGCAGCGCGCTACGCCCTTCCCGCGCTTCGCGCCCAGCTCCTCGCACTCCGCGCCGCCTCGCACATCTGCTTCCTCTGCCCGCGAAAATAGCTCGCGCTCCGTCACGGCACTTCAGCCATGTGATTTTCGTAGGGGCATAGCATGCTATGCCCGCGTGCGCGAGCTTGGCGCGATGTTGCCCGGGCACCCGTAAGGCGACGCGGTGGCGCGAGGTTGCCCATCGCTCGCCGGGCGCAGCATGTTTACCCTGAGCGAAGTCGAGGGGCTGCGCCCCTACCAGGACTTGCTGGATCGGACTGGTTTCACGTATTTCCGAGACGCGACACTAGTTCGCCCGGCGCAGGATGGCGCTGGCGCGCTCGTCGGCGGCGATTTGATGAAAGAAATCGCGCACTTCGCCGAGCTTGTCGGTAGGCACGATGATATCCCTGATTTCGTAGGTGCGTTTGTAGTGCAGCTTGTTCCCGTCCACCTGCGCCTCGCTGCGATAGGAGCCGTAGGGACATTCCGCTTTCACCGGCGGGGGAAGCTCGTCCACCACATAGCCCGCCGGAAGGGCGATTTCGAAATCGTCGTCCTGCCGCGTGGCCTCCGCAAATTCAATCGGATACTTCCGCGGTTTGCCGGCGAGAAGGTTCGATCCTTTCTCTCCCACCACGCGCGGCCGCACCACCAGAAGATTGCCGGCCGCCTTGGCGTACCCTTCGGCGATGAACTTGTACGTCAGCGTCAGGTTCTCATCGTACTTGTCGAGGTTTCCGACCGACGCTCCCGTCAGCGTGAAATTGCTCAGCGAGTTTCCCAGAAAATGCTCCAGCACCTTTTGCCGCTCCGCCGGCGGCTTCTCCAGAAGCTGCGCGCGGGCCAGCGCCGCGGGGTCCCCCCAGCGTACTTCGCGCACCTCTCCGGAAAGGTAGCCGGCCGCGTTCAGGTTGAGCGACGCCTGCCGCAGCAAACGGTTTGTCGAGGGCGGCTGCAGCGGCAGAGTCAGCAGCAAGCCCCCGGCGGGCGTCGCCACCAGCCCATAGTTGTCCTGAAGATAGGAAGGCAGGTTTCCCAGGGTCACAAACTCGTTCGTGGGATCGAAGAACAGCAAGCGTCCCAGCTTCGCATCGCGCAGCACGGCATAGAGAGTCGGATCGTTCACCGCGTCCGGCAGCACGATGGCCAGAATCGCGTGGTTGAAGCGCAGCGACGGAAACTCCGGCGCCACCACTCCCCGCTCCGTATGAATCACCACCAGGTACGACGGCACGCCGATTTCCTGCAGCATCGCGCTCAGCAGCGTGGCCTTGTCCTTGCAGTCGCCGTATTTGTGCGCGAACACCTCGCCCGCGGCATGCGGTTGGAGCCCTCCGATGCCGATCTCGATCGCCGCGTAACGGATTTCCCGTTGCGTGAAGCTCGCCAGCGCGCGGATTCTTGCCAGGAGGTCCTGGCTTCCCGCGGTTAGCTCCCGCACCTTCTGCTGAATCGCCGGCGTCGCCGCGCGCTGAGGTACGATCAAGTCGGAATACCACGCGCCGAGGTCGCTCCACGACCCGGCCGTCTTCGTGCGCAGGGCCGGATTGCGCGGAAAGTATTTCACGTCCATGTGGCCGGCCACGGCCAGCCACGGAGGCATATTCGACTCGATCTCCACCGCCGGGCTGTCCGTAATCTCCCACGAATACGCGTTCGCGCCGATCCCCTGCGGCTTCTGTTCCGGATAGTTGGCCCACACCGTGGTGAACTCCCACCCGGGCGGGAGCTGCAGGGTGAACCGCGACCTGTGAACGGGAATCGTCTTCTGGAAGTCCCAGACGTCGTCCAGCAGGTAAGGCCGCTGCCTTTTTACCACCTCGTACCCCACCACGCTGCCCGGCTTGGCTTCCGGAAATTTCAGATACTTGATGCGCTTGTCGCTGAAGAGCTCGAAGCTGGAAAAGGCCGCCTCCGAAGCGTCCTTTTCCTTCAGCTCCAGCTCTTTGCCTTCCGCGGTGATGGTCCAGGCTTTCAGGAACGAGATCTTTGTTTCGTTGTCGAAATACTCGTAGAGGTGATCGTAGGTCTCGCGGGCTTCCGGACGCAGCAGCTTCAACGCTCTCCGCGTGCGCGTCTCGATCTCGCCGTTCTCTTTCACCGTTGCTTGCATCTCGTCCAGCACCACCACCGCCAGCGTCTCCTTCGGATAGTCCGGCAGCTTCTCCCGCGCTGCCGCGCGCAGCCACTCCGGCGCGGTATCGGCCTGAACGCCGATGGGGAATCCCAGCGCGGCGAAACCCAGCCCTGCGAGCCAACGCTTAGTTGCTCTTCGCCGATTCATTGTTTTGCAGCACCACCTGGGCCTCGTCGTTCGATTTCACGGAGTTGAAAAAAGAGCGTATCGCGCCGTAGGCTTCTCTCGGGAACATCGTGCCGTTCATCACCAGCCGCCGCTTTACCTGCACGGCTTCGCCGGCCGTTGCGGCCGCAATCTCGAACGACATCGCTCCCACGTCGATCTTCTTGGGGGCCGGCGTGGTCTCGATCTTATACCCCGCAGGGACGCGGATGCGCAGGTCGTCCGCTTCCTCGTAACGAAACGCAAAGACCACCGGATAGGCCCGCTTCTCCGGCTCGAACGCCTTGGCCTGCGTCGCGCGGCAGAGCGCGACCGGAACGAGCATGCGACGCCCCGCGGGAGTGGCCCACGCAGGGATCTTCGCCGTCCCTGCGACCATTAGCGGCTCGCCGATTTTCTCCACGCCGGCGATCTTCGTGACCTCGAACGTGGAATCCGCCGGCAGCCATCCGCGAATCTCCTCTTCCAACGCCTTCTTCTTCCCGGCCTCATCGTGGTTGCGGATTTCTTCGCGGCGCAGCGCCGCCGGCTGGCCCGTCCACGTTACCGTGACGTCTCCCGCTGCCGCGCCATCTTCGTTTATGTCGAGCTCCGCATGTCGCGACACGGTCGCTTCGGAACTCGCGCTTTCCGGCGTCTGGACGAATTCCGCCCCTTGCTTGCCTACGCGAATTCCTTTCGCGGCCGCCTCGAACCACGGGAGGAGGCCGAACGGGTAAAACTTCGCTGCGGGGTCCACATAAAACTCCGCCCCGCCCGCTCGCACCCACGCTACGTCGGCCGTGAGTACCCGCGGATCCTGCAGGTTCGGAAAAAAAAGATTATCGCTGCGCGGCGTCAGATAAACTTCGGCTGCCTCGAAGCCCGCTGCCCGCGCCAGCCCCACAAACAGCCAGTTGATTTCGCGGTTGTTTCCATAGCCGTGCTTCAGCACGTCCTCTACGTTCAAATTTGCCTTTAGCTGTTCCTGCTTTTTTTCTTTCTCGCTTTTCGTTTCCTCGTAGCTCAGGTCTCGTATTTGTTGCGCGCGCGCGTATATCTTGCGCAGCTTTGCCTCCGGCGAATCGCTCGCCGCCGTTATGCCCGAAACTTCTTTCTCCAGCGCGGCCTTTTTGTTTACGAAGCTGTCCACATCGTCGCTCCACTTCTTGGCTGTGCGGTTCCAGAACTGCTCGTTGGACTCGCTGGGTTCGTTGCGGCCACGGTAGAAGAATTCCACCCTCGCTTGCAGGATTTTCTCCGGCGGCATCAGCGCTTCATCCTCGACGGCCGGTATGTTGTGCGCCTCCATTACATAAACGCCGTTCGGCTGCTTTTGCGGCACCGTCCCCTGCGGAAGTCCGGACTGTCTGTACACCAGCGCCAGCGCTCCCGATCCCTGAAATGGAACGATCGAGAAGCGCGCATCGCGTGTGAAGAGCGGCCCGGAAACCGTCCATTCCTCGTTGTAGTAGAGATTCGGATCGCCCTGCTGCCGGTACTTGTACTCGATGATGCAGCCCGGTTGTACCTCCGGCAAAGTAAACGTCTTGGCCAGAAACTTGACGCCGCTGTTCTTCACCACCACCTTCTCAAATGCTTTGCCTTGGAAATTGACGATGCTGCCGTCCGGACGGATCGTCCGGGCTCGAAGGTCCTTCACGTCCGACGTTCCCCGAACAAACGGGATTTCGACGTTGGCTTCCTCTGTGCCTTCCTTCGTGAAGATCTTGATGCGGATGTACTCCTTGACCGACGATTCCTTCGCGTCCACGTCGCTCGAGCGGTAGAGAATCATGGCGTTCGCGCCCGGCTGCGCGGGATTGTCCTTGAGCGCCAAGTCCGCCGGCGATACCGGCAGCCAGTCGTCTCCCCCCGCCGCAGCAAGAAAGGCCAGCGACAGCACCCCCGTGGCGACTGCCACGCTCGCACTAATCGTTTTTTTGCGGTTTCCGCACTTTGCAGCACCACCTGGGCCTCGTCGCTGCTTCGCATCCGGTTGAAGAACGCCCGCAGCGCCGCATACGAGTCCGCCGTATAGTTCACGTCGCTGAGCGTGAATCGCCGCTTCACTTCCACGGCGTCGCCATGCTGCGACGGCGCGATCTCATAACGCATCGCCGTCCCCGGATCGACCACCTTCTTCGGAGGCAGCGTTTCCACCTTGTAGCCCGCCGGAGCGCGCATTTTCACGTCGTCGGTTTCCTCGAAGCGGTAACTGAAGTGCACCGGGTTCACCCGCCGCTCCGGCTCGAACGACTTCCGGAAATTTGACTGAAACAACGACAGCGGCACGATCATGCGGTGCCCCGCTGCCGAGCCCAGCACCGGAAACGTAACCGTCCCCTCGACGCGCAGCGGCTGGCTCGTGTCCTCCCAGTTCGCAATGTTGGTGACTTCGTAAGTCGCCCCGGACTGCAGCCGGCTCTGAATCTCCTTCTCGAATGCTTTCTTTCGCCCTGTCTCGTCGTCGCGCCGGTGCAGCGTCCGCTGGATCGCCGCCATCCCGCCCGCAAAATCGACCTCCAGTTTGCCGCTGGCGCTCCCGTCCGCTTTCAACTCCAACTCGGCGATGCGCGCCTCCTTCGCATCCGCGCTGCTTGCCGCCGGCGTTTCGATGAATTCCGCGCCCTGCTTCGTCACGCGCATGCCTTTCGATTCCGTTTCATACCAGGGAATCAAGCCGAAGGGGTAGTACAGAGACGCGGGGTCGAGCCAGTATTCCTTCCCGCCCGCGCGCACCCACACGACGTCGGCCGTCAGCGAACTGGTGTCCTGGCCCGACGGGCGAAACACGTCGCGGTTGCGCTGTACCAGATAGACTTCGAACGCCTCGAAGCCCGCCGCTCGCGTCAGCCCGATGAACGTCCAATTCACCTGGCGGCCCGTGGCATAGTTGCGCTGCAGCACCTGCTCCACGTTTGCGTCGGCCTGGATATTCTCGGCCTTCTTCTCCGTCGCCGTCTTCGCTGGCTCGTAGCTCAAGTCGCGGATTTTTTGCGCTCGGGCGTAAATCTTTCGGAGTTTCACCTCCGGCGTGTCGCTGGCCGCGATTGTTTGCGCCAGCTCGCCTTCCAGCACGCTCTTCTTGTTCAAAAACTTGTCGAGCTCGTCGCTCCACCCCTTCCCCATGCGGTTCCAATACTGCTCGGTGGTTTCACCGACAGGCTGCCCTTTTGCGCGGTGGAAGAACTCCACTCGTACCTCCAGCGCTCTCGCGGGAGGCATTAAAGGCTCGTCCTCGATTCCCGGAATGTTATGGACCTCCATTGCGTATGATCCGTCTCCCTGCTTTTGCGGCAGAGAACCGGCAGGAAGCCCCGTCGTGCGGAAATACAGCGTCGGGTCGAATACGCTGTTGCCGCCCCAGCTGCCCGGGTACGGAACGATGGAGAAGCTTGCGTCGCGCGTGAAAAGCCTGCGCGAGACGATCCATTGCTCCTCCATGAAGAACCGCGGCTTGAACTGCTGCCTATATTTGTATTCGATGATGCAGCCGGGCTGTACGTCGGGCAAACTGAAAACCTTCGCTTCAAATCTGCTCCCATTCCTTCTCTCAACGGTCTTGTCGAAAGCCTTCCCGTCGAACTTCACGACACTTCCACCGGGCCGGATCGTGCGCGCGCGGATGTCCCTCACTTCGGAGTACTCCTTTAAGAATGCGATCTCAACATTGGTTTCCTCCTGCGCTCCTTTGGACGTAAACACCTTGATGCGGATGTACTCCTCCTCGAATCCGCCGTCGATCGCCGTCCTTTTCTCGTCCACGTGGCTGTTGCGGTAGAGAATCATGGCGTCGGCGCCCGGCTGCGCCGGATTGTCCTTCAGCGCCAGATCCGCCGGCGATATCGGCAGCCAGTCGTCGCCGGTAACCGTGCCAACGCCGGCGAGAAGCGCAAGCGCACCCGCCGCTAGAGCCAAAGACCATTGGAGAGGCCGTTTCATGGCTGGTCGTTCCTCCTCTCCCGGTTGCGTGCTGCCACACCCCGGGCCAGACATTCGACGAGCAGTGAAGTAGCGTAACGCTATATGGAGTTTCTTTGGCTGTCAATCCCGCCGCCCAAATCGCGCGCGTAGGGGCGCAGCATGTTTACCCTGAGCGAAGTCGAAGGGCTGCGCCCGGTGCGGCGTGGCAACGCGGCTGGCTTCCGTCAGGGCACGGCTTCTTGCCCTGAGCTTGTCGAAGGGCAGCCGTGCCGCAAAGCATCGGAGTTTCAGGGGGTTCCACCTCGAAGGCTGGTGATGGATAGGTTCAGGATCGTTTTGTTCACGGCATCTCGAACCGGCCGCTCTCGAGCGTCTTCGCAATCCACTCGGCGCGCGGAAAGCTGCGGCTCCGGAGAATCTTGATCTCCCGGTCCACGTCGTACTCCACGCGCCGGATCGATGCCCCGGAATCATCCACCAGCAAGTACGCCGCGCGGCGGTCGCCGTCGTGCGAAAGGCTCACGCTGCCGCTGTTCGCCACGGTCAGTCCCGCCAGGCGGCGGATGTAGGGTCGGTGAATATGGCCGTACGCTGCCACCGGCTGGCCAAGCGGCCGATACGCTGCCTCCAGTTCTGTGTCCGTCGCTTCCGGCATCGGTGCGCGCCAGAGATTCCCGGGGCTGGCGTGCACCAGCGCGACCGGAGCATGAATCTCGGCGCTGGGCATGCCGCGCAGCCAGGCCAGCCGCTCTTCGCCCAGCATTTCGCGCGTCGTCGCCGCCATTTCTTCGATCGCGGCCAGAAGAGGCTGCAGCTTCGGCGCCTGACTCGCAAACTCCGCAAGCGAAGCGGGCCGGAACAGCGCTTCATCCGTATTGCCCGCCACTCCTCGCCACCCCAGCTCGCGAATGCAGTCCACAACCTCCGCAGGGCTTGACCCGGCGTCGGCGAGATCTCCGCCGTGCAGGATTAAATCGGGTGACGCTTGCCGCAGGTCCGCCAGCACCGCCTCGAACGCCGTGCGGTTCCCGTGAATGTCGGACACAATCGCAATTCGCATCACACCCCTCGCAGGCGGACGCCACGCCTCACGATAGCACTCATCTTATCGCTGCGTGCCACATCCGGCTCCGATTCGCCTCTTTCCCACCAGAATCAGCACAATCAGAGTCTAGTGCTGTCCGGCATACGCCTTGACCCGCAGTCGAGGAACCGGTGGCGAAATGAAGAATCTCGCCGACGACCTGCTCCTGAGTTCAGGTTAGCTCCGTACCAAAGGCCACCAGGGCCAGCTGTACTAAATTGTGCTTGCCTCGCCTATTCACGATGCTACGTTGGATTCGTGACGCCGCTGGATTCACGGCCGATGCTCAAAGCAGTGAGTAGGAGCTAACGACTCCCCTCAGGACCCGCCAGCCGCACAGAAAGACCCCCAATGACCGAATACATCCGAAGAAAACCAACGTTTCCTGTAACTTTCGAATTCACCCGCACTTCGCGCTTCGGCCCTCAACAGGTGCGCATGTTCTACGCCCATGAGCGGGCCGAACGCGACGCCGCCCGAGCCCAAGCTGCTGCGGCCGAAGCTGCGGCCGACGCCGCTGCCGACGCCGCTGCCGCGGCCGTTGATCCAATTTCCAATCCCTCCGCCGCCCCTCCCGCCCAGTCTCCGCCCGCACCGCTACCATCTCCTTCGGACCAAGCGGCTTGCGCGAGCGCCGGCGATTCCCCTTTGGCCTCCCTATTCCCGCGCCCTGCCATTCCTTTTCCGGCGCCCGACTTGGCGCGTCACGCCCGCAAGTGCGCCGTCTGTGCGCATCCGGACCGCGACGCCATCGAAGGCGACTTCGTCCGCTGGGCCGCGCTGGAGAGAATCGCAGCGCAATACAACCTCTCCGACCGTTCCACGCTCTACCGCCACGCCCACGCCACCGGGCTCTTTGCCCGGCGCAAGCAGGAGCTTGGCCGCGTCCTCGAGTCCATTCTCGAGGCTGCCGAGACCTGCACCTTGGATACCGCCGACATGATCATCCGCGCCGCGCGCCTCTATACCCATCTCGACGACTACGGCAGGTGGTTCGAGCCTCCGCGCACCCACATCGTCGTTACCGTGCCGGCCTCGGCCGTCTCCGAGCCGCCGCCGCCGGTTCTGCCGCGCGAGACGCCGCCATCTACCCTCGATCCCGAAACCTCTAATCGCAACACCTCAGGATTAGAAAATGGCCAACTCCATGAAAACAAACGCTGAAAAAATTCCTAATCGCAACACTGCGCCATTGTTGCGATTAGCCGTCAACCCAAATTTGATCCGGGCTGCCGGCGGCCACTGTGCGCAGGGCTTGCGGCTTGCGTGCCCCTTGCTCTGGTGCTACCTTGCCCGGCGCGTCGAGCCAATTTGCTCCCAGGCCATTCAGCCGCCGCGCCGGCGGTGGCGGAGGTGACACCGTGACCGCGAAAACGTGGAGTTCGACGGCGCCGCCGGGGGAATTTCACCCCTACGTCGAGCCGCAAGAATCGCTCCTCGAGTTCACCCTGCGCGCCGTCGTCCTGGGCGCGCTGTTCGGGCTGCTCTTCGGCGCCGTGACCGTCTATGTCGGACTCCGCGCCGGGCTTACCGTTTCCGCTTCGATTCCCATCGCCGTGCTTTCCATCAGCATCCTCCGCGCTTTCGGCCGCTCCACCATTCTCGAAAACAACATCGTGCAGACCACCGGCTCGGCCGGCGAATCGCTGGCCGCCGGCGTGATGTTCACGATCCCGGCGTTGATTTTCCTCGGTTTCGGTGCGGAGTTCACTTTCTGGCGGATTTTTCCGCTCGCTCTGCTGGGCGGCTGGCTCGGCGTGCTCTTCATGATTCCGCTGCGCCGCCAGCTCATCGTCAAGGAGCACGGCAACCTCACGTTTCCCGAAGGCACCGCTTGCGCCGACGTTCTCGTCGCCGGCGAGCGCGGCGGCTCCTTTGCCGGACGCGTCTTCTGGGGCCTGGGCCTCGGCGGCGTGTACACCTTTCTGATGAACACCGTGCAGGCCTGGAACGGCCAGCCCGAAGCGCGTCCCGGCTGGTTCCCCGGCGCATCGTTTCGCGCCACCATCACTTCCGAATATCTCGGCGTCGGCTACATCATTGGACCGAAAGTCGCCGGCATTCTTTTCGCCGGCGGCGTGATTTCCTGGCTCCTGGTGATGCCCGCGATTCAGTTTTTCGGCCAGCTCTCCGGCGGCAAACCCATCTATCCGTCCACGGTTCCGATTCCGCAGATGACTCCCGACGACATGTGGCGGCAGTACGTGCGCCCGATGGGCGCGGGCGCCGTCGCCGCCGCCGGATTGATCACCCTGCTGCGCACGCTGCCCACCATCATCGCGGCCCTGCGCGCGGGACTCAAGGACGTCCGCGCCGAAGGCGGCGGCGCGGCTGCGGCCAACCGCCTCGAACGCGATATTTCCATGCGCACCGTGGTGCTCGGCTCGCTCGTGATCGTCGCCATGATGTGGGTTCTTTTGACCTTCCATCCCATCAAGGACGCGAACACCGCGTGGTATCAGAATCTGCTCGCGGGAATTTTCGTGGTCGTCTTCGGATTCCTCTTCGTGACCGTGGCTTCGCGCATCAGCGGCCTTCTGGGCAACTCCTCGAACCCGGTCAGCGGCATGAGCATCGCCACGCTCATGGCCACCTGCGCCATTTTTCTTGTCGCCGGATGGACGGCGCCGAACTACGCGGTTCTCGCCCTGGTGATTGGCGGCGTGGTGTGCACCGCCGCGGCCATTGCCGGCGCCACTTCGCAGGATTTGAAAACCGGCTATCTGGTGGGCTCCACGCCCCTGCGTCAGCAGTTGGGCCTGCTGATCGGCGTCACCGTCTCGACGGTGGCCATCGGCGCGACGCTCAACCTCATGAACACTGGCTTGCAGAAGTACGTGCCCGCGCGGATTCCGCTCAGCGTTGCGGCTCTGCCTTCGGGCGTCAAGGTCGAGCAGGATTCCTACATCTATCAAGGGAAGACGTACGCGCTCATCAACGCGCTCGGCTCGCACGAAATCCCCGACGGCGAATATCTCTACGATCCCTCGGCCAAAGAAATCGAAATTCAGTGGGTCCAGGGCATCGGCGGCGACAAAGCTCCCGCTCCGCAAGCGCGATTGATGGCCACGGTAATCAACGGCATCCTCAATCAGCGCCTGCCGTGGCGGCTCGTGCTCATGGGCGTCGCTCTGGTCCTGGCCGTAGAAATTCTCGGAGTGCGCTCGCTGGCCTTCGCCGTCGGGTCCTATCTTTCCATCGGCACCACCGCCACGATGTTCGCGGGAGGCCTGGTGCGCTGGCTCGTCGAGATCACCACGAAAAACGCCGACGAAGGCGAGGCCAGCCCCGGCGCGCTCTATTCCAGCGGCCTGATCGCCGCCGGCGGCGTCTTCGGCTTGCTGGGCATCGTCATCAATCTTCTCCAGGACCCGGAAATCTCCAATCGCGTGCCGCACTGGTTCGCGTCCCTGGTGGGCCTGCCGTGGCGCGCCGATCTCTTCGCCTTCGGCCCGAAAATTCTCGGGCCCCTGGCCGCCAGCAGCCTCTTCGGCCTGGTGATGTTTCTTCTTCTGGCCGCTTCGCTTTTCTATTTCGCGCGGAAGAAGCTGGGTTAGTTGCAGAAATGGTGTCGCACGTCTTTGACTCGGCGGCAGCAAGAACTTAAACTTGGAGAACGACTGTGGGCGGGTTCCGAAGTTACGGCTATCGCTTCCAGTGGCGCGGTCTGGTCCCGCCGGCCATCAAAACTTTACTGATCGCCTGCGCTGCGGTGTTTGCCTTCCAGACGCTCCTCGAACTCTTGAGTCCTGCGTATGCCGGGTATTTCCGCGCCTACTTGGGACTGGTGCCCTACGCCGTGGTTCACGGCTACGTCTATCAGCCGCTTACTTACATTTTTCTTCATGGCGGCATCTGGCACCTGCTGTTCAATCTTCTCTTCCTGTGGATGTTTGGCAGAGACCTCGAGCGCACCTGGGGCTCGCGCAAGTTCTACACCTACTTTTTCATTTGCGGAATCGGTGCCGGTTTGATCAACGTGCTGGTAAAAGCGGCGCTGGCGGGCTTCGGCGTCGGGACTCTGGTGAGTCCTCCAACGATCGGCTCGTCCGGAGCTATCTTCGGTGTCTTGCTGGCCGCGGCGATCGTCTTCCCACAGCAACAAGTGTGGCTCATACCTTTCCCCGTGGCCCTGCCGATGCGGTTTTACGTAATGGTGATGGGCGCGATCGAATTTTACTTCACGCTCACGGAACCGGGCGACGGCGTCAGCCATATTTGCCATCTCGGCGGAATGCTGGCGGGCTACATCTATCTTCGGCGCGGCTCGTTTCTCTATCGCACGCGCAACCTGATGTCCGACTGGCAGCGCCGCCGGCTGAAACGAAAATTTGAAGTGTATGCGCGCGACCACCGCGACAAACCGCCTTCGCGCCCCGACAACTGGGTGAACTAGTGTCGCTAGGCGTCGCGCTGGCCGACGCGCACCAGGCGCATCAGGTTGGTGGTGCCGCGCGTGCCCAGCGGAGTCCCGGCGATGACGCCGACGATGTCGCCGCGCCGCGCCAGGCGCTCTTCGCCGAGCCGCTGCTCGGCGAGACGCACCAGATGATCGATGTCGCGGACGCGCGTGATGCGGCGCGGCAAGACTCCCCAGAGCAGCCCGAGCCTGCGGCGCGTTTCGTGATTGGGCGAGAACGCGATGATGGGCGGGCGCGGCCGGTATTTGGAGACCAGGCGCGCCGAGGATCCCGTCTCGGTGAACACGACGATGGCTTTCATATTCAGCTCTTCGGCGGCGTGGCAGATGGCTTCGGCGATGGCTTCGTTGATGTGCAGCTCGGCGTAGCGCGTGGGACGCAGCGGAGCGGTGACGCTGGATTCGGCTTCGCGGATGATGCGGTCCATCATCCTCACCGATTCGAGCGGGTAATTTCCCGCAGCCGTTTCTCCGGAAAGCATCAGCGCGTCGCTGCCGTCGAAGACGGCGTTGGCTACGTCGGAAGCTTCGGCGCGCGTGGGCCGCGGATTTTTCTGCATGGAATCGAGCATCTGCGTGGCGGTGATCACCGGCACGAGGGCGTTGCGGGCGCGCAGAATGACCTGCTTCTGCACCACCGGAACTTTTTCGGGGCTCATCTCCACGCCCAGGTCGCCGCGCGCCACCATCACGCCGTCGGTGACGCTCAGAATTTCGTCGAGATTGTCGATGGCCTCGGGCTTTTCCAGCTTGGCGACGACGGGCGTGCGCTGGCCGGCGCGGGCGATGGCCGCTTTACAGGCGCGCACGTCGGCGGCGGTGCGCACGAAGCTGAGGCCGATGTAATCGGCGCCGAGGCGCAGGGCCAGCGCAAGATCTTCGCGGTCCTTGCGGGTGAGCGCCGGAATTCTCAGTTTCACGCCGGGGAGGTTGATGCCCTGGTGCTCGGCGAGGTCGCCGCCGTTTTCCACCCGGCACAAGACGTCGCGGCCGCCCGAGGCGAGAACGCGCAGAGCGATTTCGCCGTCGCGCAAGAGAATGCGGTCGCCCTTGCGGACGCACTCGGGCAGCGCGCGAAACGTGGTGCCGACGCCTTGCGAGTTGCCGGTGATGTTTCGCGTGGTGATGGTGAAGCGCTGGCCGAAGCGCAGGTGGACGGGGCGGCCGCGTTCGAGCGGCCCGGTGCGTATTTTGGGTCCCTGCAAGTCCGCGAGGATGGCGACCGGCTTTTCGTGGCGGCCGGAGGCGCGGCGCACCGCGGCGACGCGGCGCGCGTGATCTTCCGGCGAGCCGTGAGAGAAATTCAGGCGCGCCACGTCCATGCCCGCGCCGACCAGGCGGTCAATGACCGCGGGCGAGGCGCTGCTCGGCCCCAGGGTGCAAACGATTTTGGCCCTGCGCTTGATCATTCGATTACCGGGCGATCACCGGGCGATCGTAGCGACGAAGTCCGGATTTATTTTACGACGGCGAATTCGCCGACAATGTCGTAGAGATAGCCGACGCCTTTGCGAAACGAATCCAGCGGGATGCGCTCGTCGTCGGCGTGCATGCGCAGGACGTCGGCATCCTCGAGAGGAAAGGGAAGCAGGCCGTAAGCCTGGACGCTGCGGAGGCGCAGAGGCACCGCATCGGTGGCGCCGGTGGACATCATGGGTACCATGGCGGCGCCGGGAAAATCGCGTCCGGTGACGACCGCGATCTTGCCGTAGAGTTCCGACGTCAGAGAAGAAGAAGGCGCGGTCTCGCCCGAGCCGGGTTCCTCCTCGAAACGAATCTGCGGATCGTTGACCAGCTGTTGCAGCTTGGCGAGCAGCGGGCTGAGCAAGTTGCCGGGGAGCAGCCGGATGTTGATGACGCCGCGCGCTTCCGAAGGCACGACGTTGCGGCGGATTCCCGCCTGCAGCATGGTGGGCGCGATGGTATCGCGCAGCATCGAATTCCAAATGGGATTGGCGTTCGAAAGCCAGCGGGCGGCGTGGTCGGCGCGGTCGGATTCCTCCAGGGCGCGCATCCACTTGCCCGTCTCTTCGTCTTCGACTTTCGACAAGCCTTCGAAGTACGCGCGGGTGATGGAATTCATCTGCACGGGCGTCTCGAACGCGCCGATTTTGGCGATGGCGGCGGCGAGATGCTCGACCGCATTGTCCTTGCGGGGAATGGAGCCGTGCCCGGAAGTTCCCGTAGCGATCACGTCGATGGCGTAGGCGACTTTTTCGCCGGCCTGCACGCCGACGTAGGGCACTTTGCCGGCGGCGAGGGAGACGTGGCCTCCTTCGTTGATGGCGAAGCCGGCGGCAATTTTGTCCCAGTGCTTTTCGACCGCCATCTTCATGCCTTCGGCGCCGCCCGCTTCTTCGTCGCCTTCGGCGAGAAGAATAACGTCGCGGTTGAGGCGCGCGCTGGAACGCTGGAGGGCGACCAGCACGGCCACATTGGCGACGGTCATTCCTTTGTCGTCGATGGCGCCGCGGCCGTAGAGGTAGCCGTCCTTCATCACCCCGCCAAACGGGTCCACGGTCCACTTGCTTTTGTCCACGCCGACCACGTCGAGATGGCCCATCAGCAGCAGGGCGCGCGACGGGTCGGGCACGGCGCTGGAGGCAAGCCGGGCCACGAGAAAGCCGCGGCCCGGGGTGGTCTCGAAAATCTCGGACTTGATTCCTTCGCGACCCAGGATGTCCGCCAGGTATTTCGCGGCGACCAGCTCGTTGCCGGGAGGATTTGCGGTGTTGATGCGCACCAGGCCCTGCAGCCACAGAACAGCTTCGCTCTCAAGCTGCGCAAGATCCGGATGGCCCGCCGAGGCGGGGGGTAACGCGGCGGGCGGAGCAGCAGCGGGCGGATGGGATTGCGCAGCGCAGGAGAAAGCCGCCACGGACACAAGAACGAGAACTCGAACAAACAAGCGCGCCATTCTGATGGCCTCCGGTTGCACTGTGGAGCAACGCTTCCCTTTCGACGGAAGAGTCGTGCGCGTCAGGGGTTGAACCCCTTGCGTTTCGGCGCAGAACGGCACGGCTAAAGGCCGCGCCCCGACGATCCGTCAAATTACGCCGCCCTCCGCTCGCCAGACTGCGGGCCAGCGAAGAACATTGCATACTATCACGCCGCGTTGCACACTCTGGAAGCGGGGTTTCCCGGATGGCAATCGACCATCCAGCAAGGCAGGTGACGGCATCCAAACTGGACGAGAGGGAACCATGGAATTAAAGATGTTTGCTCGAGCCATCGCCATCGGGATGGTGATCGCCGCTGTGGGCATTCCCCCGGGCGCTATGACGGCGCTAGGCTTTCAGCAGCAGCAAGGGCCGCAGAAGCCGCCGCCGGCGGCCCAGCCGGTTCCGCCGCAGCCACCGAGCGGGCAAGGAGCGCCGGCGCCGCAACAGCAGACCAAGCCGCCTGCGGTGACCATCTCGACGGAGTCGAATCTGGTCAACCTGGACGCGGTGGTGACCGACCAGGACGGGAACATCATCCAAGGGCTGAAGCGCGAAAATTTTCGCGTGCTCGACGAAGGCCAGCCGCAGCAGATCGCGAATTTCGCGCCCAGCGACGCGCCCATCACCATGGTCATGCTCATGGAGTTCAGCCGGCTCTTTTACGGGTACTTCGGCTACAAGGGGAAAACCTGGGCTTACGGCTTCCTGAGCCACATGAGTGACAAGGATTGGATCGCGTTCAAGACCTTCGACCTGAAGACCACCCTGCACGTGGACTTCACGCACAATAAGAGCGAACTCGGGCAGGCCGTGGCTTCGCTGTACTTTCCCGACTTCAGCGAAGCCAATCTATTCGACGCGCTGCTCGAGACGCTGGATCAGCTTCGCGACGTGCCGGGCAGAAAATCGATTCTGCTGCTGGCCACCGGGTACGACACGTTCAGCAAACACACGCTCGATCAGACCTACAAGCGGCTGAAGGAGACAGACATCCCGATTTTCTGCGTGGGGATGGGCGAGGATATCGATTTGCGGACGTTCAACGGCGGAGGAGTCGGGTATCTGCAGGCGAAAAACCAGCTCACGCAGTTCGGGGAAATGACCGGCGGGTACGCGTGGTTCCCGCGCTTCCAGGGCGAGATGCCCAGCATCTTCAATTCCGTGGCGGCCTACCTGCGCAGCCAGTACACGCTGGGGTTCGCGCCCAGCACGCCGCAGGACGGGAAATACCACAAGCTGAAGGTGGAAGTTCTGGACGAGAAGGGCAACCCGCTGATGATCGCGAACAAAAAAGGGAAGCTGAAGGGCGTCGTGGTGTACGCGCGGCGCGGCTACACTCCTCCGAAAGGCATTGTGGGCGGCTAGCGGGATTCCCGCAGAAGCTAGCGTTGTGTCCGGCAAATAGCTATGCCGGAGCTGAAGCCATGCCCGCCGGCAGGCAGGCTCCGGCCCCCTAAACACCCTCAGATGACTGCTAGCGCTGTGTCCGGCAAATAGCTCGCGGCAAGCGGGCGCAGCATGCTGCGCCCCTACGGCGGCACATTGCCACGGCGCGGCGGGCTGCGCCCCTACGAGGACGTATTTCCGAGACGCGACTAGTATCCGCGGGAGAGATCGACGCGGTTCACGAGGTCGCGGCCGTCAAACCAGCGTTCGAGATTCTCCATCAGCAGGTCCATCTGGCGGGGCCACAAGCGTTCGCTCACGGAGCTGATGTGCGGCGTCAGGAGCACGTTGTCGAGCTTCCACAGAGGATTTTCTGGGGGCAGCGGCTCTTCGGAGGCGACGTCGAGCGCGGCGCCGGCGATTAGCCGGCGGGCGAGCGCGTCGATCAGCGCCGGCTCGTCCACCAGCGCGCCGCGCGCGACATTCAGGAAATAGGCGGAGGGCTTCATGCGCGCGAAGGCGCGAGCGTCCATCATCTTGCGCGTCTGGGAAGTTTCCGGCGCGGCCAGAACCACGAAGTCGGCCTGTGAAAGGGCGTCCAGCAACTGCGCCGGGGAGTAGAACTTCTCGGCGAGAGCGGCGTCGCCGCGGCCCGAGCGGGTGATGGCGCGGAGGCGCATTCCGAAGGGCAGCGCGAGCCGCGCCACTTCGCGGCCGATCGCGCCGAATCCGATGAAGAGCACGACTTGCCCGCGCAGCTCGCGCGGGCGAGCGGCGTCGCCGGCATCCCACAACTCCTGCTGGGCCCAGCGCGCCTGCTGCTGGTAGCGCACGCAATCGGGAAAACGCCGCGCCAGGGCCACCAGCGTGCCGAGGATGTGCTCGGCCATGGGGATGCGATGCACTCCGCTGGCGTTGGTGACTTCGATTCCGCTGGAGCGCAGCGCCGGATACATCAACTGGCCGACGGCGGCGGCGGTGGAATGAATCCACTTGAGTTTTCGAGCCAGGGAGAATTGCTCGGGGCGGAGCGAGAAGCCGACAAAGATATCGGAATCGGGGAGTTCGCCGCCGAGGCGATCGTAGTCCGGGAGATGCACGACGCGCATCTCCGGCCAGCGGCGGCCGATGCGCTCGGGCATTTCGGGGGGCGGATTCCAGAGCGAAAAGGGATGCCGCACGCAAAGGAGGAGCTTGGTTTCGGCCGAACGGGTGCGCGTCATGAGCGCCGCCTTCGCCGGAGGAGCATGCCCGTGATGGTGGCGGCAATGAGCAGGAGGAGCAGAATCGAGGCGGCGCGAAACGACCACAGCGCCCAAGTGGCCAGGAAAAGAAGGGCGAGCCAAAGCAAGTTGAGCGGGCGCTCGAACCCCATGGTTTCTCGCGGTTTCTGATGGGCGCTGGGTTCCGATGTCATCGCGACACATTCCTCTTTCCGCGTGCAGCAAGCCCGGCCACCGAGCGGCGAATACGCGTTGGTTCCCTACGAGCCCGGCAGCTACGGCGGCGGGCGCAGCATGCTGCGCCCCTACGGCGGCAGGCGCAGATCGCGGCCGGTCATTTCAGCGGGCTCGGCGATGCCGAGGACGCCGAGGATGGTGGGCGCGATGTCGCGCAGCGAGCCATCGGAGCGCAGGGGCGCGCGGGCGGTGCCGCTCACGAGAATGAAGGGAACGGGATTGGTGGTGTGATAGGTGTGCGGCCCGCCGGTCTGGGGATCGATCATGGTTTCGGCGTTGCCGTGATCGGCCGTGAGGATCCATGCGGGGTGAGTCGCGAGGCTGCGCAGCGACTGAAAAATGCGGCCCAGGCATTGATCCACAGCTTCGACGGCTTGGATGGCGGCTTCGAGTTTGCCGGAGTGGCCGACCATGTCGGGGTTGGCGAAATTCATGATGATGGCGTCGAAGCCGCCTTTTTCGATGGCCTTGACGACGGCGCCGGCGATGCCGGCGGCGGACATTTCCGGCTTCAAGTCGTAGGTGGGCACCTGGGGCGAAGGGACGAGGACGCGCTCTTCGCCGGGGAAAGGCTTTTCGACGCCGCCGTTGAAAAAATAGGTGACGTGCGCGTACTTTTCGGTTTCCGCGACGCGCAGGTTCTTGAGCCGCAAATCGGCGAAGACGTTCGCGAGGAGGTGCTCGAGTTTTTCGGGGGCGAGAAGGCCGCGGAGCCAGGGCCAGGTCTTTTCGTATTGCGTCATGGCGACGAAGAGGAGGTTCTTCGGCCGGGCGGCGTCGGCGAACTTGTCGAAGCCGGGCTCGATGAGCGCGCGAGTGGTTTGCCGGGCGCGGTCGGCGCGAAAGTTGAAGAAGATGACGGCATCGTCATCGCGGATCAGGCCGCGCGGAGCGGCAGGCTGGCCCGGTGCGGCCTGGGTGGTGATGACCACGGGGACGATGAATTCGTCGGTCACGCCTTTTTCGTAGCTGGCGCGCACGGCGGCGACGGGGTCGAGCGAATTTGTTTCCGCGCGGCCGTGAACCATGGCGCGATAGGCTTTTTCGATGCGCTCCCAGCGGTTGTCGCGGTCCATGGCGTAATAGCGGCCCAGGACGGTGGCGATCTGGCCGACGCCGAATTCGCGCATTTTCTGTTCGAGCCGGCGAAGGAACTCGATGCCGCTGTTCGGCGGGGTGTCGCGGCCGTCCATGAAGCAGTGGACGAAGACGCGCGAGACTTGATTCTCGCGGGCCATGCGCAGGAGCGCGAAGAGATGCTCGAGGTGCGAGTGCACGCCGCCGTCGCTCAGGAGGCCGAGAAGATGGAGCTGGCGCTCGCGGCCGCGCTCGAGGGCTTCGAGGAGCAGCGGCTGGCGCGCGAATTCGCCGCTGGAGATAAGCTGATCGATGCGCGTGATGTCCATGTGCACGATGCGGCCGGCGCCGATGTTGAGGTGGCCCACTTCGCTATTGCCCATTTGCCCTTGGGGCAGGCCGACGGCGGGTCCGGAGGTGCGAATGAGGGTGGCGGGAAAATCGCGGAGCAAGCGATCGTACGCGGGTTTGCGCGCGAGATGGATGGCGTTGCCGATGGTTTCGGGCGAATAGCCCCAGCCGTCGAGCACGGTGAGGACGAGCGGTTGGGGACGCGCGGCGGCGGCCATGGGGCGTCAGGATACACGGAATGGGCGGGAGATTGAAACGCGGCGGCTGCTTACTTGCGGTAAGGGAGCGCGTCTAAGGAAGCGGCGCGGGTGAGCGAGCGGGTGTCGGTGTCTTCGTCGGGATGTATCACTCTTGAAAAATTTTCTGAAGGAGCGTGCGATGAGCAAGATGCGATGGTTGTTGTTTGTTCCATGGGTGTTATGGGCCGCCACGATGTGCCGGGCGCAGTCGGTGGTGATCGACCTGCCGCGTCAGAGCCAGGGAGCGGAGGTGACGCAGCGGATCGGCCTGACGGACATCGCCATCCGCTATCACCGGCCGGTGGTGGGCGGACGCACGGTGTGGGGGAAGCTGGTGCCGTACGGCGACGTCTGGCGCGCGGGGGCGAACGAAAATACGACGATTTCGTTCAGCGACGCGGTGGCCATCGAAGGCCAGCCGCTCGCGGCGGGAACCTACGGGCTGCACATGATTCCCGGCAAAGAGGAATGGACGGTGATTTTCTCGAAGGCCGCGAATTCCTGGGGCAGCTTCAGCTACAGGCAGGAGGAAGACGCGCTGCGCGTCAACGTGAAGCCGGAGGCCTCGGAATTTCACGAGGCGCTGACGTACGACTTCGACCAATTGAAGGATGATTCCACAGTCGTGACGCTGCGCTGGGAGAAGCTGGCGGCGCCGTTCAAAGTTTCGATCAATCTGCCCGAGACGGTGGCGGCCAATTTTCACCGGCAGTTTCGCGGGCTGCGGCAGTACACCTGGGAGAGCTGGAACGACGCCGCGGACTACCTGGCGACGCACAAGGTGGACCTGGACGAAGCGCTGCAGTACGCGGACAAGTCGATCCAGCTCGACCAGCGCTACGACAACCTGATGACGAAATCGGAAGCGCTGGAGGCCATGGGCCGCAAGGAGGAGGGAGCGAAGTTTCGCAGCGCGGCGCTGGAAAAGGCGAATGCGGTTCAGCTCTACGGGTACGCGCGGCAGCTTCAGCGCGGCGGCCAACAGCAGGAAGCGATGGCCGTCTTCCGGACGCAAACGAAGAAATATCCGAACGAATGGATCAGCCACATGGCCGCGTCTCGCTTGCACGCGAGCGAGGGGAATTTCGACAGCGCGCTGAAGGAGATGAAGACCGCGCTCGACGGAGCGCCCGATTCGTCGAAGGTTTTCGTGCAGGGGCTGATCAAGCGCCTGGAAGCGAAGGAAGACATCAACAAGAGTTAGACGGATCTTGCGCCGGGAGCGGCCTTGCCGGCGTTATCGGCAGGCGCGGCGCCACTTCGGAGACCCGGAATGACAGCCTCCCGGGCACGGAGCAGGGCATAGAGCGTGCGCCGGGCGGTTGTTACCCAGGGCGCTTCGCGCTCGTTATCTGACGGCGCGGAGGAAATCGGCAAGGAGGCCGTAGGCGGTGGCGATGACGCCGGGCTTGTGCTCGATGAGGGAGAGGCCGAAGACGTCGGTTTCGAAACGCAGCGCGGATGTCGCGCCTTCGAGCAGCGCGAGCGGGTCGGTCAACGGCAGTTGTTCGGGCTTGACGCTGGCGCGCACGCCGCCCGGGATGCGCTCGGCGCGGCACACCAGGCGGTAGCGCATTCCGGCGACGCGAGCGGCGCGGACTTCGTCCGGGGTGACGCCGCGAATGCCGGTGCGCTCGACCTCGCCGAGGGTGAAGGGCACGCCCATCAGGACGATCACGAGCGCGGCGACTTTTACCGCCGGGTCCCAGCCGTCGAGGTCGTCCGAAGGATCGGTTTCCGCGACGCCGATTTCCTGGGCCTTCTTCACGGCTTCTTCGAGCGCGAGGCCCTTCTCCATTTCGGCGAGGACGACGTTGGTGGTGGAGTTGAGAATGCCGCGAAAGCTGCGCAGCTCGACGGCGGGAAGCGCGTGCGGGAACAAGGAAAAAATCGGCGCGCCGTCCATCACCGTGGACTCGAAGAGGAACTTGCGGCTGCGGGCGCGCGCCAGATCGCGGAGCCGGCCATAGGCGTAAACGATGGGGCCTTTGTTCGCGCTGACGACGTGGGCGCCGGATTCGAGCGCGGCCATGAGGTGGTCGATGGCGGGCTGGCCGGTGCGGCGGTCGAGCGAGGAGGCTTCGAAGAAGACGTTCGGGTCGGCGGCTTCGAGCCACTGCCGGACGTTTTGCGGACGCCGCCACGCGGGGACTTCCGGGAATTGGCCGGATAGCAGGGCGGCAGGGTCGAGGCCGGCCGTGTCGGCAATCCAGCCGATGCGGCGCGAGGCGATGCCGGTCAGCTTCCAGTCGATGTCGTATTGCTCGCGCAGCGTGGCGCGCTTGGCCACCAGCAGGCGCACGAACTCCTTGCCGACGTTGCCGAAGCCGATCAGCGCGAGATTGTAGGTTCGAATCGAAATTGGTCCACCCAATGCGGCGACAATAATACGTTGAGGCAACCGGTTCCATGGCTTTCTTTCGACTCTCGCCGGCCTGGTCGTCGGATACCAGTGTTGCGTCCGGCAAATAACTCGCATCAAGCGGGCGCAGCATGCTGCGCCCCTACCACGTATTTTCGGGACACAACGCTAGGTCGGACGGAAACAAAGGTCAATCGTGAGTCTCGTCACGGGTGTAGCAGGAACCTCTATCATTTTGGATTTAGGAAAGATGTTTTATTCCAGAGCAGCGGGGAAGGGTCAGGCGCCGTCTGATTCAATGGAGGCGCAAATGAATTCGCGCAACTGCCTAATTCCCCACGACGAACATATGCCCGTTGTTTTGCGTGTAAATCTTGCCGTCCGATCCGAGAGAAAGCGGCGTATACGCCGCTCCCAGGGCCAAATTCAGGAAAAGCTTCGAAGAGGGAGTATTGAAGACGCCGACATGCCCTTGGGGTAGCACGTATACATTTCCGTCTTCGCTGTTGACGTACACGTTTCCGTTCATGTCAATCGCCGGCATATTCGTGCACCATTCGTAGCCGTCCGGGTGATTGGCATCGATGGTCGTGTTCTGGAACTGCCACTCAACCTGCATGTTCGCGTTGAGCTGCGTGATCGTCTGTGGCCCTGGGCCGGGAGGCGCCGCGCAAAACGGAATGGGGTTATTGCAATAGTTGCCTCCAGCGTGCCCGTTATCCTTGGTGACAATCGAGTAGGTGCCGTTGTGGGCGTAGACCGCAGGGGTGGTATCAAATCCCCAGTTATACGAGGCCAAGTATTTGCCAGTTGAGTCGAATTTGTACAAGTGGCCGCGCGTGAAATCATAGGAGTCCCCCGCGCCGAACAAGACCGAACCGTCCGGCAGCACAGTCGGTGAGGAGGAGGTTACGTCATAGATAGGGCCGGCCCCTGGAGCATTGGTTGTGGGGTCCACGCCCATCGTCGCACCCATAGTGCAGTAATTGGAAGTGACGCTTGCCGTGGGTCCGTACGGCACCAGCACGCCGCATCCATCGTTCAGCACCTGCAGGGACGCTTGCCATTTCGGCGTCAGGTCCGGGTTCACCGCGACCACCAGCGAATCGTAGTGCGCCACGCTGGCCGTGTAAATCGTGCCGTCTGTTGCTACTGCCGGCGTGATGTTCACCCCGGGCCGTTGCGATCCACAGGGCGCCTGAAATGGCTGGGGTATCGCATTCGCGCTCGGCGGCCAGGGCAATGGGGGTGCCGGGCTTTCGTTGCTGAAGGCTGCCGGACAATTCATCGAGTTCCCGGGTGGCGCATTCGGCAGGAGCGTCGCGTAACTCACCATGCTCGCCGTGTCCGCCGAAGTGACTTTCACCAGCCACGCGCCGGCCACATCGCCTGCCAAATCGAATTGTTTCCACGGATTACCCCCGGCCACGTTGAGCTCAATCACGTTGTAATAGATGTTCCCCTGCGGATCCGCTGTTAGCGGGCTCGAAACAAACGTGTTTCCTGCCGTCACATTCGCCACGCCGGAAAACGGCGTGATGTGCGAAGCCACCGATCCATCCGTCTTGTTCAATTTCCATATTGCCCCCGCGGCGCCCGGAGTGTAAATGAAGCCGTTTGCATCCGCCGCGTGAAACACCGGCTCCCAACCCGACAATCCAGCCTGTCCCAGTGAGAAATTTGTCGCGTTTGGCTCCGGTTTCCAGTCGCTCGGCCAGACCCAAATTTTGATGAGCTGCCCGTTCTCCCAGGTAAAGCGCGCTTCGTTCCAGATCATGGTGTTCCATGTATTCGGTCCGCAGGCGGCGCCGTTCGCCCAGCTACCCACTGGGTTGCATGACGTATAGGTGCCTGTCAAACACAAACGGTAGGATTCGTCTCATCTGATTCATCGATACCTCCCGCTGAAGCGCCTGGGCATTTGGACCGGAATTTCCGATTTGGACGTCTATTTCGCGCATCGTATGCTCCTCCTACCCTGAACGCAACGAAATTTGTCACCAGAGCAGGCTCCAGCGAGGTTGTTGTTCTCTCCGCCAATCCATTTGCAAGGAGGCCCGATTGGGAATTATTTAT
>Ga0187846_10000364_pt1 | contig 26734 bp, 23 predicted proteins | sample TC_taG_FD_161473 | JGI IMG/M metagenome (GOLD analysis project Ga0187846, IMG submission 161473) | Biofilm microbial communities from the roof of an iron ore cave, State of Minas Gerais, Brazil - TC_06 Biofilm (v2) | ecosystem: Environmental > Terrestrial > Deep subsurface > Cave > Wall biofilm... | reverse complement strand
TCAGCAACAGGGGAATGCCCATTGCCAGGGCAAAAATACGTGACCAACTTCTCTTCATTTGTAGTTAGCCTCCTTTTGCAATACCAAAATTTACGAATATCGAGGAATACCTGAGGGTAAAGCTAATCCTTTACAGACTCCCTTTCCCTCCTACGGATACTACGTTGATTTAGCGGTAAATCTCACCGCTGCACAGCGATACTGCCCGGTTCAACTACTGCATAAAATAAGATGAACAGTGCTGCTTATCAGGCAAGGTGTACAATAACAGATGCGCAAATTATACGTAGCAAACATGGTGCTGTCAATAGAATTCTAGGCAGGAAATCGATTACAAAAACGTTCGTAAGCTGCCACAACTTGCAGGCGTGTTTCCTCCAAAGAACCGCTATTATCAATAACCTCATCAACGAGTGGCAATCTATCCCCAATAGAAGCCTGGGCGTGAATACGAGTCCAGGCCTCTTCTTCGCTGAGTTGGTTACGGGCCAGCAAGCGTATAAGCTCTTGTTCTTCTGAGCATACTACCATCCACCTACTCTGGCACAACGCGCCTGAGCCACCCTCTAATAGCTTCACGGCATCGATAATCACAATACCAGAGGGACTAACCGCGGCCAGTTCATCCACCAGTGCCCGGCTGACCGCAGGGTGCACAATCCCCTCCAGCCGGCGCATTGCCTCAGCATTCTGAAATACAACTGCCCCTAACGCCTTACGATCGATGCTGTCATCTGGAGCAACGACGGCGGGGCCAAATGCTTCAGCCACTTTGGCCGCGACGGGTTGGCCACTCTGGTAGAGTTTATGGACTAGCGCATCCGCGTCGATATACCGCTCAGCGCCTAACTCAAGCAACATGTGCCCGACTACAGTCTTACCACAGGCAATGTTGCCAGTAATCCCTATAATTCGAGGCATCCGCAGCTCCTCTCCCACCTGACAAGACTTCTTCTTAGAAACGTTTAGGCAAGGTTTAATGTGAAGGCAATTCCTGACAGGTTTACCAGTCACATCGTGTCACGCCACCGCACATTCGCTCCGCTCAGTGTCAACTCCGCGAAGGGTCTGGCGCGATAGGCAGAGAGATGCTTCGCTTCGCTCAGCATGACAAAGGAGCGCTCAGCGTGACAAGGCTGGACCTTTCTGTTGGTGAGGAGCTGTCAACTTCATTTGAACCTTGTCTTATCGAGTATATCACAGCTCACCCCTCCAAAAAGTACCTGTTTCTTCCCATTGATTCCCGTATTTTCTACCACCTGACGTACAATACACTAGAACAACTATCGCGTAGGGGTGCTAGCGTCGCCCTTCGCGGGGACTACTACAAGGAGCGTTAGCGTGGGTAGACGCCTTGGTCTAATTATAGGAGTAAACCAATACCAGCATTCAGCTTTTCGACCATTGCAATTCGCCGAAAATGACGCGAGAGCGCTCGCACAATGGCTGGTGAATGCTCGTGGAGGCAAATGGATCGCTTCTGACCTGCAACTTATGCTGGGAGCCCAGGCAACTTCTGAGCTAGCGGAAGCCCTCATCACGCAGCTCTGTGTGAACGTTGCAGAACCAGGCGATCTAGTTTTCATCTACTTTGCCGGGCACGCCTTTTTAGACGAAGAAAGCGGAGAGGGGTATCTGGCCCTCGCAAATACATCCTACCGGCAGCCAGCAACAAGCATTAACCTTCTCTCAATCGTTCGCCAGTCAATGCTCCAGAGTCGTGCTGCCCAGCTAGTGCTGATGCTCGATTGTTTCCAAACAGGCCCTATCTGGAGTATGCGACGAACCTCTCCGTTCGATTTCAAACCGCTGCTTGGTTCAACACTGCAAAGAGCCCTGCAACAAACGCGCGGGTGCCTGTTCTCCTGCTCATGCCGGGGAAATGAGTTTGCACCCGAGGCAGGAGAAAATAAATTAGGCAGGCTAGCTTATTATATGATCTTAGGTCTATGCGGTCCTGCGGCTGATCCCACCTCAGGGCAAGTTACGCTACAAAACCTGAATAGATTTCTTTCCTATTCTGTAGAAGAACAACATCAACCTCAAGTGTTTGGACAGGAGCAGCGCCCGATCGTTCTCGCAGGCGAAATGCCCTCTCTTGGTCCACAAGCGCAAGCATATGTTACTCCTGCAATTACAAAATCTACGCTCGATCCAAAACCTGCGGCAGCGCAACCATTCACCGGCGGCCAGTTCGCAGAGTACCCCCAACAATCCCCGCCGGGCATTGCAACTATGCAGATGTCACCCACAAATTCTGGACAACTTTCGCTCTCTCTCATTGAACAGAATCGCAAACAGCAGTGCATGAAGCTTTTAAATCAAGCCAGGCAATTGGTTCTGATGGAGAATCTTCCCGAAGCTCTCGATGTTGTCGAGACTATACTACAGATGGCGCCAGGCTTCGTCGATGCCCTTATTCTCAAAGGACAGCTACTGGGAGCAACCGGCCGTTTTCAAGAATCTTTAACTGTTGCCAATCAGGTGGTGCAAATAGACCCCGCTAATGCCCTGGGCTGGAGCTTGCGTGCTGCCCTTCTTACAAACATGGGAGAATTTCAGGAAGCTTTGTCTGATATCGAACGATCGCTAGCTCTCAATCCAAACGATCCAGAAACACAAGCTATCAAGGGAACTATTCTGGCCAACCTGGCAAGAGATCCACAGCTTGAGCGCGCCCAGCAGCTCTCGCCAGCAGGTTCTAAGCCTGTTAAACGGGGTGGGCCAGCATCTTTCTTCATTAGCGCAGCTATACAGATCCTTGCACTGATCGTGGGTGCCATTGGCGCGTCGATACTCATCGTACAGCCACACTTGCCAATTATTGTGGCCCTCCTCTTAGAAAGCTCTGCGCTGGCGGTCTTATGTGTTAACGCTGCACGAGGAGCTTATCTGTATGGCGCAATGCGCTTAGTTCTCACCATAGTTATCAGCCTGCTGGCAGTTGGTTTAGCATTGGGGTTGTACAAGTTCGGGTATCACTGGTTTACAACCAGAATTATTGGGTTCCCCCCGCTCATCGTTCCAGTACTCTTCCTTGGCTTCTGGCTGGCAACAGCGGCCATATTGCCACCGCTGGCGGCCCTAGGCGGGCTTACCGGCAGAGTTGTGGTTGGTGTGCGACGAAAGCGCCGTTGACCCTTTTCCAATTTATGCGTAGGGGCCCATTATGCAGATTAACTTTTTAATGCGGATATCGGGAAATCCAGCGAAGGCCGATAAATCGGCGGTGGGCGCGATAAATCGGCCCCTACGTTCTATTACCAGTTTAATTTGTTAAACTCCATAATCGGGCCCCTACGGATGGGCGGATTATTTGGTTAAAGTCCATTATCGCGCTCCTATACAACGTCGGCAAGTCGCTCCCACTCTCCAAGCAATTCCTCTACCCTGGCCTTTGCCTGTTCGTAGTCAACCGAGAGCTGTGTCAATTGCACGGCATCAGCGCTGAGCGCAGCCCCATTCAGTTCGTCCTCCAGAGCCTTCACATGCGCCTCGGCCCTCTCTATGTCGCGTTCTACATCCTCAACGGTGCGAGTCTTGATCTTTGCCCTTTTTTTACTACCCGACCTGGAGGAAGAGGCAGCAGGCTTTGTCTTAGTGGGTGAAGCTTTCTCCACATCCTTTACTTGAAGAGCTGGAACATCGAGCACGATTGGTCGCTTGCGAGTACGGTACTCAGTGTAATTCCCCATATACGGAATCAACACCCCATCCTCTATCACCCATACCTTGGTCGCCAGGCTATCGATAAAATAGCGATCATGCGAGACAAAGAGCAAAGTGCCTTCAAACTCACTCAGAACCTCTTCAAGAAATTGACGCGATTGCAGGTCGAGGTGGTTTGTTGGTTCATCCAGCACCAGAAAATTCGACCCTTGCAACGTTAATTTAGCTAACGCCACGCGACTCCGTTCGCCGCCGCTGAGAGCGCCTATGGGCTTGAATACCTCATCGCCTGAAAAGAGGAAGCGTGCCAGAAAACTACGCGCGCCATCCTCACTCAAGCTACTCATTTGCCGGATTTCGTCAACAACGGTTCTGTAGGGATTTAGCCCGCTATGCGTTTGCGAGTAATAACCGATACGCACATTATGACCAGGATAGACGTGACCGCTGACAGGAGGTATTTCACCGATGATCGTTCGCAACAGGGTTGTCTTACCTGCGCCATTAGGCCCTAGCAGCCCAACCCGGTCACCACGCAAAAATTCCAGGTCCGCAACGCGCACGAGAACAGTTGGGTCACCCTGTCGATCAGAAGGGGGAAAGCCAATTGCGAGCTTCTGGGTCGAAAGTACAACCTGCCCACTGTCTACCACCGGGCTAAACTCGAAATGCATTTCTGGAAAATCTTGTGGGCGCTCGACACGCTCCAAACGATTCAGTAGTTTCTGGCGACCTCGTGCCTCGCGGCTGCGCTGACCCGCCTTGTAACGGCGAATAAATTCCTCCGTACGGGCAATATGTGCCTGCTGCGCTTCATATTCGCGCAAGCGCCGTTCCATGCGCTCTTCACGCAAACGGAGATATTTTGTGTAGTTTCCTGGATACTCTTCGACACGGCCAAAGGCTATTTCGATGGTACGTGTCACGATCTTATCAAGGAAGTACCGGTCGTGGGCAACTACAATCATAGCAGCCTTCCAGCCTGCCAAATATGTTTCTAACCACTCGAGCGCTGCCAGGTCGAGGTGGTTGGTTGGCTCATCCAGAAGCAACAGGTCTGGCTCTTGTAACAGAAGTTTTGCCAACGCAGCACGGGTCTGTTGTCCACCGCTCAACTGCGTCACCGGAGTTTCTCGTTGCTCACGCGTGAATCCCAGGCCATCGAGCACCTGGTCGATCCTGTTCTCATAGCTATACCCACCCGCATGTTCAAAGCGCGTCTGTAACTCGTCATAGCGCGCTAACAGTTGTTCATGTAGAACGCTCTCTTCCTGCGCTGCCGGGGCCGCAAGTTGAAAAGCAAGCTCGCCCAGGTTGTGTTCCCAATCCCGCACCTCAGCAAATACAGTGAGCATTTCTTGGCGTAACGAATTCTGGGGCTGGAAATTTGTTGTCTGTGTAAGATAACCAATGCGCGTATTGCGTGCGATAGCAACCATCCCCTCATCAGGCTCCTCACGACCTGCCAGAAGATTGAGCAAGGTAGACTTACCCGCGCCATTCGGACCAACCAGGCCAATTCGATCATGTTCGTCTATTTGAAAGTCAACTCCTGCAAAGACGAGTTCAGCCCCATATGATTTTCCTAACTGTATGACACTTACAATTGGCATTGATATTCACCCGCTTGTATTTCTTCTCGTTAAAATTCGCACACCAGCGTATCACACACGAGCATCTGAAGCAAGTTTGATTCACCTGCCACAGGGTTCCACCAGCTATCGGGGGCTAGAGGATTGAAAAAGCAGAGAGAGGCTGCTTACTGTCAGCAAAAACGCAAGAAGACAGGTAGGAACCTCTCATGTTCGTGACAGTATCACTCAAGATGCACTGGATGCAAGCGCCACGCTGAGCCACATGGAAAGCCAGATCGAGGAAGCAGGCAGAAGAGCGATGAAAGAAGCGCTCAAACAAGCCATTCAGCAGATAGAACAGCAGCAGGAAACGTGTCCAAGGTGTGGGGGCGACCAGTACCACAGCCAGGGCACGAAGCGAAGGGTCTTGCTCACCCGATTTGGGCACGTGGAAGTGCCGCTCAAGCGACTGCGTTGCCAAGCATGTCAGCAGTTGTCTCGCCCGGCTGAGCGCTGTTTGGCCGAGGTGAAAGGACACAATGTCACACCAGACTTGCGCGAACTTGCCGCGCTGGTGGGCAGTTCGTGGCCGTATGAAACGGCGGCAGGTGTGCTCAAACGACTGAGTGGGGTGCAGCTCTCAGATGAACGGCTGCGGCAACTCACCAACGAGCAAGGCAAAGCCGTAGCGAACGAGCAACGGGAGCAAGCGGAGCAGGTATTGCAAGAGGCAGTGGGCATGCAGCAGATCCGTGCACAGCGAACGCAAGCCAGCCCCTTTCGGACAGAGGGGAAGTCGGAATGGTTGCAGGTAGGACTCGATGGAGGCTGGCTGCCCTCGCGAGAGCAAACAGGTGGTGGCGCAAAGTCCGTGATGCTGTGCGAGCGGTTCAGTCAGGCAAAGGTGCTACCCGCAGAAAATGGCGTAAAGAGCAGTATGAGGTACTGCTTCCACTGTGATGGGCAGGCGAGCGTGAACCAGCGTTGAAGCATGTGCAGAGCTGGCTTCCATGGCATGGAGAAGTACCGCCCGCTTTGGCGGATGCTATACGGTACCTGGAAACTCAACACGACTGGATCGGCAATTATGAGCAGTGGCAAGCCGATGGATATCCTGTGGGCAGTGGCTTGGTGGAACGCGCCGTTGCGGTCGTGATCAATCTGCGCATGAAAAAACGCGGTATGCGATGGAAGCGCGCTAATGCCACCTCGGTCGTGGCTCTGCGGGTCCAGCACATCAATGCTGAGTGGGATGCCGCAGCTTAGCACCCGATCGTTGGTGGAACCGCCAAGGGTTCGAAACCTCGTTCATGAGTCACCGTCCATCTCCTGCCAGCCTCCACGGTCTGGCGACCAGGAGTGCAAGTGCGGCAACAAGCAGGCCAACGATCATGGGAGCGGGGACCATCGCGTTCGTCTGGCTCCAGACAATCCATGGGGCAGCGCCGGGAAACAGGAAGATAGCTGCGACTGCGCCAGCCAGCAGGGCGCCGAGGTTCACCGCGAGCCGGCGCCCACGTCCTGAGGTCTTGCTCCTATCGGATGGTTCGCTCCAGTCGTCTGCGACGAGACGTGGAACCCGCCAGGTGTGGGCGAAGACATGGAGAGCGAACAGCGGGAGCCAGATCAGGACGCTGAAGCCATGCAGGGGGAGGAGTGGGCCAGCAGAACGCGGGCCGGTCACCACAAGTCCGATCCCACTGCCGATGACCACAAGAGTCGTGGCGATGAGCAGCGGGGCCATCACCCGCAGCGCGAGGTGGGGTGGACCTCTGCGTACGAAGGCAGGTGATCCGGTGTAGTAGCACAAAAAGCGCCATCCAGTGCTGCCGAGCTTGACGATGAGCGGACCGGCCAGGAGCACTCCGACAAAAACGTGGATGGACAGCAGCGTATGCAGAATCACCGCACTCACAAGCTCCACCAGGATTAGCACGAGGAGTACTGCGCCGGCCAGCGCAGTCATTCGTTCGTTGCCGACCACTGCAGATTGCTCGTCACCCTTGCGTTCGGATGTGTGGGTCTGTCCCGATGGGCGCACGGGGCTCTTGCCATCTAGCTCTCGTGATTTCATGACGCTCCCTCCCATGTGTTACGCGTTGACATCCTGGCGCGGGAACACAATGGTGCTGACCACGATAAAGCCAATGATCCACAGCACGGTCGCCAGCAGGGCCGCCAGATAGCCCTGGGGAGGCAAGGGACCCACTAGCGGAACTTGAGGAGTTCGCTGCGAAACGCACGAATCACTGAGATCATGAACGGTCTCCTTTCAGCAAAGCCAGAAACAGCTGTTCGAGGCTGGCCTCTCTCGTTCGAATGGTCAGACCAGTCGCGCCAGCTTCCCTGGCCTGCTGGTTCAAGGTGTCAGCAAAACTAGCAGGACAGGCGATGCGCAGGGCCTGATCCTCCCGTGAGAGCCTGTAGCCTGCCCCGCTTGCCAGGCGTTCGACCAGATCAAGCTGCATGGCATCCTCGGCTTCGACCACCAGCTCGGCTCGTCGGTCCAGCAGATCGCGGGCTGGACCACGAAACAAGGCTTTCCCCTGGTTGAGCATGACGAACCAATCCGCAACCTGCTCCAATTCTCCCAGGAGGTGACTGCTGAGGAAAATGGTCTTGCCCTGTTCGCGCAGGCGTCGCAGCAGGTCGCGTATCCCGATGATGCCCAGGGGATCGAGGCCGTTGGCTGGCTCGTCGAGGATGAGGAGGTCCGGATCGGGAAGTAAGGCCATCGCCACCCCAAGTCGTTGCTTCATCCCCAGGGAATATGTTCCAACTCGATCATGCGCCCGATCGGAGAGCTCCACCAACGCAAGCAGCTCGCTCACGCGGGAGCTGGGATACCCTCCAAGGCGGGCAAGCACCTCCAGATTCGTTCGCCCGCTCAAGCTGGGATAGAAAGCAGGCGCTTCGATGAGCGCCCCAACGCGTGGAAGGTAACGCTCTGGATGGGTCAGCGGTTGGCCCAGAATCGTGGCGCTGCCCGCGCCTGGTCGCACCAGCCCCAGCAGCAGGCGAATGGTGGTCGTCTTGCCGGCTCCATTGGGGCCAACAAAGCCAGCGATGGTCCCGGCAGGAATGCTGATCGTGAGGTCATCGACGGCTTTGCGCTGCCCGAAATGCTTACTCAGGCCATGGGTTTCGATCGCAGGCGCGTGGTTTGACATGTGATCTCCCACCAGTTTTGTCTGCGCGGGATCAGGAGAGAGGGTCATGAGCACCTCCTCCGTGGGTATGCCTTTTATCAGGGAGGAATGTCATCCATCTGTTCATCGCGTGAAGTTTTTCCTTCTGTTCACTCAATAGCTTCCGAAAAGCGTCAGTGCTGGTGATGTTGTTCTGGAGAAGCAATGCCGTCAAGCAACACAGTGACCACCTGTGCTGCCTGATGTGACCCCTGAAGGTTCTTAGACTCCCTCAGCATCCCCATATAGAGACTGACCAGCACTGTAACGGGAATATCCGTGCGAATCTCTCCGGCATCGCGGGCAGCTTGAAAGAGGCCCATAACCTGCTGCTTAATCCTATCTCGCAGGGACAAGATGATCCGCTGGTTTTCCGGGTCCTTGATGTGCTCCCTGGCATCTCGCAGCAGCATCGTAAAACGCTCATCAATGGGAAGCGCCAGCAGCGAGGAGGTGAGCAGAGTCAAACGCTCTTGCAGACCATGCATGGATCTCATAGCCTGATCGATCCCTGCGATCCCTTCGTCCACAAACAAGGTCTGGATCATCTTCGTGAACAGATCTTCCTTACCCTTGGGGAAATGGTAGTACAAAGCCGAGGGCATCACCTGCACCGCGTCGGCGATCTCTTTCATGGAAACGCCTTTGTAGCCCTTCGCAAAAAAGAGTTCCTTCGCAACGATGAGGATCTGCTGCCAGGTGTCCTGCTCGAGGGGGGAAGCTGGGCCAACTCGTTGGTGCTTCACGGGCTGCATCATGCGTGCTCCTTCCTGCACAATTTACAGAACGTTCATTAAGTTCCTCGTAAAAAGAATAGCACAGGGAGGGAAATCCTGTCAAGAAGGAAACTCAACTGGGCTTAAGTTCCACCACCTATAAGGTGCTGAATGGGAAAGGTCCACGAGGTACCAGGACAGCGCAAGCGCCCCCACACCACAGCCACGCAGCCCCTGTCCCTACATGAGGGGCATCTGGCACCCAATAATTGGTAGAACCCTCCCACAGGAAAATGTTCCATGTCTGAACCAGGTATGATATACTGGTGAGGCACATAGCCTCACTTTGAAAGAGAAAGGATGCTGAGAAGTGGCGAAAGAGCAGTCCCTGGACAATTTGTGGTTGGCGCAAACACTGTTCGATCTTGGTGGAGTACAATTCGGTAATTTTACCGTCAGCGAATCAGCAGTTAGCTCCCCCGTTTTTGTTAACCCCAAGGTACTTATCAGTAACCCAACCGCATTGCGCGTTGCAAGCAAACTCGTGCAACAAGAAATCAACCTGGCTCAATCATTGCGCCGCGCGCGGGTTCACCCTTTTGCCGTAGTCGCCGGAGTTCCTGTCGGAGGGCTGCTACTGGCATCAGCCTATTCCCTGGAAACGAATATTCCCCTCATCTACGCACGCATTCGACCGGAGGGCACAGGCAAACGCGGAATAGAGGGTCGCTTTAACGTTGGCGACACAGCCCTCATAATCGATGACTTGATTACAAGGGGAAGCAGCATCCTGGAGACCGCTGAGTTGCTCGAAGAGAATGGGTTAAAGGTAAAGGACGTCATCGTTCTGATCGACCGTGAACATGGAGCAACTGAGCGATTAAGGAGACGAGGATACAACTTGATGAGCATTTTGAAACTCGATGTAATGCTCAATCACTACATGTCCAGGGGCCTGATTTCCGAGGAAACCTACAATATATGTGCTGAGTATTTACGCAGCAAGCAGGGAGTAACGGAATAACTCATCCTCTCGCCATCATTGTAGGGGCGGGGTGGTGTGGATGCAGGGTGGGGGCGCTTGCGCCGCCCTTGTCTGCCACAACCACCCCTCTTAACTTGAGTTAAACGACTTTGCCCTCAATTTATGTGTCGTCGACATTCAATCGATCACCCCTGCCCGATCCACTATCCCGGCTACTCAGACATTGACGGCGGGGTAGAGGGCACAAGGTCTTCATGCCCATCAACCGAGGCGGCTTCTGCGCCATGCCCTATAACCTTCAGGAACGGCTCGATGAGATCGAGAGGCAGCGGGAAGATGATCGTTGAGTTTTTCTCGACGGCAATCTCTGTCAGCGTTTGCAGATAACGCAGTTGCAGGGTAGCAGGCTGCGAACCGATCATCTTCGCCGCTTGCGCCAGTTGTGCAGAGGCCTGCAATTCGCCTTCAGCATGAATGATCTTGGCTCGCTTTTCGCGCTCCGCTTCTGCCTGCTTCGCCATGGCACGCTGCATTGAGGCCGGCAACTCGACATCTTTGATCTCCACGGCAGTTACCTTCACGCCCCATCGTTCTGTATGCTCATCAATGATGGTTTGCAGTTCCCGATTCAGTTTTTGGCGTTGCGAGAGTACTTCATCCAGTTCCGACTGGCCCAGCACATTTCTCAGAGTCGTTTGACCAATCTGCGTCGTCGCCTGGACGTAGTTCATCACATTCACAATGGCCTGTTCAGGATCTACCACATAGAAGTAGACAACGGCTGCAACTTTCATCGTCACATTATCGCGCGTAATCACCTCTTGTGGCGGGACTGTCAATGTCACAATACGCAGATCGACCTTAACCAGGCGTGTGATGAACGGCGGCACCAGGAATACCCCGGGCCCTTTGGCTCCTATTAAACGACCAAGGACAAAGATCACGCCTCGCTCGTACTGCTGCACTACCCGTATCGCCGAGAAGAGTAGCATCAGCAGAATAATTACAACGATAGCTATTACGATAAGCGCTACGATGGGATCCATGAAACGCCTCCTTTACTTTATGACCCCTCGATGTATTTAGGGGTAGAATCTAAATGCCTATCAAAGACGGGTTGAACATGTAGAAGCAAGCCTTCTACTGCTACAATGCGCACTTCAGTCCCAGGGTCGACGGATGCAGATGGGTCGTCCAACACAGCGGTCCAGTCTTCGCCCTGAAAAGTTACGCGTCCATCAGGCTTTAGCGGAGTCGAGGCGATAACTGTAGAGCCAATCATACCCTCTGTACCTGTACTGACGCGTCGCCTCCTGGTTCGCACAATCAAAGTGACAATATATATACCGACAATGCCGACCAGCCCACCCATTGCAAAGACAAGAATGGGACTTACCTGCGGCCCTTGATAAGGACCGCCACTATTGAAAAAGAGTAAAGCGCCGAAGATGAGGGAGATTACAGCTCCCACTGTAAGCACACCATGCGTTGGCAGGCGCACATCCAGGATGAGCAGCACAAAAGCCAGGGCCATTAACGCCAGGCCTGCCCAGTTAGGAGAGATCGATCCCGCCGCGAAGAGGAACAGTAACAGGGCTATGGCTCCAGTAACTCCAGGTAAGATAGCGCCTGGATGCGAGATCTCCACAAAAATGCCTATCATAGCAACAATGAACAGCAAGAAGATCACATTCGGATCCAGCAATAGATTATAGAGGGTATCAATTGGACCAGAATTGATATCCACTTCCTGGATCCCTGTTGTATGCAATGTGACTGAGTTGCCGGAGGCAAGTTTAACGGGTCGACCATTAACTTGATTGAGGAGATCGTTCAGGTTACTTGCTTGCAGATCTGTGATCCCAAGGCTCTCCGCCTGCTGGTCGGTATAAGATGTAGCATCGGTGACCATTTTTGTCGCATCAGGAACGTTTCGTCCGTACCGCGTCTGGATATTCGTCATATCTGTAACCAGCACGCTTTCAATTTTTGCCTTGAGCGTGCTCTCAATATCTCCTCCTGAAGCTGTCACCGGACTAGATGCGCCAATCGTAGTGCCTGGAGCCATTGCGGCTATGTGAGCGGCTAACGTTACAAACGCCCCTGCAGAGGCTGCAAAAGCGCCAGTTGGGTATACGTAAGAGATGATAGGCACGGTGCTATTTAGCTCCGCTACTTTCATGGACTCCATCGAGTTTATATCACCGCCGGGAGTGTTGATCTCAATCACAAGCGCTTGCGCACCATCTGTCTCCGCGGTACTGATTGCGCCTGTGAGGTAGCGTAAAGAGGCCGGGTTGATCTGGCTATTCAGTACCATTACATCAACATGCGACGATGTTGTAGCCGCGAGGGCAGAGCGAGTGTTCAAAGATAGAGACACCAGGATGAACGCTATAACAACGATAGACACTGGAAGAAAGGACAGCGCATATGGTTTACGACGAGCGCGGCGCGAATTCATAGTAATTTCCTCCAACTGGTTAAACAACGCGCCTATCTTTGATACAGATACCTATCATACCTATCATACCACAAGCCGACCAAAAACATGTTGTCTACCTTTGTATCAAACGTAATTCGTCAGGTCTCATCAAATATGTTTATAATCACATTACGATATTACGTTACACTGTTCATAGCGAATTGTTATAATCAACTATAGCCTATTGTTATGTGCTTGTCAAGAGGATCAAATAAAGAATGGAATATGATATTATTAAAGCAGTTAGCTTGTTTTCATTTCCTTTTTCCAGCAATAGATTAGACTTAGTTTAAAAGGCAAAGTAGATGGATTTGCATGCATCTCCTCACAGGCTGAATGTCCGTGAGCAGCTTGTCCTCAGTACCTTCTGGTTTTCGCTCAATGCCCAATCCGCCGCTCTTTTTCCGATTGTAATCCCATTGCAGATTTTGCTCTTTTTGCCTCATGGCGAAGTAGGGAATGCCCAGCAGGCATTATTACTTGGCTGGATTTCGGCGGTAGCTGCTATCGTCTCGTTGACCATGCCGCCCATATTCGGCCTGATATCCGATAACACGACCAGCGTGTACGGGCGTCGACGCCCATACATTGCTGCAGGCACTGTATTGCTGCTGCTGAGTGCACTGTTACTAGCAGTCGCCGGCAGCGTGCTCATCCTTTTGCTGGGCCTTATCGTCTACCAGGTCGGAAGCAACGCCGCCAACGCCGCCTATCAAGCTCTTCTGCCGGACCGTGTACCAAGGGAGCAACGTGGCGAGGCATCCGGGTATATGGGGCTGATGACTATTCTTGGAAACGTGGCAAGCCTGGGACTGGCAGCATTGCTTTTAGGACAGGTTAGCCTGACCTCTACGGGAAGCGGTGCGATACGACACGGAGCAGCACTCTTCTATTTGCTGACGGGCTTCGCAGTGTTAGTGGGTGTGCTCATTACCCTTATCGGTGTGCATGAAACCCCGTACAAGCCTCCAGTAACTGAATCTACTGGTGTGCGAGAAAGCGCCACAACTCGCTTTCGCCGCTGGTTCAGTCAGAACTGGATCGCCCCCTGGCGCCACAATAACTTCACGCTCGTCTTCATCACACGCTTTGCCGTCATGATGGGGCTTACCTTGTTCATGACATTCATTGAATACTACTTTGCCAATGTCGCGCAGGAGACGAATTTCGTACAAGCAACAGCAATTGTAGCGCTACTTGCGCTCGTAGGAGCCATTTTAAGCGCCTTCGTGCTTGGTATTTACTCTGATCGAGTCAGGCGTGCTCCTGTTGTTTCCGCGGCTACCATTTGTATGGCCCTGGCATCCCTGGCATTCGTCATTGCTCCAGGTAGTTTCCCCCTCTGGATTCTGGGTCTCTTCTTCGGTGTAGGCTACGGAGCCTATACCAGTGTCGACTGGGCTCTGGCAATCGATTCGATGCCTTCACTCAACACTGTAGGCAAAGACATGGCGATATGGGGCGCCTCCTCAAATTTACCCTCAATCATCGCGCCTGCAATGGGGAGTCTCATCATCTTCGGGGTTAGTATCGCTGCATCGACTGCCCTGGGGTATCGCTTGATCTTTGCAGTAGCAACGCTCTTTCTCTTACTTGGGGCAGTGTTTGTCCTGAAAATTCGTGTATAAGGAGTACTATGGCAAGGCAGCGTATGCTCCTTTTCCCTGAGGGATTTTTATGGGGAACCGCATCTTCATCATATCAATGTGAAGGGGGCAACACAAATAACCAGTGGTATCGCTGGGAGCAGCAAGGGCATATCCGTTCGGGCGATCGCTGCGCGGAGGCAGTCAACTGGTGGAAAAGAGCCGAAAGCGATTTTGCGCTGGCTGAACAAATGGGCAATAACGCGCTGCGGCTCAGTCTAGAGTGGAGCCGCATTGAGCCAACAGAGGGATGCTGGGACAATGAAGTTTTTGACCGCTATAGAACGATGCTCACGGATTTACGTAACCGTCACATCAAACCCATCGTAACTTTACATCACTTTACCGAGCCGCTATGGTTTGCGGACCTTGGTGGCTTTGCGCACGAGGACAACCTCCGTTTCTTCGTTCGCTACGTTACACATGCAATACAGGGCCTTAAGGATCTTTGCGATTTTTGGATCACTATAAACGAACCAAACGTATATGCAGTTCAAGCTTATGTGCTTGGCTTGTATCCCCCAGGTGAACATAATCTGGTTCGTGCGCTGCATGTATTACGTAACTTGATGCAGGCCCATGTCGAAGCATTCTACGCTATTTGTGATCTACAGCCGGAAGCTCAGATTGGCTATTGCCTGGATTATCGCCTCTTCGACCCTACTAACGCTCTTTCGCCTCTTGATCGCAGTGGCGCCAGATTACACGAAACGTTCTTTAGCTGGGCTACTTTGCAAGCCGGGGAGACGGGTCGCTTCACATTCCCTTTAAATATGTTGATTGCGCCCATTGCGCATGCGGCGGGAGCACGCGATTATCACGGAGTGAACTACTATACTCGTGAAATGGTACATTTTGATCCAACTATGCCCTCAGAAATGTTTGGACGGCGCTTTAAGCTTGCCGGCTCCGTTTACAATGATCCGGGCCTGGATAACGATTACGGTGAGATCTATCCACCGGGCTTGTATCGCGTGCTAAAGTCGGTGTACCAGCGGACACGCGGCAATAAACCCTTGTATATTACTGAAAACGGTTTTAGCGATGCTTTTGACGACCGACGTCCACGGGCCATCCTGGAGCACCTGGCAATGGTCCATCGAGCAATTGGCGATGGCATACCCGTGCAAGGCTACCTGCACTGGTCACTGGTAGATAATTTCGAATGGACTGATGGTTGGGGAGTCCGGTTTGGCCTGATTGAAGTTGACCCCCTGACGCAAGAGCGCATAGCGCGCAGAAGCGCCGGCCTGTTTGGCGCAATCTGCCGTGCCAATGCCATTACAGAAGCCATCGTCGAATGTTATGCGCCTGGGGCAATGGATGTTGTTTTTAGTTAGAAATGCTGCTTAGAGTTTACGCAGCACTTCAAACAGGCTCTCGTTATCCGGCAAGTCTGCAGGCGAGTCCATCACTTCGATGTAGCGTATGATGCCTTCATTATCAATGACAAACACCGCACGGTTCGGCATGCCTCGCTGCTCATGACGTACACCATACAGATCGACAACTTTGCCCTGTGGATAGAAATCTGAGAGTAGCGGGAAAGATGTGCCCATCGACTCGGACCAGGCATGTAATGCATAGGTGCTATCCATGCTTATGCTGACCACTTCGGTATTAAAGTCCCTGAAGCGTTCAAGTTCTGTCTCGTAAGAGGGAAGTTGCATTGAACAAACGGGGCTGAATGCAAAGGGGACAAAAGCCAGTACAACATTTTTCTTGCCACGAAAGTCTGCTAGATGCCATTCTTCCCTATTTGCGGTTCTGAGCACAAAATCAGGGGCAATATCTCCAGCTTTTAATGTCTTTGTTTCAGGCTGACTCCGGGTCGCCATTGGATTGAATCCTTCCTAAATAGCGCTACTTTCTGTCCACCACTTGTTATTACGCACGAACGTTACTTGCTGAGTTGACCAATCGTCTTGCAAAATATGCGCTTCGGGCATGAAAAATCAATGCCCGATTGCGCAGCAGTCCACTGTCCGGGATTCTAGCACCAGGCCTAAGCGCATGTCAATTATAAAAAATCACGTATCAGACCAAAAGACTATCGAAACGCAAAAGCCGCTGACTACCCTCTGGCATGCCCTGCTGGCAGGTCAAGGGATTGTTGCTTACATACCGATCATTATTGTAAGCATTCTCATGTTCGGTGGTACATCTTGGGAAATTTTTTGGTTAAGTACTGACCCTGCGCGTTACCAGTGTTATGCGTTGACTTTCTGGCTGGGAAGTAGCGCAACGCAATTGCTGCCCGCGAGCCAATGCGCGTTTTTGCACATCTCTACACTGGCACAACCGCCATTTCATATGCTTCCGCTTGAGTATCCGCCACTCACGCTGGTCTTATTCTCTCTCCCGCTCCTGGTGCCACTGCCCTATTACCAGTTAATCTTTGCTGTCCTGATGGCGCTTACGGCTGTGCTGATTTACTGGTTGCTTCTACATCACGGCCCACGCGGGGCAGCCCTGGCATTTGGGCTCTACATGCTAATCGGCGTAATGGCCACTGCTGAAGGACGCTTTGACCTGGTTCCAGCTGCGCTTACGCTTCTCTGCCTGATTGCAGCAGAGCGCAAGCATTGGACATCCGCATATGTTGCACTGGCCTTTGGTTTCTTGCTGAAAATATATCCAATCTTGCTGCTTCCCGCACTTTTTATTGCAGAACAGCAGGATATACAGCGTTTCTACATTCCGCCAAAATCGCTCACAATCAAGTCTTTACCAGGAGCACTCTGGCGCACATTGCTAGACATTCACCACTGGCGCTGGAAAAATACGCTCGTCTTCTTCAGCATAATTCTAGGAGTTACTGCATTCTTTGCGCTGCTCAGCTTCCAGGGAGCTGTAGTGAGCCAGTGGAACTACTTTGCAAACCGTCCCTTACAGGTGGAGTCAACTGGCAGTATGCTACTCTGGCTGGGCACATCTTTCGGATTTCCAGTACACATTGAGTTCACTTATGGATCAGTCAACATGGTGAGCGCGCTCGGAGGAGCCGTTACCCTGCTTTTTGAAGTTCTTTTCGTGCTGGGATATATGTATACTCTCTTGCTTCAATGGCGCAGAAAACTAAACCTTGCCCAGGCATGTATTGCACTCCTGCTTGTTTTTATCGTCACGAGCAAAGTTTTCAGCCCGCAGTACCTGATCTGGATTATACCCTTGCTGGCCTATAGCGGCGCCTTTGACAGTTTATGGTTGATTTCCTGGGGAGCTATCTCGCTGCTGACCACCATTATTTATCCCTATTTATACACACGCACCCTCGACCCACTCCAAACACCATATGTTCCTGATTTCATCCAGTTTGTAGCTGCGCGTAACGCAGCATTCGTTCTGCTGACGCTCGCTTACCTTTTCGACTGGTTCCATCTATGGCGGCGCGATACTAATACCCCTAAAATAAAGAGAGGTGTTAGACGAAAAGCCTTGCCTCAAGGTGTAATAGAGGAAGAGACTTAGTTCGAAGCCTGAACTATTTCCTGTTCTTCCTGCACACCCTCGCTTCCTTTCTTCGACTCCAGGTACCACTTCACGCCATCGGCAAGCCCGCGTATGTAATCATACTCAGGCTTATAGCCAAGCTCGCGCCGCGCCTTCTCAATCGAGAATTCCTGATTACCACCCAGCAGCGTCACACCATAAGTGGTTACAGGAGGAGGCGCAGATTTACGACGGCCCATCGCCTGCCAGAGCAGTTCAGCAGAGCGGCCAGCCGTATACATTGCAAAATAAGGGAACTTGCGCGTGACAGGTGCTACGTCCAGGAAGCTGGCAATCATATTTAAATACTCGTATTGTGTCACACGATGATCATCGGCAAGAGTATAAGCCTGACCAATCACCTCATCGCCCGCATCACCAGCTCTGATCAGACCCTGTGCCACATCACGCACATACACCACGGGCACAATATTTTTGCCGGAACCAATCAAGAACCCCTTCCCTGACTCTACCAGGGCTACAAATCGCCCAAAACTGGCGGTATCACGCGGCCCATAAATCCACGCCGGACGCACAATCACCACAGGTGCGCCGCGTTCTTTGACCAGGTCAGCTATCAACTTCTCGCCAGCGATCTTCGTGCGGCTATAGGGATTATCCTCAGCATGAAAAGGCTGATCCTCGGTTACAATACCATGCAGATGATGCCCGTAAACTGTGATGGAACTCGTATGCACAATGCGCTGCACACCGGCATCCATTGCTGCCGTTATCAGGTCTGCCACTCCCCACACGTTCGCTGCCGTGTAATCTTTTTCCAACCCCCACGGACCCGTCTTTGCCGCGACATTATAGACCCGCTGCACGCCCTGAACGACACGCTTGAGCGATTCCCGGTCAGTCAAATCACCGTGGACGACCTCAACACCTGCCAGCTCGCGCAGGCGTACTGCTTCCTCTACGGGCCGCACCATAGCGCGTACTTCATCGCCGCGTTCCACTAACATATCGACAAGGTGACCGCCTAAAAAACCAGCGGCCCCTGTTACTAATACTTTCACCTGCCTTGCTCCTTGTTTGCTTCTGATTTAAGGTTTCCCTTATGTTTAAGGGGAGTATAACAAGTATGCTACATATTGGCAAGCAATTGAGATGGTTGGTTATAAAAAACCACTCCCCTAAAAATCCTGGTGTGCCACGTAGAAATGTAATGAGAGGAAGCTCCTAGAAGCTCCCAGAATGGAGGGCAATCATGACCGACTACGTGACTCAGCAACTCGGAAATTATCGCCTGGTGCGCCACATTGGGCGTGGGGCCTTTGCTGATGTCTATCTCGGTATGCATGTTCACTTGAAGACACCGGCGGCTATCAAAGTACTACACACTGAATTGACAAGCAGCGATATTGAGAAATTCCGTACCGAGGCGCGCACTATCGCTCGCCTTGATCATCCTCATATTGTGCGAGTATTGGATTTTGGTATAGATGGCTATACACCATACCTGGTAATGAACTATGCTCCCAATGGTAACTTGCGCCAGCGCCACCCAAAAGGGTCGATTCTACCACTTGCAACCATCATCAACTATGTCAGGCAGCTAACCGAGGCGCTACAATATGCGCACCAGCAAAAACTGATTCACCGCGATATCAAGCCAGAAAATATGCTGCTAGGACGTCACAACGAAATTTTGCTGAGTGATTTCGGCTTTGTCCTGATCGCTCAAAGTTCGATTTCCCAAAGTATAAAGGAAATGGCCGGCACCATACCATACATGGCACCTGAGCAACTACAAGGCAAGCCTCGCCCTGCAAGTGATCAGTACGCGCTGGGGATTGTGGTTTATGAATGGTTGAGCGGAGACCGTCCATTTCAGGGGTCTGTTCTCGAAATAGCGACGCAGCATATGTTGAAACCTCCTCCACCTTTGCGCATAAAGAATCCCGCCATACCGCTCGAAGTCGAAGAGGTAGTTTTCACCTCGCTTGCCAAAGATCCACAACAACGTTTTGCTACGATGCAGGCTTTTGCACATGCCCTGGAACAGGCCAGCCAGGTAGTAGTAGTACCCTTAGCCTCTACTTCAACTACTACAATAGAAGAAATGCCTGCTTTTCCATCTATAGGCACACAGCCGTTATCCGCGATTGCGCCTGCTGAGATTAATTATAATAGCGCGCCGGCTTCTCAGCCACACGCTGCTGAAGAAAGCTCACCAGATACAGATTCATCAAAACTTCAGCTCAAATCTAATATACCCGCTGATTCCAAAATACATTCACAACGGCACCTCTCACGACGTGCAGTCCTGTTCGGGCTGGCAGGTGTGGCTATAGGAAGTGCTGTAAGCAATGGTATCTGGATCGCAAAATCCGTAGGGTTATTCCCTGCTCATACACTTACCCATCCTCCTGCTGGAACTACCCTTGTTACCTACACGGGTCATAGCGGAAGCGTCTACACCGCGGTATGGTCTCCTGATGGCTACCACATCGCTTCTGCTGGTACCGATAAAACGGTACGGGTCTGGGATGCTGCCACGGGAGGAAAAGCTGTAGCCTACCGGGGACACAGGGATTGGGTACTGGCTGTAGCCTGGTCGCCTGATGGTAACTATATCGCTTCCGGGGGTGATAGCTATACTGGAGGGGGCGATAGGACTGTGCAGGTGTGGGAGGCTGCTACAAAAAACCTTCTCTATACGTTTCGCCAGCACACTGACGCAGTAAGCTCCGTAGCTTGGTCGCCTGGCGGGAAACGCATTGCCTCTGCCAGCTACGATACTACGATAAGAGTCTGGGATGCCTTCAGCGGGCAGAATGTTTTGTCATACGCGAAACATACCAATTGGGTCACCTCTATCGCATGGTCGCATGATGGCAAGTGGATCGCCTCTGCAAGCCAGGATACTAACGTCAGAGTATGGGACGCCTTCACCGGGCAAGACGTCTTGCCCCCTCTGAAGCATACAAATTTCGTGCAATCTGTGGCATGGTCACCTGATAGCAAGTATATCGCATCAGCAGTAGGTGATAATGGTCAGAACAAACCCGGTGAATACACGGTGAACATTTGGGATGCGATATCCGGTAAAAACATATATACTTATCGAGGCCATTCTGACGAAGTGACGGCTGTAGCCTGGTCGCCCGATGGAAAGCGCATAGCCTCCGCTTCTGGAGAAGCTGAACACACTGTGCAGGTGTGGGATGCCTTTACTGGCAGTAATGTCCTGACCTATCGCGGGCATAGCGAGAAAATATGGTTCGTGTCCTGGGCACCCGAAGGATCGCGCATCGCCTCAGCCTCCAGGGATAAATTAGTATTGGTTTGGCAGGCGGAGTGATTATGTTATTCGTAAATTGCTCCAGGAGTGAATGCAGCCAGGCAATCCCCTCAAAAAATGCTCTCCAGGTACTGCTTTCGCACCGTTTCTGTAATAATCAGCGGGTCTGACTCTTGTCTCACGAGATCAAGGCATGAGGCTTGCTGTCCCAGGCGTAGTGTGAAAAAGCGCCGTTTGGGAACCCGTCCCAAACTTCTTACGACCAATGCTCTGGCCAGTTTGTATTTGGAGTAATCATTCTCGAGGCGAAATGGGACAACCGTCACGTTGGCTCGAGCTGATTCTGGCAGACGGCTGACTACTTCTCCAACGCCGCGCTGCCACGCGCCACGAATATCAGCATCCCTGCGGCCTGTGGGGAACATGATGATCGCATACCCTTGCTCCAGTAATTGCGCAGATTTGCTTAGTGTGCGAAGATTTTCTTCTTTTAAGACTGCCCGTGTTGGCAAGGTCTTATAGTGCAACAAGCGATATAGGAAGAAGCGGTTCCAAATGCCCTTCCTGTCTTTAGCAAGAAGACCGGGTAACACTGGCAAAGTGTAACTCGACCCATGCTTACTATCTAACAGTTCAAATGTCCTGGAAGCCCCAATGCCAGGAATAGCAATAACGCTCAAATCGCACCTCTCAAAGCCTCCGAGAAATGCCATGAGAGGCACTTGCTCGAAGCCACTGCGGTGTTCGCCTACAAGTAGAGATGCTTTCCCTGGTGCATTGCAGCTAGTAGTTTCTCCCTGGACTACCAGAGAAATATTGCAAGCTTCGAAGGCCTTTGCCATGGCTATGGGAAGGCCCACTGCTTGAATGTGTTGCAGGAAGGTTCTCATAAATGGTGAGATTCTGGCAACCTTAAACAGATTCACTTCTTCCTCTTTATCTCCCTTATGGGTTCTTGTAACCACAGTGAGCCATGGATGCGTTTGCTTCTATCTATATTACCATTTTGTGGAATATAATTTAAGCTGAAAAAGCCGAACTTGAGGATGCTATAGGCTAAAACATCGGGTTGATTGCGTCTTCTCCAGGCAGAAAATAAGGAGTGCACGATGAAGGCTGCCGTCTGTTATGAATTTGGGAAGCCGTTACGCGTCGAAGAGGTCGACATCGATCCACCGCAGATGGGCGAAGTGAAAATCCGTATGTTCGCCACCGCGATCTGCCACAGCGATGTACATCTAATCAGAGGGGAATTACGGGCGGTCGATCTTCCTATTGTACCAGGTCATGAGGCTGCGGGTATTGTCGAAGAGATAGGAGAGGGCGTTACGCTCGCCAAACCCGGTGATGCCGTCGTGGTGTCTCTGCTAAGATCTTGCGGGCGATGTCTCGCATGTGTGGAGGGATTTTCGTATCTCTGTGAGGGCACATTTGCCTTGAATTCACAAAGCCGCCTTCGTAACAAGCGTGGGGAAGCTCTGCAACATGGCTTCAAGACGGCCGCCTTTGCCGAGTATACTGTTGTCGACCAATCCCAGCTCGTCCCCGTCCCTGAAGATATACTGTTGGATCGCGCCGCCCTGCTGGCCTGCGGGGTTATCACGGGCGTGGGAGCTGTTGTCAACACGGCACAGGTTAGACCAGGTAGTAATGTCGTGGTGATTGGCACTGGAGGCGTCGGCCTCAATGCGGTGCAGGGTGCGGTCTTGGTTGGAGCGCAGCGGATCATTGCCATGGACATCCTGGAGACGAAATTGACTGCTGCCAGGGCCTTTGGAGCAACACACACGATCAATGCCGGGCAAGAGGATGTACAACAAGTTGTCCTGAATCTGACTGGCGGCAGGGGAGCTGACTATGTCTTCGTGACCGTTGGCAGTACAGCAGCTGTTGCACAAGGGCTGGCCCTCATTCGCCTGGGAGGAACGCTGGTGATCGTCGGCCTCCCGAAACAGGGCGCAACTGTGCCTCTGCCGGTCTCAGACCTGGCCGCGAACGGTAAGAAGATACTGGGGAGCTGCATGGGATCAACCCGCCTCAGCAGCGATGTGCCCTGGTTGGTGAATCTGTATCGACAGGGGCGCCTGAAATTGGATGAACTGATCACTGCACATTACCCTTTAGACCAGATCAATGAGGCGATAGAGTCTATGGAGAAAGGCGAAGCTTTGCGTAATGTGATTGTATTTGCGTGAGCAGGCACCTCTATCCTTTCACCACGATTACCGGCTTCAGCCTCGCCACCAGCTTCGCCAGGCCCGCGTTATGCACCACATTCACTACCTTCTGCGCGTCCTTATATGCCTGCGGAGCTTCCTCCGTCAGCAGGCCCTTGCTGTGGACGCGTATCGTCACGCCCCTGGCATCCAACTGGGCGAGCAATTCGCGGCTGCTCAGCGACTTCCTGGCAGCGGTGCGGCTCTGCCTGCGCCCGGCACCATGACAGGTTGTGCCAAAGCTCTGCTCCATTGATCCTTGCGCACCCACGAGCACGAAAGAATATCGCCCCATATCGCCGGGAATGAGCACCGGCTGGCCCACTGCGCGGTATTTTTCCGGCACAGCAGGATGGTTTGCAGGAAACGCGCGAGTCGCCCCCTTGCGGTGCACACATACCCACTGCTTCTGTCCATCTATCTCATACTCCTCCATCTTGGCGATATTGTGACAGACATCGTAGACCAGCGGCATCTCCTTCGGGCGTGCCTTGCGCCCAAACACACTCGCGAACGCCTGACGCACGCCATGCATCAACAACTGGCGGTTTGCCCAGGCAAAGTTAGCGCCACAGGCCATAGCTGACAGGTACTCCTTGCCCGTTTCAGATTGCAAGGGCAAACACGCTAACTGCCTATCCACCAGGTGAAAACCGTAGTCCTTCTGCCTGGCCTCCGCCAGTTTCACATAATCCTCAGCGATCTGGTGCCCAAATCCTCGCGAGCCGCAGTGAATGGTCACGACAATCTGACCAACCTGCCCTATTCCTAAGATGCTGGCGGCCTCAGCATCGTAGATGTGATCAATAACCTCCACCTCACAGAAATGGTTCCCCGAACCCAGACTACCAAGTTGTTTCAATCCGCGCTGCACTGCCGTGTTTGAGACATTATCAGGATCGGCACCAGCCAGGCACCCATGCTCTTCGGTGACCTCAAGGTCTTCAGGAAAACCATAGCCGCGTTCGACAGCCCAACCTGAGCCATGCATCATCACAGCTCGTATTTCACCAGGGCTTAGCTGTCGCATTCCGGCGCCACCAACACCAGAAGGCAGGTTGCTGAAGAGTTCATCTGCGAGCTTATCCACCTTTCCGCGCACCTGGTCACGCAACAGGTCGCTCGTAAGCAAGCGCACTCCGCAATTGATATCGAAACCAATCCCGCCAGGAGACACAACACCGTAGTCGGCATGCATCGCCGCTACGCCACCAACCGGAAAGCCATAGCCCCAATGAATATCCGGCATTGCCAGCGAATAGCCTACGACACCTGGCAGTGTGGCAACGTTTGCCACCTGCTGCAGCGCGTTATCATCAAGAATCTGCTCTATGAGTTCATCGTCCGCATAGACCATACCGGGCACGCGCATCTCTGAGTTATAACTTTTTGGAATGCGCCAGCGATATGCATCCACGCGCTCTAGTGGGATCTTCTCCCCAGATTTGCCCATTAGATCCTCCTGTTTGATTGATTGCTCTTGTAGTCCTAAATATCGAAGATAATACGGGCCTTATACCCCTCATCAGTTTGTTCTACAGCGGCTTCATGCCAGGTCACAGCTTTAATAGCACTGCCCAGGTCGTGGCGCCGGGCGTCGTATGGTTCTCCAAAAGCACGCCCCTCCAGGTGCATCTCCGCGAGACTCTCTATCTCAAATTCGCGAAAGATGAGGTATTCGGTGTCAAACAGGAAAATTAATTCATTCAGCCATGCGATCAGCAGTGAGACGATATCGTGGCCCTCCACGGCAATCTTCCTGCTCACCTTAACACCTACTTGTTCAGGAGAAACCATCAGGCTTTCCATGCCCTGGGCCGCATGAATGAACAATTCGCGCAGCGTGCTGCCATAGGCATGCAGGCCAATATCGGCGGTATGCTCGAACACTTCATAAGGCTTTTGCATCATCACCAGGCTTTGCTATAATGTGATTATACTCCTATTAATATATCGCAATGCCAAATATATATCTATTGCAACGTTTCTTATCATCAAAAGACATGTTCATACGCTCAGGAGAAGTCCCGCATGTTCCGTTTCTCACCACCGCGCCGGCTGACAGTTATAGGTCTCATCGTTACACCCTCGCTCTTGCTGCTGCTGCTGGTAACGGCGCATGTCATTCCACTTTATTCAAGAGGGAATCCGGTTATCCTGGCGACTCCCACTATCCCGAATGCTGATAGACCACCGTTGCAACTGAGCAGCGATCCGTACACCAACAGCAGCAGCCAGCACAAGACCGAGCTCGAGCCAGACACCTATGCTTATGGTTCAACGATCGTTGCGGCTTTCCAGGCTGGCCGCTTCATCGATGGCGGCAGTTCCAATATTGGCTGGGCGACCTCCACTAACGGTGGCAATACATGGAAAAGCGGTTTTTTACCTGGTATTACTCAATTCGCAGGAGGTCCATACACCCGCGTAAGCGACCCTGCCGTCGCTTACGATGCCGCACACCGGACCTGGATTATTTCCTCCATTGCTATCGTCGGAAGTGGCAAAACCCTCGCCAGCCCAACAGTAATTGTCAACCTCTCAACCGATGGAGGATTAACCTGGAGCAAACCAGTGAAAGTAATGGATGGTGGGAGTACTTTCTATGACAAAGACTGGATTGTCTGCGATGATACCGTCACAAGCAACTTCTTCGGATATTGTTATATCGAGTTTGACAATGACGATAAGGGCGGTCTAATCCTGATGAGCACATCCAACGACGGGGGAAATACATGGCAAGGGCCTGAGATGACCATGGATCAAGCGCATGGACTGGGAGGGCAGCCGCTTGTTCAGCCAAATGGTACGGTGATCGTTCCCATCAGCGGCTATGGTGACTCTCATATGTATGCCTTCACCTCCACAAATGGTGGCTTCAGTTGGAATAGTTCGGTGACGGTTGCTAAAATTACAGGTAGTGTTCTACCAACCGCCGAGATTGATGCATCCGGCAAAGTCTATCTTGTCTGGGTGGATTGCCAGTTTGAAAAGCAGTGTAGCGCCAAAAATGGTGGCGAAGAAGATCTTGTCATGTCAACTTCAACGGACGGTATCAACTGGTCGCCGGTACAATTGATTCCTATTGATCCGCTCGGAAGCGGGATAGATCATCTCATCCCCGGCCTTGGAGTTGATAAGAATACCTCCGGTAAAAACGTTCACCTGGCACTTACCTTCTATTATCATGCAACGAATTGTGACAGCAACTGCCAGTTCTATGTAGGTTTTGTAGCATCAACTGACGGTGGCGCTCATTGGACGAATAAAATTCAACTCGCCGGGCCAATGCCTTTGTCCTGGCTACCGGCAGGCAGGAATAAGGTTGGTGACTATATTTCGACCTCGTTCTGCAATGGACAGGCGTTTCCTGTGTTCTCGATAGCCAGCGCGCCTGGCGGCGGGCATTTCAACGAGGCTATGTATACCATCACGAAAGGACTAGGTGTGTGACCAGGACACCCGCAAGCGAGTAGGAATGCATGGTTCCCCTTGCAGCACTCTTTACTGGTT
>Ga0187846_10000363_pt1 | contig 26744 bp, 26 predicted proteins | sample TC_taG_FD_161473 | JGI IMG/M metagenome (GOLD analysis project Ga0187846, IMG submission 161473) | Biofilm microbial communities from the roof of an iron ore cave, State of Minas Gerais, Brazil - TC_06 Biofilm (v2) | ecosystem: Environmental > Terrestrial > Deep subsurface > Cave > Wall biofilm... | reverse complement strand
GACGCGTTCGGGTACGCTCGGTGCTTCGATCTCGCCTACCCCGTGACCTACGACCAACTCCGCGATCGACGGATCGGGCTCGTCGCGTTAGCCAGCGTGGATTTCGCAATCTGGGACGCGATCGGGAAAGCGTTGGGCAAACCGCTGTGGCAGCTGTGGGGAGGGGCCCGGAACCGGATTCCCGTGAACATCATCGGCGGGTATTACGGCGGCGATCTCGCTGCGATCCGAGAAGAGGTGGCGAAGTGGAAGGAACTTGGATTTCGAGGCTGCAAGTTCAAGGTGGGTGGACGGCCACCCGCCGAAGACGCGGCTCGCGTGCAGGCCGCGCGGGAGACGGCCGGCAAGGACTTCGTGATCACCATCGACGCAAACCAAGGCTATCATCTGCACGAGGCACTCGAGTTGTGTCGCCGCCTCGCGGGGCTGGGCATCCGGTGGTTTGAGGAACCGTGTATTTGGACGAACGATTCCCGCGATATGCATCAGGTTCGTGAGCGCGGGGGCATCCCGATCTGCGCGGGGCAGAGCGAGTACTCACCGGCCGGCTGCCGGAACCTCATGGAGGCGGGGGCCATCGACGTGTGCAACCTCGACGCGTCCTGGTCGGGGGGGAGCACGAGCTGGCTGAGGATGGCCGCGGTCGCGCACGCCTACAGTGTCGAGCTGGCGCATCACGAAGAGCCTCAGGTCGCGGCCCACCTCCTTGCCAGCCAACCCCACGGGACGTACGTCGAGGTCTTTCACCCCAACCGTGATCCAATCTGGTGGAACCTCATCGCCAACCGTCCACCGATCGTCGATGGCGAGATGACTCTGCCGCAATCGCCCGGCTTCGGCTGGGAACTGGACTGGGACTTCGCATCCCGACATCGCGTAGACAAATAGGCGAGGCCCCTCACCCGGGGGCGGCCGCGCGGCGCCTCAACGGCACGGGATGCGCACACGATCGACGATCGGTGGGGTGGCGCCCCCGCACCACGCGAGGGCAGCGGGATGGAACGAAAACGAGGTAGGCCGCATGCGAGTTGACATCAAGATGCCCAACTTAGGCTACGACGTCGAAAGCGGTAAGATCGTGAGATGGTTCAAAGCGGTGGGGGAGCACGTTGAGCGCGGAGAGCCGATTGCCGAAATTGACGGTGGAAAAATGGCGGTCGAGATCGAAGCCCTGGCGACCGGGACGTTGGTCGAAATCACCCGCGCTCCCGGAGACGAGGCGCCTATAGGAGCCAAGATCGGCTGTATCGAAACGGCGTGATGAACACGCGTGCACGGGGATGCGCTGAATGCACACGCACGCGGAAGGAAGCGCGATGGGTGATGAGATGAGTTCGACCGACCGCCGGGCGCACTGGTACAGGCAGATGCTTGAGATCCGCGCGTTTGAAGAGCGCGTGCAGGAGCTCTTCCTCGAGGGACTGATCCAGGGCACGACGCACCTGTGTCAGGGCCAGGAGGCCGTGTGCGTCGGCGCCGCTGCGGCCCTGCGGGCGGATGATTATCTCACCATCACCTACCGGGGGCACGGCCACGCGTTGGCCCGGGGCATGCCCCTGGAGGCGGCCTTCGCCGAAATCATGGGCCGCGCGTCCGGGTGCTGTCACGGCGTCGGGGGATCGATGCACTTGACCGATTTCTCCCGGGGGTTGATCGGCTCGTTCGCCATCGTGGGCGCGGGCTTACCCGTCGCCGTGGGCGCGGCGATGTCCGCCAAGCTGCAGGGCCGGGACCGCATCGCCATCAGCTTCTTCGGAGACGGCGCGACCAACATCGGCACGTTTCACGAATCGTTGAACATGGCGGCGGTGTGGAAGGCGCCCGTGCTGTTCGTGATCGAGAACAACCTCTACGCCGAGTACAGCCCGCTCGCCGAGACGACCGCCGTCGAGGACCTCGTGGAGCGTGCGAAAGCGCACGCGATGCCGGGCATCGTCGTCGATGGGCAGGATGTGCAGGCGGTCTACGACGCGGTCGGCGACGCGGCCGCTCGAGCGCGTCGCGGCGACGGCCCGACGCTGCTCGAAGCAAAAACCTATCGCTATCGCGGCCACTCGCGTACCGATCCGGCGAAGTACCGGCGGCCCGGTGAGCTCGAACAATGGAAAGCGCGCGACCCGATCCTGCTCCTGGGGGCCCAGCTGGCGGCCGCGGGCGTGCTCTCCCTCGACGACCAAGCCGACCTGCGGCGCTCGGTCCAAGCTCAGATCGACGGAGCCTCCCGCCGCGCCGCGGCAGCGCCGTATCCCACCCTGGAGGACATCAAGGCCTATGTCTACGCGGGTTGACCCGGCGTCCTCCGCGCAGGTGACCCCGGTCCAGCTGTCCTACAGGGAAGCGATCTGCGCGGCGCTCGAGGATGAGATGGCTCAGGACCCCGCCGTCCTGCTTATGGGGGAGGATGTCGCCACGGCGGGGGGCGTCTTCAAGACCAGCGAGGGCTTGCTCGAGAAGTTCGGTCCGGATCGCATCCGCAACACTCCCATCTGCGAGAACACGTTTCTCGGCGTGGCCTTGGGCATGGCCGTCACGGGCATGCGGCCCGTGGTCGAGATCATGTTCAGCGATTTTCTCCCCACCGCCGGGGATGCCGTCGTGAACGAGTTGCCGAAGTTCCGGTTCATGTCGGGGGGACAGTGCGCCGTTCCGCTCACGGTCCGGGCGATCGGAGGGGCCATGGGCCGTTTCGGAACGCAGCATTCGGCGACCGGAGAGTCGTGGTATCTGCAGCTGCCCGGCCTGAAAATCGCGGTGGCAAGCTCGCCGGCGTCGGCCTACGGGCTCTTGCGGGCCGCCATCCGGGACGAGAATCCCGTCATCTTCTTTGAGCACAAGGGGTTGTACGGTCGAAAGGGCCCCGTCCTCCGCGGAGCCGGCAGCATCGCACCGGTGGGAAAGGCCGCCGTGACCCGCCCGGGAAAGGACATCACGATCGCGGCGACGCTGCTGATGGCCGACCGCGCGCTGACGGCCGCCGAAACGCTGGCCGCGGAGCGGATCGACGCCGAGGTGATTGACTTGCGCTGGCTGCGCCCGCTCGATATCGATACGGTCGCGCACAGCGTCGACAAGACGGGGCGGCTGGTCGTCGTCGAGGAGCAGCCGCACGCTGGCGGGTGGGGCGCCACCCTGATCTCCGAACTGGCCATGCGAGGGATCATGTGGAAGACCCGCCCTCGGGCCGTGAGCATGTCGGATGACCTGCTGGTGCCGTACAGCCCGCCACTCGAAGATCAAGTGGTTCCAACGGCCGAAAGGATCGCGGAGGCGGTCAGCAGCGCCTTACGCTGACGGACTTCCCCTCCCGTCGTTCATGGAAGACCAGGGGGTGGCGACGGCATGGCGGAGATCCCGTTCGTCGAAACGCATTTTCACCTGCATGATCTGAAGAACCCCGACCTATATTACTCGTGGCTCCAGCCGGACGCCGTCCACCCCTTCCTGGGAAATATCGACGCGATCAAGCCGCAGCACTATTGGATCGAGGACTTCATCGCCGAGATCAGGTTCTCGAACGTCCCGAAGGCCATCCACGTCCAGGCCGCGCTCGGGATCAAAGACCCCGTTAATGAAACCAAGTGGCTGCAGGCCTTCGCAGACACCTGGGGGTATCCGCACGGCATCGTGGCCGAATGTCGTCTGGCCCAGCCCGATGCCGAATCGGTCCTCGACCGCCACATGGAGTACCGGAACGTACGCGGGATCCGCGATTTTGGGAAGGGAGACTACCTGGTCGACCCGGCATGGCGGGCCGGCTATACGCGGCTGGCCCGGCACAACCTCGTCGCGTGCATCGACACCCGGTACCATCTGTTCCCCAAGATCATCGATCTGGCCGCCAAGGTGCCGGACGTCTTCGTCTGCATCGATCACTGCGGAATTCCGGAGGCCCGAACCAAAGAATACTTCGAGCTGTGGCGCCGCGCGACCAAAGAGCTGGGCAGGGTGAAGAACGTGTACATGAAAATCTCGGGGCTCGGCATGTTCGACCGGAACTGGACGGTCGCGAGCCTGCGCCCGTGGATCCTGGAATGCATCGAGTCGTTCGGGACATCGCGGGTCGTGTTCGGGACCAACTGGCCCGTGGATCGGATGTTCAGCTCGTACCCCGACCTCATCAATGCCTACGCGGCGATCATCGCGGGCTTTTCCGTCGAAGAGCAGCGGGCCATGTTCTCCGGAAACGCCGAGCGGCTCTTCAGGATCTGACCCCATCACCACGCCGTGCGGGCGGGCGTGCCGCAAGAGGGACGCCACGGCGGCCGGGCCGGGACGGTTTAGGTCGCGCCCGCGCCGGGGGCGCGCAGCCAATCCGGCGCCTGCGTCACACCCTGAATCGTCCAGCCCCCGTCGACCACAATGGTCTGGCCGGTGATGTAGGCAGCCTCGTCGCTCGCCAGGAAACGAACGACCCCGGCGATCTCCTCAGGGCTGGCGAGGCGCTTCAGCGGGACGCGCTCGAGCATCCAGTCCTCCCGCAGCGATCCGTCGGCCAGCGCTTGTTCGATAAGCTTGGTACGCGTGAAGCCGGGGGCCACCGCGTTGACGCGGATTCTGGCCGGCGCCACCTCGAGTGCCATGGCGCGCGTCAGTCCGAGGATGCCTGCTTTGGCGGCGCAGTAGGGCCCGCGCCCCGGAATGCCCACGAAGGCCGCCGTCGAGGCGATGCTGACGATGGCGCCGCCTTGGCCGCGCTCGATCATGCGCGGCACCGCGTGCGACGCGCACAGAAAGAACCCCGTCAGATGCGTGCCGATGACCGCCGCCCAGTCTTCAAACGAGAGCCGGCCGGTCAGCCCAATTCGCTGAATTCCGGCGTTGTTGACGAGCACATCGACCCGGCCGGACTCGCGATCGATCACGGCGAAGGCCGCCCCGACGCTCCCGGGATCGGAGACGTCGGCCTCGAGATACCGGACGCCCGGGCGCGGCTCCGGTGGTTGGATCTTATCAAAGGCGAACACCGCGGCCCCGGCGTGGACCAACGTCCGCGCGATCGCATCGCCGATCCCCCGGGCGCCCCCGGTCACCACGGCGGTGCGCCCATTGAGAGTCGATGGCTCCATTGGGTCCCCCCCCTGCTCGGCAGCGACGTAAGCCCCAAGCCGCGCGACCGGATCAGCCGGCGACCCGATCGGCGACAGGAGCAGCGTGGCGCATAGCATATTTTATTCTTCGAACCAAGAGACTTCCACTTGTCACCTCCAGGAGGGTGCCACGGTGAGCTGGAGCATTGGCGCGGGGCTCGAGGGCAAGGGGGTCGTCGTCACCGGCGCGGGCGGAGGCATTGGCCGGGAAGTGGCCCGCGCGTTCGCCGCCGCGGGCGCGCTCGTCGCCGCGCTCGACATCCGAGAGCCGCTCGTTCGCGAGGTCGTCGCGGCCCTCGAAGGCGGCCCGCACCTGGCCCTCGGCGCCGATCTGCGCGACCTGGCCGGTCACGCGGGCGTCATGGAGGCGGCGAAGGATCGGTTCGGGCGGGTGGACGTGCTCGCGCACGTCGCCGGCGTCCTCATCCGGCGGAACAACGTCGACGAAGTGACCGAGGAGGATTGGGACTACCAGCATGACACGAACCTGAAAGCCACGTTCTTTCTCAATCGTGCCGCCGCGCGCGCGTTCCGCGCCCAGGGCCGCGGCGGGCGCATTATCAATTTCACGTCCCAGGCCTGGTGGTCCGGCGGCTTCGGAGGCTCGGTCGTGTACGCGGCAACGAAAGGCGGGATCGTGTCGCTGACCCGCGGCCTCGCCCGCAGCTATGCCAAGGATCGGATCACGGTCAACGCGGTGTCGCCGGGGGCGGCCGACACCGCGATGCTTCGGAGCGGCCTCACCGAGGAACAGCTCGCCGCCCAGACGACACAAATTCCGCTCGGTTACCTGGCGGCGCCGTCCGATCTTGCGGGCACCGTCGTCTTCCTCGCATCAGACCATGCCAGTTACATCACGGGCGCCACGATCAACGTCAGCGGCGGCTGGCTCATGTACTGACGGGCGGCGGCAAAACCGAGTGCTCCTCGACAAAGCACCACTGTCCCTCGCCGAGGAACTGCTCGCGGTCCTCCTTGAGCATGCTGAGGTACGGTTCGGTCGCGAACGCGCGCTCGGCGTCTGCCACGCTGTCGAACCACAGTTCGCCGACGCCATCCCACGCGGCCTCGGCGGGTGACCAGTGCTGGACCACGTTGAACCGGAGCCCGCGCAGCCCTGGCAACCCCAAGACAATCTTCGCGTGCGGGCCCATCCAGTGCGCGAGGAACTCCCCGCGAGAGAGGCCGGGCTTGCGGCGGACCAGACTCACCCTCTTGATCATGGCTCCACCTCCTGAATGCTCGTCGGGCAGGAGGCCGGTCGAGCCTCTGTCACTGCCGGTGAGGCGCTTGAAAAAACTCCAGCGTGATCCCGTCGTGCACGCGCAGATACGCCGCCCGCGCGCCGGTGTTGGGCCCGGCATCGATGTCAACCGGCCCTTCGGGGACCACCGGCCGGGCGCCCAGCGCCACCGCTCGCTGCCACGCGGACTGCGCGTCGTCGACGGCGAGGCAGAGATGCACGTTGCCTGGATTGGCGGTGGCGTCGGCGCACGGGACCTTGTCCTCAAGGCGATAGTCGAGCAGTTCGAGCACGCCACCCCCTGGAAGATCGACCGCGGCCGCGTCGATCCTGATCCCAGGGTAGCCGACGTGGCGCCCGAGATACGGGCGGTCGAGGAGCGCCCGCCACCGGGCCTTGACGCCGAGGAAGGCCTCCCAGAAATCGAGCGCGGTTTGAAGGTTCGACACGCTCATCCCCACGTGGTGAACGCGGATTGCGGTCGAGGCGGGAAGCGAACCGCGGTCGGCCATGTTTGTCGATCTCCTCTCGATCGCCGGTCCCACGTGCGCGTTGGGGATGCTCTTCCCGATGGTCCCGCGGGAGCCCCTCACCCGACCAGGACGGTGGCGGACCGTCCGGGCCAGGATCTCACGCGTCGCCTACGGATGGCCGGTCGTCGATCGGCGGCGTGGTCGCCTGGGCGATCGCGGCGTGTCGCCCGGCAAGACGCGAGACTACGTGGACCGCGCCAGGACCTTGTCGCTTCGGTACCGATCAACCACCTCTTCGAGGACCTCGATCCCAAGCCCCGGACCCGACGGCGGATAGACCCACCCCTTCACGTGCTCGAACGGCTTGGTCACCAGATCGTCCTGCATCGGATTGCGCAGGGGCTTGAATTCGAAGAGTTTGCATGCCGGTGAACTGAATGAGATGGCGAGGCTCGCCGCCGTCACGATCGCGGATGACCACGCGTGCGCGTTCGCCTGCCGCCGGTACGCCTCGACGCGGTCGCACACCTTCTTGAACCCCGTGATCCCCTCCGCGCGGCCCGGATCGACGCCGACGACATCCACCGTTCCCGTGGCGAGGACGCGCTCGAAGCCCTCCAGCGTCCACTCCTTTTCGCCATAGGCGATTCGGGTCGACGTCTTGGCGCGGAGGTTGGCATAGCCTTCGGGGTCCCAGGCGCCGAGCGGTTCTTCGATCCAATCCAGGCGATACGGCTCCATGGCCTGCGCGCGGCGCACGGCGCTCGTGACATCCCAGGTGACCGCGATGCCGCAGTCGATCATGAGCATCCTGTCGCCGATCCCTTCGCGCATGGCCTTCACGTACGCCACATCCCGATCGTGGTCGTAGCCGAGCCGGGCGTTGCCGCGCTTGCCAAACCCGGTTTTGACCCCCTGCAGCCCGGTGGAGAGCCACTCCACGGCCTCCTCGACCATCTGCGGAATCGACTCGTAGTGCGCATGGCACGAGGCGATGCCCGGCAGTCGCTCGTGCGCGGGGCCGCCGAGGAGATCGAGCACGCTCGCACCGAGCGCTTTGCCCTTGAGGTCCCACAGCGCAATGTCGATGGCGGCCACGGCGTACGAGGTCATCCCGCCGCCGTAGCCGTACCACCAGGCCTGGTGCTTGTTCTGCCGCCACAACGCCTCGGTGTGCACCGGGTCTTTGCCGATCAGATTCGGCGCCATTCCCTCGATGATCGCCTTCACGGCGAAGTTCGCTTCCGGGAACTGGGTGATCGACTCCCCCCAACCGACCTGGCCGTCGTCCGCGATGATCTTGCACAAACAGAGGTGGCGCAGCGCGTTGAAGTCATTCGGTTCAGGGTAGCTGACGGGGATCGCCGTTATCGATTGGATGCGCATCATCACGCCCTCAAGAAATCGCCCCGCGGAACAGCGCCATCCCGGACACACCCACTTCCACCTTCAGCAGGCGCCCGATCAGCGGCGTCGCCTCGCCGGTCACCGTCGTCCCGAAGTCGGTGATATAGAGCGCGCCGCCCCCGAACGTGCAGTTCAACGGCACGCCGCCGGTCTCAAGGAAGTCGAGGGGGGAACCGTCCTTCTTGATCACGTCGACGCCGCCCGAATTCACCGAGGTGATCCAGAGATTCCCGTCGGTGTCAATCTTGAGCCCGTCCGGGATGTGACGCTCCGCGAGGGTGCACAGGAGCTCTTTCGATCCGTTGGGGCGGCGGCGGACCACCTTCCGCGTGTACGATTCCACCCAGACGATCGATCCGTCCGCTTCCGCGGTGATGCCGTTCGGGTAGACGGGCTCAAGTTCCTCGAGCACGTGACCCGTGCCATTTCGCTCCAGTACGCAGATGTATCCCGGGTCCGGTTTCTCGACCGGGTCCCAGTCGCCCGAGTCGGTGAAATACAGGCGGCCGTCGGCACCGAATGTCAGATCGTTGGGAGCGTTGAACTTGACGCCGTCCGCGTCGGTGGCGACGACCTCGACCTTCCCGTTGGGCGCGATCCGCTGGATCGAGGGCGGGCGTCGTACGGGCGCCACCCATTTGCCGACGGTCGGACACTGCGTGATGTACACACAGCCATCGGACCCGAGCATGCAAGCGTTTGGCCCGCCGCCCGTGGGCGCGTAGACGCCAGCGCCCCGTTTAGGATCCCAGACCCCCACCTCGCTCTTGTAGGTATTCGCGAACACCACCCGCCCGTCCGGAAGGACATCGGGCCCTTCGGGGTGACCGAGACCCTCGATGAGCACGTGGACTGGTTTCTTCATCGCCGCTCCTTCCGCACCGCGCTCCGCCGTCTGCCGCTCACCACATCACGAGCCCGCCGGTAAAGTTGACCGCCTGGCCGGTCATGTACGCGGCCTGATCCGAGAGCAGGAACCAGATTGCCCCGGCACATTCGTCCGCCGAGGCCACACGGCCGAGGGGCACCGTCCGAGTCCGTGCATCGCTCAACGCCGGACGGGTGAGCCCCCGGATCTGAGCCACAACGTCGAGCACGCGGTCTTGCATGGGGGTGTCGATGATCCCGGGGCAGATCGCGTTGACCCTCACGGACCGCGGCGCCAGCGCGTAGGCAAACGACCGGGTGATCGAGAGGATCGCGGTTTTCGACGCGGCGTACACCGCGACCTCGATCGTCGTGGCCAGCTTCGCCGAACTGGAGGAAAGGTTCACGATTGCCCCGCCGGGGCGCATCCGCGGCCCAATCGCCTGACACAGAAAGAAGATTGATTCGGCGTTGACCGTCAGAATCTCGCGCCAGTCTTCGACGGTGACTTCGAAAATCGGTTTCACCCGGATGATGCCGGCCGCGTTGACCAAATAGTCGACACCGTCTGCCGCAGCCGCCACGCGTTCGCGGTCGGCCGGGTCGCCGACGTTGGCGACCAGCGTGTCGCATCCTTCCGGGGCGGCCGCCTCAAGCCTGCCGGCGTCGATATCGACGGCGAGCACGCCGACGCCCTCACGCAGCAGACGCCGGGCGACCGCATTTCCGATCCCACTCGCCGCACCGGTGACCACGGCCCGATGCTTCCTGGAGTCTGACACCGAGCCCCTCTCCTTATGGGTGGTTCAGGAGTTTCTACGAGCCGATTCCCTGCTCCTCCGCGACTCGCCCGCACACGATCGGACCCTCAGCCCTTCACGGCGCCCAACGTCAAGCCTCGCACGAGGTATCGTTGCGCGAGCAGGCCGACGGCGAGGATGGGAAGCGCCGACACCAGCGAAAACGCGGAAAGTTCTCCGTAAAACACCGACGTGCCCCCGGAAAACGCCGTCAGTTCGACCCCCGCGGTCACCGCGTTGCGCACGGTCAGAAACAGCGCGATGAGAAAGTCGCTCCAACAAAAGATGTAGACAAAGACGGCCGTGCTGAGGATTCCGGGCACGACCATCGGCACCACCACCTTCCAGAGGGCCGATAGCCGCGAACAGCCGTCCAACATTGCACTCTCTTCCAGCTCGATCGGCACATCATTGTAGAATCCGCGCATCATCCACGTGGCGTACGGGACGTTGAGGCCGACGTACGGAATGATCAACCCCGTCCAGGTGTCGACGAGGTGGATCGAGTGAATCAGGAGCAGGAGCGGGATGACCAATACGATCACGGGAAGCATGCGCTGTGAGAGGAACCAAATCGCCAGCCGGTCGCCGTCCTCCCGCAACCGCGCCAGTCCGTAACCGGCCATGGTGCCGACCGCGACGGAGATCACGGTGGCCACGCCGGAGGTCACAAAACTGTTCAGCAGCGAGCGATAGCCGACGAGGAAGCTCGGGATCGAGAGGAAGTGGCTGAACGTGGGCGGCAGCGGGAACCAGGTGGGCGGGTCGGTGAAGTACTGTCCAGCCGGCTTGAACGCCGTCCCCACCATCCACACGATCGGGAACAGGGTGATGGCGGCGGCGACGATCAAGAGCAGGATCACCAGGGCCTCGACCATCGCTCCCCGGCGGGATCGTGGACCCATCATCGGTGCACGCTCTGCTGCCGGACGATCTGTGCCAGGACGGTGCTCGCCGGGATCACGAGCATCAGCAGAAACAGAAACGCGGCGGCCGATGCCGTTCCGTCGGCGCCAAAGTGCGCGAGATTCCAGATGTAGTACACGAGCGAATACGTGGACGTTCCCGGGCCGCCCCCGGTAATCGTATAGACGGTGGCGAAAAAGTTCGCCGCGTCGAGCGTTCGAATGCTAATCGCCAGCACCATCACCGGGGTGATGATCCGGAGCACGATATGCCAGAACTCCGCCCACCCGCCCGCGCCATCGACCTGCGCGGCCTCCCGCATTTCCTCGGGGACCGCGGTAATCGCCGCGAGGAGGACCACGAACATGAACGGGGTCCACTGCCAAATCTCTGTGACCACGAGCGCGACAAATGCGGCCGTGGGGTTGGTCAGCCATGGGATATCGACGCGGGTGCGGAGCAGGATGCCCAAGACTTCATTGACCGCGCCGAATCGCGGCTCCCAGAGCTGACGCCAGAGAAAGCCCACGACCACCGGCATGATGAGGACCGGCAGCAACAACACGGGAAAGAACGCCTTGCGCGTCCAGGCGCGCCGTTCGACGAGCACGGCTAACATGAGGCCCACGATCGTCTCGCATGGCACCACGATCGCGACGTACAAGGCCGTGCGGGCGACGGACTGCCAAAACACCGGGTCGGTGAGGACGTTCCGATAATTGTCCCACCCGGTGAAGACGTGCTCGGGAGAGAGGACTTCGTACCGGTGGAAGCTCACCCAAAGGGCGTACAGCACGGGGAAGAGGCCGACCAGAATCGTGATCACGATCGCGGGCACTACCATGAGCGTGTACTCTCGGCGGGCGCGGCTGGGAATGCCCGGCATCCCGCCCAGCGCTACGGTGGAATCCCCGCCCGAGACAGCCTGGCCGAGAGACTCGCGCATCGTCTCAACAGAAGCGGTGGAGTGGCGGGGCTAGCGGGGACGCGGCCGGCCGATCTCGGCCTGTCCCCGCTCCTCCAACCACGCCACCGCCGTTGAGAATCCAGTCGGCGTCAGGGGCGTCGCCGATATTAGAAGGTGAGTTGGCGCAGCGCGGCGATCTCTTTCTCGAACTCCTGGTACACCGCCTGTTGCTTCTGCTTCCCCACCCGGTTGGTCAGCTGATTCCACTTGCCCGCCGCGGTGTCCGCGGCCTGCTTGGGGTCTGTCCCCGCGTACACCGCCGTGCAGGCTTGATCGACGGCGACGAGGTAGTCCTGGGAAGACAGCAGCTTCGGCTCGAGCGTCAGGTGGGCGAGTTCTTTCTCCATCGCCGCGTAATATTGCGCCGATCCCGGCCAGAGCTTGGCCGACTCCGGGGCGGTGAACGACGACTTTCGTACGATCTTCAGGAGGGCGAAGGGCAGCGACAAGATGTCCAGATAGGTCGCGGGACCCGTGGCCCAGGTGAGAAACGCGAACGCCAGGTCCTTGTTGGCGCTCTTGGAGAAAATGGCGAGCGAGTAGCCGCTGGCTTCCTCCACATTGCCTCCCGGAGGAATTGCGGCCGCAAACTTCCCCGTGACCGACGACGTGGGAACAAACGACATCAGCGGGCTCGCCGCACCGTAGCCGCCGGCCAACCTGCCCATCGGCGGCCAGGTGATGGTCATCGCAATCTGACCCTTCAGGAAGGCGCTCCAGATCTCCACCGGACCCCACGCCTTGCTTCCGGGCGGCGCGAAGTCGAAAAAGCTGTTCAGCCTCTTGAACACCTCCACGCTCGTGTCTGAGTTCACGAGCGGGTTCATGTTGTCATCGAAAAAGCGATTGTTCCCGAACTTGGCCGCGTTGTACATCTGGAACCACCAGTACATGGCCTGCCCGGCCTGCCCCTGGTGCACCGCCCCGTACACCTTCGGCGCCAGCTTCGAGGTCAGAAACTGACCGATCTGCGCGTACTGCTCCCAGGTGGTGGGAGCCGCCAGGTCATAGCCGTACTTCTGCTTAAACGCGCTCCGGAGGCTTGGGTCGCCGAAGATATCCGTCCGGTAGAACAGCGTGAATGACGGACCGTCGATGGGATACCCCCACTGCTGTCCATTCCACCCAGCGTTGGCCATGACCGCCGCCTTGGAAAAATCCGCGAGGTCCGACTTCAGCTTGCTGGTCGCGAGGTACTTATCGAAGTAAGGGGTAAACGGCTCCAACACTCCCGCGCCGACGAAATCGGGCAGCCAGTTATACTGGCAGTACAAGCAATCAATCCCGCCGACTTGAATGGCGGCGAGCGCCTTCTGGAACTGCTCCGCGTAGGGCACCTCGACGATATTGAGGGTGGTGCCGCTCGCCTTTTCCCAGCGCGGCTTGATCGCCTTCCACTGCGCCGCCTGCAGGCCGGACTCCACCTGGAAGTTAATGGTCTTGCCGGCGAACGGCTTGGCGATCTCAAGGGCTTGCGCCTCGGTGGTTCCGGCCGACATCGTGGAGGCGGCCGGGATCCTGGGATGCAGATTGGGGCCGTACCCCCCGAGCCACCCCGGCCCAGCTCCCACAATGCCCGCTGCGAGCGCCTGCTTCAGAAACGTCCGGCGACCTACCCGTCCACCCGTTGAAGATTTCGATTCCGACCCACTGCCCTCGCCGCCGCGGACCGCGTCGTCGTGCTCCCCCATCATCACTCCCCCCTCCTCAGTCGAGCGAGGCGTTTCGGCCTCGGCCGACAACGCTTGTCGCCATGTCTTCTACGAGGACTGTGCCGATGCAGTTCGCTTCCTCCATATAGCGGCCGACCGCCGCGATCCAGCCACGGCGACTTCGAGAAGCCGCACGCGTTGAACGAATGCGATCACCGCACGCCTGGCAATTGTTCAGCGATCGTTCAAGAGATGAACCAGCGCAGGCCCCTGGTCGAATTGAACAGGCGCGTGTGCAACTGGGAGTTCCACTTTGTGCTCCATCGCTCCTTCCACCGGCGACGCTGGAGTCCCGATCGCTTTCGGTTTAGGTACGCACGACCTTGGGCGCCACAGCGTTCCGCACCCCCTCGAGGCCTGCACGCAACGCCTGTTCGAAAATCCAGATGTCGCCCCAATAGGCGAGGCAGCGATAGCCTCGCTCCAGCATCGCCGTGGCTTCGCCGACGCTCGACGCCATGAAACCGGCCGTCTTGCCGTTCTGCTTGGCCGCCCCGGCGATCCGCTCCACCGCGGCAAGATAGCGTGGGTCCCCGAACTGCGCCGGGATGCCCATCGAGTTGGTCAGATCGAAGTGCCCCAGCCACACGACGTCGATGCCTGGCACGGCCGTGATGTGCTCAACGTTCTCGAGGCCGGCGGTGGACTCGATTTGAGCGATCAGCAGCGTCTCGGCGTTGGCGCTCGCGATCTTCTCCGGCACACTCCCCGGCACGTAGTCATCATGCGCGACGCCGAACCCCGCGCCCCGGCGCCCCGCCGGCGGGTACTTCGCCGAGCGCACGATCAGCTCTGCCTGCTCGACGCTCTCCACGTTGGGCACCATGATGCCCATAGCCCCGAGGTCCAGCACCTGCGCGATCAGGTGGTACTGTGCAGCCGGAACGCGGACGAGCGGGATGAACTCCACGGCGCGCGATGTCGCCAGCAGCATGCGGACGACGTCTGTGGTCCAGCCCGTGTGCTCCTGGTCGAAGAGCACAAAGTCGACCCCCGCCGCCGCCGCGATGCGCGCGAAACCGGACGTGGCGAACTCGAGGGCGAGCGTGCCGACGCACACCTCCCCCCTCTGGAGGCGGCGTTTGACGTGGTTCTCCCTCATGCCCCTCCCACCTGTTGGACGTTGGGCCGTCCCCGCGCGTACGTCTTCAGACGCTCTTGGAACCTGGGGTGAGACAGCACATCGGGGTTGACCACGTATTTCGGGGCGCGGCCAGCTGCAACATCGAGGATGGCGGACCAGGCGCTGCGCCCGATCGCCGAGAAGCACTCATCGGTCCAGCAGATTCCATGCGGCGAGACGATGACGTTGTCGAGCGTGAAGAGAGGGTCGTTCGGATCGGGCGGCTCCTGCTCGAAGACGTCCAGGCCGGCGCCTTGAATCCGCCCCTCCCGCAGCGCGGTCGTCAATGCCCCCTGATCGACGATCGGGCCGCGCGCGACGTTGATGAGGTAGGCCGTCCGCTTCATCAGGGCAAGGCGTGGAGCGTCGATCAAGTGGCGCGACTCGTCGGTCAGCGCCGCGCAGATGCAGACGAAATCGGCCGTCCGCAGCAAGTCCTCCAATCCAACCAGCTCGGCTCCGACGGACGCAGCCGCTTCGCGCCCCACGTAGGGATCGTAGGCGATCACCCGCAGGCCAAACGGGCGTGCCAGGCCGCAGACCTCCCGCCCGATGTTGCCCAAGCCGATCAGGCCGAGCACCCGGCCGGTAAGCCCCATCCCCATGTAATCGATCTTCTCGGCCCACCGCCCCCCGCGGGTGAGGCGATCCTTGGCCAGGAGTTTGTGGCTCAGCGCGAGGACAAAGGTCATCGCGGAGGCGGCCACGGGGCGCCGCACTCCGTCCGGCGTGATCGTGACCGCCACCCCGTGCCGCGTGCACGCGCCAACATCGACCGAGTCGTAGCCCACGCCGAAGCGGGCGATGATAGCCAACCGGTCGGCGCCCTCCAGCGTCTCCGCCGTCACCCGCGGGGCAAGCACGACCACGCCATCGTAGCCACGCACATCCTCGCGACCGAGCTCGGACGCATGTCTGGAGAGGAACTCCCACGTGATCTCCGGGTGCCCCGCGAGGACGTCCAGTCCGATGTCGAAGGCGAGCGTGCCATCTTCGCGCAGAAAGTCTCGGGTGAGACCGACCTTGCATTCAGCCGCCATCGACGCCTCCGCGCACCCGACACGCGTGGTTTCGGCACGTTGCTAAAAGTCCAAGCGGGCCAGGCGGATACAAGAGTTTCGACTTCCTCGAATCTTCATCCTCCGCCGTCTACCGGGCTCGCGTTCCGTTCAGCCCAGTCTATCGGGTGCGAAACAGCGAAACTCGGGTGATTGCTAGCCCATGGCGAGCGCCGGCCCGGCTACCGGCACGCCGAGAATGCGGCAGATCCCGTGATTCCCGTTGGGTAACCGAAGCGATGGGACCTGCGCTGCCGGCGCCGCATTGAAATGCACGTCAACCCATCGACCCTCGCGGCACGCGCGGTGGGATTGCTGAGGGCATTGGCCCACGCGTCTGCCGGGCGGCGGCCCATGAAGCAAGTAGCATAACCACCGCAGCCACAACGTAGACTCCGGCGAGACCGCCGTGCTGGATCACGAACGCGCCGAGCATCGGTCCAATGACCCCGCGCACGCCCGCGACCGTCAGATAGACGCCCATATACTCCACAGCACGCTCGGGGCCCGCCACATCCATCACCGCCACCATGGCGACAATGTCGAGACCCGTGGAGACAATGGCATCGACGCCACTGGTGCCAAGGATCAGCCACGGCGTCCTCAGCACGAAGCCGATGAGGTACACGAGTGGGGTCAGCGCGCCTGCCAAGTACACGAGGCTGAGGACGCGCACGCTTGCACGCTGGTCCACGAGGCGGCCCCAATAACGATTGCTGAAGAAGCCCAACGCACCGCCGACAGACGCGGCGACACCGAGCTGCAATGCTGTCCCGTGCAGCACGTCAACGAGCATGATGGGATTTGCCGGCACCTGAAGCCAGATCCCAAAGCCGAAGAGCAGTGAAACAAGCAGTAGCCTTCTGAAGCTCGGGTCCCGACGAATCATTTCGATGACTCGGTTCCATTCCACCGACTCCTGCGAGGCCTCCGGTGACGATCCGCGCCGCATGCCGCGCTGCCGAAGCGCCCCCGCGATGCCCACGACGGCGGCTGCAGGGAACACAATCCGGAAGCTGAGGAGGTTGAGAAGAAGCCCCGCGAGCGGGGATAGGGCGACGGTGAGGATGGAGCCAATCATGCGACCCAATGCCAGGGCACGGCCGCGCTGATCCCGAGGATAGACGTTTTGGACGACAGCGCTGTACGCCGGGCCGGCGACAGCATTCATCAGGCCGGCCATGATCAGCACACCGGCAAAGGGCCACGCCGAGTGAATGAAAGGCGTCAGCAAGAGTCCGGCGCGCGCGAGCAGGCCCGGCCAGACGACAAAAGACAGCGGAGCGCTCCGCCGCATCGCACGGATCCAGAGCAGTGAGAACAGCATGAACACTGCGCCCGCGGATGAGGCGCACGCGATCTGAAACGGGCTCGCGTGGAAGTCGCGGCGGAGAATCAGACCGGTGAATGGCCCCGTGAAGACGTTGAAGGTCGTGATGAAGAGCCCGGCCGAGATTTCAGCTCGGAGAATCCGTGCCGCGTCGGGACTGAAGTCCTCGAAGGACCGGGCCAAGAGGCTTCCGGTGCGGCGCACCGCAGTGCGGCGGGCAAGCGCGCGGCTTCGTCTCCCAGGCAGTACAGCCCCGACAAGGTCCATGTGCTCGTTCGTAATCCGATGTAAATGAAACGCCCAAGGATGTTGATTTGTCCATAGGGTCTGATGCCCTATCGGAGTGAATTGTAGACGAGAAGCATCTCAAAGACGACGTTGCTGAAAACGAGGCGGGGAGCATAGTCCCCTCCTCAGTTTGCACATCGAAGCGCTTCACACGCGGACCGGTATTTCCAAAACAACACTCTTCGGAGTGGTACGGGACCTCGAAGCCGAGGGCCGTAACCGCCGATGGGGCGGAGGATTGCGCCACGAGACTGCACCAATGATGAAGTTGACGTCACGGTAAGCGCGGCTGCCGTTGCGGTCTCTAGTACTTGTCGTGGTGACGAAACCAGAAGCCTGTCTCGTTGCGCCCCTTGGGTGCGCGGTCGAGCCACTGGTACACGCCCCAGAGACCGTCCAGTCCGCGCGCGTAGGCAGAGTAGGTGTGGTAGACCACGCCGTCCTCGAGCGCGAACGCGCTCATGCCCGGCCTCTCGCGCGTGTACGTGGCCACGTCGGTTCCGGTCGTCGCGGCGATCTTGGTGGTAGGCCCCTCGTAGCCGGGTGGCGGCCACGCCTCCTCGCGCCGGTAGTTGTATTCGATGCCCCCCTCGCGCTGTTGCTTCTCGGTGAACTGCACGCTGAAATCGGAGTTGAAGTCGCTGCCGAGCGATGACGCCCAGGGAAACGTCCACCCCATCCGCCGCTTGTACGCCTGCAGCTTCGCGAGCGGCGCCCGCGACACCGCGCTGAGCATCACGTCATGATTGGCCAGGTGCACGACGAACCCGTTGAAGCCGTCCGCGATCGCCGAGCAGGCCGGGCAACCGGCGGTGTAGTCGGGCCCGAACATGAAGTGGTACACGAGGAGCTGCGAGCGACCTCGGAAGAGGTCCGCCAGCAAGGCGCTCCCCTCGTCGGTCTCGAATCGATACTCCTTGTCGATCCGAACCCATGGTAGCTGCTGCCGCCGCCGCGCCACCTCGTCGCTACGCCGCGTGAGCTCCTTCTCCGCTTCGAGCAGCTCAAGCCGCGCCGCGAGCCACTCTTTACGTGTCCCGGTCTTGTGGTCGGTCATCGTGTCCCTCCCCCCTTACCCTGTATTGTTTCTCTAACAGTAAAACACCGCGAGGGAACATTACGCAACTTTGCCGTACGCAGGGCAGGCCAGGGGGTATCGATGAAGAGCGAGGAAGCCGACTCGACCCCGCTACCGGTCCACCGCTCGAGTCCATCCCTATTGTAACGTCTCACTCGGCGCATCGAGCCGCGCGCGCCTCGGGCGGGAGGCCCGAGGAGAACCTTGCGATCAAGGAGAAGTCGGGCACGATCGTGTGACGCTGCCCGAGCAGTCTTCGGTTACGCGCGACGCTGATCCACTCTTTTAGATCCGCTGCTCCCCGGGTAACCAGCTGTGAGATACAGGCTTCGCGAGCCGCCCAAGGAGGTGTCGCAGTGGCAGTGCTCAAGACGCTCGACCACGTCGCGATCGTGGTGGCGGATACGGATGAGGCGTTGACGTTCTACCGTGACGTCCTCGGCTTCCCCGTGCTCTTCAGCGAGGTGCTCGGAGAGCAGTCCGTCCGGCTGACTCATCTCGATCTTGGCGCCTGCCATCTTCAGCTCGTCCAGCCGCTCGCGCCCGAGCATCCTCTGGCCGAGTTCCTGCGCCAGCGGGGAGAGGGGCTGCACCACCTCTGCTGGCGGGTGAACGACGTGCCCGAAGCGATGGGCGCGCTCACGGCACGGGGACTCGCGATGCGCGACCGCACGCCCCGGCGGGGCCCCCGCGGCCGACAGGCGGTGTTCGTCGATCCGGCGGGGACCCGGGGGGTGCTGCTGGAGATCACCGGCGAGCCTGGCCGCACGTAGTCCCCCGGGGGAGCTCCTCGGGCCTCCAGCCGCATTTCCCCCGGTCGAAGACTGAAAGGGGCAAATCGTGGGTATAAATATGGATTGAGTCCCTTATGATCGGGCGCAAAGGCAGCCGAGTGTCCCGTCTCTTATGGCCGCGGAAAGGCGCCGGCCACAATCCAGACCAAGGGGGAGAACCCGCCATGGACTCCCGAGCCGAGAAGTCAACGCTTACAAGCCACCGGCCGATCGGAGGCTTGGACCGAACCGTCGATGAGTATGGGCCACTAGAGGACGGGCACGATGCCATGGAAACCCGGGCCGACAAATCGCAGGTCACGATCGTCCACGCAGAGGTTCCGGAGTCGATCGTTTCGATCGTCAGCGTCCCGCGGACGATCGAGATGTATAGCGTGAGCGAGCGCGAACTCGATCAGATCGCCAGCGCGTCCTCCGGGCTCAGCATGCACCTGGTCTTTTTTGGGATCACGTTCGGAGCCGCGATCGCCTTCCTGCTGTCGATGCTCTCCGCCGAGCTCACCAACCGGCAGTTCGCGCTGGTCTGGGCGCTGTTCGTGTTGACGATCGCCACGGTCTACTTCGGGATCCAGGCCACCCGCGGGTATCACGCCGCGGGGAAGGGCGTGCGCACCATCAAGAACGAGAGCCGAAAGCACTCGCACTAGGCCCGGAGCGGCATCCCGGGCCCCCGCGGGCCCGCCATCCCGCCTAGCGGAACAGATCGTGGGCCGGATCTCTGAGGAGCGGGCGGGCTCCGCCTCGACCGGCCGGCACTGACAACCCGCGAATCAGCACCGCGGGGGTCCCCTCATCGCACTGTCCCTGCAGCAAGGTCGCGGCCGCGGCCAATTCATCCGCCACCGCTTCCACCGACGTTCGCAGCGTGTATCCGTACCGGTCGGGGCGGCCCACCAGGCTCAGGAGGGGCTCCAAACCCGCCGCCCCGATGCACACACCGACGGCGCCCTCGCGGTGGGGCCGGCCGTGGCTGTCGTTGATGATGATTCCGACGGCCACGTGAAACGCGGCGTCGACGGCTTCCCAGATCGCCTGTGCGGAGGCATCCGGATCCCGCGGCAGCAGGCTCACCACCTCGGGGCCGAGACCGACGTTGCTGTGGTCAACCCCGGCGTTCGCGCAGACGAACCCGAGCCGGTGCTCGGTGATCAGCACCCCTTCGTGGACCCGCACGACCCGGGCAGACTCTCGCAAGATGACCTCGACGAGGCGGGGGTCTTTCCCCGTCTGGCGGGCGAGGCGTCCGGCCTCTTCCCCCGGTTCCACCTCTCGGAGGTCCACGACGCTTCCCTCCGCCTTGCTCACGACCTTCTGGGCGACGACAAGAATGTCGGCGTCATGTGGCCGGACCGCGGCGGGGTCGAGCGCCCGGACCAGCAGATCGGGGAGGGCCATTCCCGGACGGACATCGGGGATGCCCGACAGCGTCACGAAGGTCGCGGACGGCATCAGAGTCCGGTGATGCGGACTCCCAGATCGTGCCTGCGCACGCGCCGGCCAAGGCCGATGAGCAGGGCCGTGATCCGTTCGAGGGTGTGAGCCTGCCGGAGCGCCCCGACGTCGACCGCCCGCGCCCCGAAGGCGCCGGCCAATTCTATTACGCGCACCTTCGCCGCGGTCTCATCCCCGCAGACGAGCACGTCACAGTCCACGGGCCGCGTGAGATCCGCGAGCAGGGCCGCCGGGACCGTGTGGAAAGCGGCGACGACCCGCGTCCCGGCGCCGAGGATCCGCTGCGCACGCTCCGCGGCGGATCCTTCGGGAAGTTGTACGGCGTACGAAGGAGGGCTGCCAAGCACGACGGTCGCATCGACCACGATCTTGCCCGCCACCTCGGGAGCGATCGCGGACAGGATTTCCACCTGCGCCTCCGGAGGAACCGTGATGACGATCACCTCGGAGGCCCGCGCGGCCGCGGGGTTCTCCATCCCTTCCACCCGGCCGCCGCCGACGGTTTTGCGCACGCGGGCGGCGGCGGCCTGCGCGCGGTCGAGAGACCTGGAACCGATCACCACCGGAATATCCGCCGCGGCCCACCGCATGGCGAGCCCAAGTCCCTGATGCCCGGTGCCCCCGATCACCCCGACCATCGCCGCACTGGGTCGGGCACTCACATCACCCGAGGGCGCCTATCCGGGCGGGCTCCGACGTGCGGGCGGCCAGCTCGACGTGCACGCGCACCGTGGTCACGCCGGGACCGCCGTCGCAACGGTATAGCCTTCAAGCGTCAGATACCGGGAAGCCGCCGCCCCGATCGCCTCGGGCATCACGCCGCGGATCAGCGCGGGATACCTGAGGAGGTAATCGAGCCCCAGATTGAACAGTTCGATCTCCAGGAGCGCCTGGGCGATGCCCGCGTCCGTCTCCAGCCTCACGGCCAGCGACCCGATGAGGTAGTTCTGCGCATCTTCCAACTCGCCGTCGCGGACCGGCTCCGCTTGAAGGCCACGGATCTCGCGCAGGATTCCGTCGATCGCGCGGTCCACGTTCCTCGGGTTCACCCCGGCGCGGACGGTCCACGGACCGGCGAGGAACCCGGCCTGCGCCTGACTGTACACGTAGTAGGCGAGGCCCTCCTCATCTCGGACCGTGGCCCCGAGCCGCCCCATGAGGCCAAGGCGCCCGAGGATCAAATCGGCGATCATCGCCGGGTAGTAGTCAGGGCTCAGCCGGCTAAATCCGGGCACCCCGAGAACGATATCGGCCTGGCTTTTGCCCGGAATCTCAACCCTTCGCCGCTGGACCGACGGGGCGGGGCCCACGGGCGAAACGGCGGGCGGGGCGACTGGCCCCGCGGAGCGCCACCCGTTCCAAAGTGAGGTGAGGCTGCCCAGGATCCCGGCCGCAGCGACATCCCCCACGATCGCGATGACCAGCCCGTCGGGCCGGTAGTAGCGGTGGTGGAAAGCGACCAGATCATCGCGCGCGATCGCCGCGACGGTGTCCTCCTCCCCTTCCACGGTCCGGTGGTATGGGTGCTGCACGGGATACGCGACGGAGCGAAAGGCTTTGTCGGCCGCGATGCGTGTATCCAGCCGTCCTTCGCGGATGCCCGTGATGATCCGAACACGCTGCTTTTCGATCTCATCGGGCGGGAACGTTGGGCGCAGCAGCACCTCCGAAAGCAGTTCAAGGATCCGGTCCACGTCCTCGGACAGGCAGCGCGCAGCAAACGTCACTCCCTCGAGATCCGCGGACACGCTGAGGCTTGCGCCGAGGGAATCGAGCGCCAGGGCGAGGGTTTGCGACGTGTAGGCCGCGGTGCCACGGGTCAGCATGGAAGAGGTAAAGAGCGCGAGCCCCTCACGGGCGGCCGGATCGTAGACCGCCCCCGCCCGGATGAAGCCGAGGACGTTCACGGACGCGTTCGCCCGGTTCTCCCGGATCAGTGCAACGGCGCCCTCGCCGAACGGCTGGCGGACGACGGATTCGGGGGTGATCGGCACCGCAGGACGACGAACGCTGGCCTCAGGCATTCACGATCACCTCTTCCCGTCGCCCGTCTTCCGGAAGGTACCACCCGACCGTCCGGTTGCGCTCTCCAAACGTTCGAAGCGCCGCCTGCTGCATTGCCTCTGGGGACACCTCGGACAGACGGTCCCAGAACCGCGCGAGATAGTCCCCGCCGGCGACGATCTCGGTGCTGCCGAGCAGCACCGCCTGTCGCGAGACCCCATCCGCCGCGTAGACCCATTGCGCACGGGCCTGCTTGACGACTTTTTCGAGCTCGGTCGAGTCCACCGGATCATCGCACAGCCGCCGTAGCTCCGTCAGCACCGCCGTCTCGACCTGCTCGGGGCTCACCCCGGGGCGGAGGGTGGCGCCAAGCTCGAAGAGCGTGGGGTCCAGCGCCGGCCGAAACGAGCTGCTGGCGTCCACGGTCAGGCGCTGCTCGACGAGGGCCCGATACAGCCGGCTGCTCCTGACGCCGATCGGCTCCCCCCCGAACACGCCCGGCCCCTTGAACCCCGACAGGACGCCGTCGAGCAGAAGGATGGGAAAGAAATCGGAATCCGTCGCCGCCGGCGCGTGAAACGCCATGTGCAGCTGCGGCACCGCTCCCCCCGGCCGCCGGAGCGTGACGCGCCGCTCACCCTCCTGCGGCGGCTCAACGCTTCGCACCGCGGGAGGAGGCGGGCCGGGAGGGATCCGCTCGAACGCCTCCCGGATGTCCCGCAGCAGGCTCGCGCTATCGAAGTCCCCCACCGCCACCACGACCGCGTTGTTGGGCGAGTAGTAGGTCCGGTAGTGCCTGAGCAGATCCTCCCGGGTGATCGCCAACAGGTCGCTCTTGTACCCGATCACGGCGTGGCGGTAGTTGTGCACCAGGTAAGCCGCGCCCTCGACCTCTTCGTCCAGGGCGTATTCGGGGTTGTTCTCCGCCCCCTCCCGCTCGGAGATGATCACCGTGCGCTCGCTCTCGACCTCCCCGGGGTCGAACAGCGAGTTCTGAATGCGGTCGGACTCAATGCGGATGCCGAGGCGCAGATGCTCGGCGGGAAGGGTTTCGAAATAGGCCGTGAAATCCTTCCAGGTAAATCCGTTCCACGAACCTCCGTGCCGGTTGACGAGACGAGAAAACTCGCCTTTGCCAAGCGTAGGCGTCCCCTTAAAGAGCATGTGCTCGACCCAGTGGGAGATGCCGGTGATCCCGGGGACCTCGTTGCGGCTCCCAACCCGGTACCAGATCCAAAATGTCGCCACGGGGGCCGTGTGCACCTCGCGCAACAGGACGACCAAGCCGTTTGACAGTACCGTTCGGGTCGTAGGTTCCATGACCAAGCTCCTCTCGAGCGGCCCTCGAAGAATCGGCTCCCCGTCACACACCCGCGGGGCACGGCAAGGCCGGGCGGGGATCCGGGGAGCCACATTCCATTCGGCCCTTTGGGGGGCCCCCCCTGCCTTCGCCCGCTCCATGCTGCCGAAGCTCCCCCCCTCTCAGGTGTTGTGAGCACGACTCCGGCGCTGTCTGGGGGAGCAATTCGGAGCCTGAGGGAGCAGATCACGCGTTCCTTCCGTGTACGTACGCAAAATCAGGCGCTGCGGTTCATTCAGACGGTCGGTTACTGCTATGCGTTCACCCAAGGCCCGGGCCATCTTCCCAGCCTGTTCGAAGTCCTGGACACCCGGAGCGATGACCGGCGCTGGGAATGGGCCTGGGAATGGAAAGCAGCACTTCCATCGGATAAAAGAGCATTCTATGGTCGGGTGCTTTCCCGGAAGCCTACGTTCATTTCCATGGAACTTCTCCCCCACTTCTTTGCTCTTTCGGGTAACGTCGGAGGACCCGACGATTCTGAACGGCTGTACGAGGCGGGCGGCCTTTCCGCCTTGGCCCGCCGAGTGTACGAGCTGATCGCCGCCTCAGGTCCCCTGACCACTCGCCAGATCAGGGCGGCCATCGAGCCTGAACGGAAGGGGAGCAGCGGCCGGCTCCTCCGAGCGCTCGCCGACCTGCAGGGCCTCTTCTTGCTCGCCCGCACCGGCGAGGTGGGCGACAACCCGAGTAACTACGCTTATGTATGGGACACGTTTCCCCGTTGGCTCCCGGCGGTTGTTCGACAGGCCGAACGAATCGCACACCGCGCAGCCGCGGCGACCGTACTCGCCCAGTACGTGCGGATCGCGGGCGCCCCCCGTCCGGAGGATGCCGCACGCCTCTTCGCCTGGACCCCGTCGGTGTTGGAGGCGGCGATCCGGGATCTGCAGGCCGAGGACCAGCTGGGAATCGTTCGCGGACCGCAGGGGGAAGAACGCCTGGCCCCTCGCGCGGTCCTTGCCCACCTCGCGACGAGGAGTCGTGAGCTGCGGCGAGTTACCCCGCGCGCGTGACGGCCGCCTCGACCTCCTGGTAGGGGGGTTCGACGCCGGGCTTGTCCGCGATCCACGTGTAGACGACTTTCCCGTCCCGGTCCAGCACGAAGACCGAGCGCCGTGCGATCCCATCGAGGAGGCCGATGAAGTTGCCGTCGTAGACCCCAAAGGCCTTCATCGCTTGATGGTTGAAGTCGCTGAGGAGGGTCTGGCGCAGCTGGTGCTGTTTGGCAAACTCCTGCAGGGTAAACGGTGTGTCGGCGCTGATGCCGATGACCTGTGCCTCCGCGGAGGCATACCGGTCGAGCTCATCCCGGAAGTGGCACATCTCCTTCGTGCATGTGCTGGTGAACGCCGCCGGGAAGAATGCCAAGACGGCGGCCTTGCCGCGAAGCTCGCTGATCCGCACCGGCTTGCGGTCCACTCCCACAAGGGTGGCCTCTGGCGCCTGCTGTCCCACCTCGACTGACATCCGTCTCCTCCTCGCACCCGCGTACGGCAGTCAACAGCGCTCCATTACCTCATACGCCGTGAGGCGCGGAGGGATTCCCGCGCTCATCCGTCCGTGGCGAACCGCTCCATGATGCGGGTCATCAGCAGGATCGTCTCCTCAAAATCGCCCATCCGAATGTTCTCATCGGGAGCATGGGCACGGGCGTTCCAGTAGCCCGATCCAACGCTCACCAGTGGAATGCCGAGGACGGGACCGATGTCGTACGCTGGCCCGGTACCGGCGGCCGTCGGGTACACCAGCACCTCACGGCCCGTCGCCTCCCGGGCCGCGGACCGGACGAGGTCGACGAACGGGTCCGCGAGGTCCGTCCGCCAGGGAAACTCCGCGCCCAGGACCGTGACGCCGATGTCCCCGAACCCGCGGGCGTCCAAGTGCTGGCGGACGTGCTCGGCGACCGCGTGAGGATCCTGGTCAGGAACCAGGCGAAAATCGACCTTCGCGCGGGCGACCCGCGGAAGCACCGTCTTCGCCCCCTCCATCGTGTACCCACCCCAAATGCCGCAAATGGTGCACGTGGGCGAGAACAAAAGCTGGCGCACCATGTCCGGGCCCTGCACGCCTCCGATCGATCGCTCGACCCCCATCTGCCGGCGGAGATCCTCGATCACGTCGGGTGGGATCCGCCGGATGGCCTCCTCTTCCGCCGTCGTGGGACGCCGCACGTGATCGTAGTGGCCCGGAATCAGGACTCGACCGTTTTCGTCCTTGAACGTGCTCAAGGCCCAGACAAGCCGATAAGGGGCCCCTTCGAACACGGCTCCAAGCGACGAGTGCAGATCCACCCGCGCGGTCGTCGCCTCGAGCTGGAGGTAGCTGATGCCCTTCATGCCGCAGACGAGGTGCAGCCGCTCCTTCGGATCGCGCTCCCCGGCTTCCCACACGCAGGCGTCGGCCTTGAGAAGATCCGCGTGGGCACGCACCACGGCGCCGAAATGCACGCTGCCAATCTCCTCCTCCCCTTCGATGACGAACTTCATCCGGCACGGGAGGTCCCCGCGGACCGCGCGAAGCACCCGGAGGGCCGCGATCCGGGTCATGAGGTCGCCCTTGTTGTCCGCGACCCCGCGCCCAACCAGCGCCCCGTCCCGCCGGGTCAGGTCAAACGGTGGGACCGTCCACTCCTCGAGCGGTTCGGCCGGCTGCACGTCGTAGTGGTCGTAGAACAAAAGCGTGCGGGAATCGCGCCCGGGAAAGTCTGCCACCACGACCGGAGGCGCGCCATCGTGCTCCAACACCGTGACCCGACCTCCGGCGGCGCTGAGGAGGGTCCCGACCGCCCGCAC
>Ga0187846_10000362_pt1 | contig 26793 bp, 37 predicted proteins | sample TC_taG_FD_161473 | JGI IMG/M metagenome (GOLD analysis project Ga0187846, IMG submission 161473) | Biofilm microbial communities from the roof of an iron ore cave, State of Minas Gerais, Brazil - TC_06 Biofilm (v2) | ecosystem: Environmental > Terrestrial > Deep subsurface > Cave > Wall biofilm... | reverse complement strand
AAAGCCAGTTTTCCAGAGTATTCATGCGATCGGGAGTTTTGGTGTTTTCGTCGTCCAGTGGGTCGTCGATGTTCACATCGTCAAAGTGGCCTCCGGTGATACCTCCAAGTGCTCCTACATATTCGTAGGTGTGATCCTTTTCTAGCCCGACCATCAAAGCCTTGCGGCGCTTACAACGAAAGTGAGTTTTCAGCCAATGTCGCTGGTCTCTTATGTCACCAAAATCTCTGGCAAGAAACACATTGTCTTCAATCGTCTCGCTCACCTGGCTAGAATATTTGGCTGATTGCTTGTCCGTCTTCGAGACCTGCAGAAAACGCTCACTCACATGCTCTAGGTCGTTCTGGACATAGCTCTCGTAAATGCGATACAGTGGCTTACCATAGCTGTGGATCCAGGACTTGCCATGGTCTCGAGGGGAGAGGTGAAGCAAGAATTTCGTCTTCCAGAGATCTACCCATCTACTTTGGTGCTCTGGCAGCTGGAAGCCCAGATAGTACATCAGAAAGAAATGGGGCGAGAGCGGAATCATCGCTCTGCGAAATCCCGGAGAAAGGTACTGTTGCACAAGATAGCGAACGCCATTAATACCTTTGGCTTCTTTAATCTTGCTTAGCAGTTTCTCCTTGGTCGTCGGCTTGTATCGGTGTACGTTCACTTCTCAGCTCTTCCACAATGCTCTCTGGCAAAGCTTTAACATCGATGACCTTTGGCTTTAGCTGCTGCGCTCCAGCAGCGATAATTCTCAAGCCTTCCACCAGTGCGTGTGCTGCTGATTTGTCTACCACCTCTGCTTTTATCTTGCCCCGTAGGTTGATATTGCTCTCGATCTCTTGTTTGCTTTGAACAGTGTGCTTGAGCTTCCCTCGGCCCTTCAAAAGCCCGAATGCAGCATCCGTTGCGTGGTACATGTCGCTGCTTTCCAGGGCCTCTTCAATTACCTTTACTGCACGTGGCATGCGAGCGTCCAGGCGAGCATCAACCAGCTCAATCTGCCGCTGGGAGCAGCGCTCGACGTACTGGCGAAAGAGCTTGTGGTAGTTCATCCAGGCGTAAAACGTGTTGGAGTCCATCCTCTCGAGCTTGCAGATATCTCTCACCGAGAGGCCAGCAGCGTACCTTTGAGCCACACGGCGGTGTTTTTTGGTCAGGTGGTCATAGCCTCGAGGAAGATCGCCACGAGTCATTTTTACAGAGATGCGGTTACGCTTGGACAAGCCCCAAACCTTTTTGTCCCCTTTTGGAAGCCGGGGGAACCTGCGGATGTTATTTCCGGGCAGGTTGCCTTTTAACATGGTTCCTCTCTTTAGAGTTACTTGGGACTGGGGGGGTTTCTAACGCTTTCTGCACCTCAGAAAAAATTCCTTTGTAGCTCTTCGCCAGCACGATAAAAGAGGCTGCTACGAGCTGGCCTGCTACGTGGCTTGGGCGCATTGGAATAGTTACTTCTGTGCCTTTGATGAGAGCCTGCCACTCTGCGTCTAGATTCCCCAAGGCGTCCTCTGAGATCAGGACGCGCAACTCTGTTGTTTGGCGGCCCGAGCTGGTTTCAGGCATCAGGATCTTCCTTTCTTGCTCTTGGCTTTTGAGGGTCTTGATCCGTTGGGCTTTGCACCACACCCAGGGGAGTGATGAGGACGTGCCGATCCATTTGGTGAATAGCTAGCTGGCGTTCAATTTCTTTAGCAGTGCGGTGCATCATCTCTGAGCCAGAAATGTTGAACTTTTCCTGGATGATCTCAAGAGCGACCAGCAGCTCAGCTCTCATCATATCTGCATTGAAACAGTTCAGCAGAAGCAACCCCGGCAAGCCAACCTTTTCGTCTTGCAGTAAGAAACGATGCCAATACTGCATTCGCTTTACTTGCACGTTCATCTCGGACATTGCAGCCTCTTCTGCTGCACTCCTCTTAGGCTGCGCTGTATCCGCTGACTGCTCAAACTGCTCAGCCTCGGAAGGGACGTGAGCGTCTATTCCATGGCCCGTTCCATCGCTTATGTCAGTCATGTGTTGGTCTCCCTGTTTGCACAGTTGGTACATCCCCAGGCCCATCTAGCCAGTAGGCCCAAAGCTCCTTGAAGAAATCCAGATCTACAGTGACCAAGCCGGACATATCATGCCGGGTTTTGAGTTTCTCGATGTTCCTACGAAGCCGATGCACATAAGCTTCTCGGATTTGTTTCGCTCTTTTCGGCTGCTTTTCCACGAGCTTCTTTATGCGCTTTTGGGCTTTCTTCTCCAGCTCCACAATGCGTTTCTTCAGATCACCTTTCCGGGGCACCTTGGTAGCCAAGATGATGTGTTTGTCGTGGTCGCCATATTTCGTTTTTGCCTCAGCGAAATAGGCGTGCACGTTCATCACCCTGCGCTTTTTGCACTCTACCTGAACGCGGCGAGCTTTGGGATACATCAGCCGGAAGTGCCGAACGAAGTAAACGTCTGAAGCCTCTTTGCCGTAGGATTCCATGGTGCGCAGCCTGCGCTTACCACCCAAGGCTTCTGCTACTTCAGCTTCCCAGTTCTTCCACTTGCTGACGTTTGCCATGGCTACAATTTCAACCGGGTCTTTCTTTGCACTTTGATCCTGCTGATTTGATGCTTACCCGTAGCTCGATCGGCCTCTAAGAGTTTTTGGTTCAGCCTGTTTTGACGATACATCTTGTGATAGATCTTCCGCACTCGCACTCGGGTGAGGCGATACTGGGCTGCCAAGCTCACACCGAACCTCCGGCTTTGGGCTGGATTTCTAGCCTGTGAAAGAGTTTCATAAATAGCAATGTCACGGAGCGCATCCTCTACATTCTTTGTACTGGGAACTTGAATTGTCGTGCCTGCAAACACAGTCAACAGCTTCTCCGTAGCCTGCTCTCCAAATATACGGAGAAACTCAGCTATCAGACTCTTCGGAGACGCTTGTACCAACCTCTCTAATCGTGAGGGCATGTATGTTTTCCCTAGCTCTCAGCAATCTACTGCGCACACTCACAAGTGTGTGGTCAACGCAGTTCTGTATTTCTTGATGATCCAAACCCAAGCGTTCTAGCTTGTGAATTACCCTGGAGCGATCGTAAAAAAGCTCTCCAGTCTGGACTGCAGACAGAATTTGCTGGAGAGCCTTCTTTCGACGACGTAAAGGGCGAAAACCATTATGTTTGACAGCCTCTTCAAGATCGGCTTTCAGTGAAGAAAGAACGTGGCGATTCTCAGGAGTCTCCAACAGATGTCTTCCAGACAACTCTGCCTCACGTTTGGCCTCTTCATCGGTAGACAGACTGAGCCCGCTTGTGGTCAATCGTCTATTCTGAGTCTTGCAGGTGTTGCAAATAACAGTCCAAAGGAAAGCGAATGCTGCACCTCTTCTTGGATCGTATCGTTCCAAGGCTTGCAAAAGCTTGAGAACGCACTCCTGGCGAAGATCTTCCTTGTTGTTGTACATCTGCTGGCGAGCAATGGCTGCGTTTACCAGGGGCATCGTTTTGAAGAGAATCTTATCACGCAGTTTCACCTGGTGTCTTGGATTCTTAACATAGCGCGTCAACAGGCGTGTTACCATCTCGTCGTTGAAAATAGGCTTGCGTTTCATGCAGCCATCTCCAGTCTGGAAACACCCTTTTCCTTCACCACCGTCCAGACTTTCGGGAAGAGAGACTTAAGACCTTTTTCGTGGCTGATTACGAGGATGGTTTGTCTAAGCCTAGAGAGAATGGCAAGCACAGCTTCACGCCCGGAGGCATCCAGTCCGTCGAGCAGCTCATCAACAAGCAGCAAATTGCAAATACGTGAGAGCCAACTAAAAACCAGTAAGACACACACATCGACTCTACGTCTTCCCCCTGAAGATTCACCCACGTAACTACGTGCCCCCCATTTTGACCGGTACTGTAGATTAAAAAGCTCGCGGCTCTCCCCCCGTTTAGTCTTGCGAGTGGGGCTGAGACGAATGTGTGCTGTGCCATGGTAGATTCTCCGCGCGTATTCTGCCAGTTTGTAGTTCAATGCAGGCAAGGCTTCTCGGACAATAAGCGCCTTGATGCCCTGATTGCCAAACCCTTTCTCCCAAAATTGCAAGTCCTGAAGGTGCTTGTTCAGCATGTGAATTTCGTGCTCCAACACCAAGAGCCTAGACACCCTTCTCGAATACTGGATGGAAAACTTGTTTATCTTAATGGCGAAGGGAGCAAGAGGGTGAAGGTTTACCCGTCCCTGTAACTCCTGCTCAAGCTCCCTTCGCCTACGCAAGTACTCTCGTAGCAATGTCACACCGTTTAACCTAGCCTTTTGCACGCGCTTTAGGCACCTCCGCGCATGGTGAAGCCTCCTTTCTAGGGCAAAATATAGAGACCGTTTCTCCTGCAATGCCCGCCTAATTACTCGCCGATCAGCTTGCACGTGGCTTAGGAAAGCTTTTACTGTGTCAGAGCGAATTATCTTTTTACAAAATGGACAAGGCTTACCAATCAGTCGTTTTCTTTGGCGGATACTTCTCTTCAGGACTTTCAGCTGTCTCCGGTCTTGAGAAATGCCTAGAGAGAGCTTAGAGAGCTTAGCAATCAACCCTTCCACTTGCTGCGCCTGTTCTTGCAACGCTTCCCTGCTTGGAGCTTTAGGTGGAGGCTTCAACTGGGCCAGCTCAAGTTCAAGTCTCCGACGCTTTTCCATTCGCTCCCGAGAAAGAACTTTTTCGCCCTCCCGAAGCGTAGCGAGTTTGGCTCGGACTTCTTGCACTAAGCCTTTCGCTCCGGCGATAGCGAGCTCGATCTTGTGTTTTTGTTCCTGCAGCTCTGCAATCTGATCCTTTGTGCGCCGCAGCGCAACGTCGAACTGTTCGAAGTGCAAAAACGATTCTAGGAGCTTTTTCTGTTGCGCATCTGTAAGCAAAGCAAAGGGATTTGCACCACCGAAGACTACGGAATTGATAAAGCTCTGGAAATCGCACCCTAGAACTTCCTCCAGCTTGGCTTGGGTTGCTGCCTCGTGTCGAAAGCTGAGAAGCCGACTTGTCCGATGAGCTCGAGCCCTCCAAAGCTCAAGACGATTTCCTTTTCTTGAGTGTCGGCGATATCTCCTAACTGTGTAAGAAACCTGCCCTGCCTTGAAAACTACAGAAACCCAACAGCCTCGTTTTCTCCTCTGCTTAGAACTGGTAACTACAGCATCGTATTTTAATCCTCGAATAGTTTTTCCGAACAGGCACCAAACCAAAGCCTCTAGTATCGAAGACTTGCCAGCCATGTTGCTGTCAGCCCCTGGCTCGTCTCGATTGATGCCTTCAATACGGACAATTCCTTGGCCCGAAAGTGGGATCGCCTGCTTGCGGCCCCAGGACATAAATCGTCTCATGACTAGTCTGCGGAATTCAATCATAGAGATCCTGTGTACAGCTCCTTACCCAAAGAAGTCAACCTTGTTCTGCTGCTGCCATTTGCATGCGCTCTCGCATATCGAGAAATCGCCTCGTCCGGATGCAAAGAGTGCATTCGCTCCGACGGCTTTGATTCAAGCTCCTCTCCGGCCCTCTCAATCTGGAACAAAAACCTTCCCGCGACAAGCCCTTCAATTTCTTCGTCCTTGATATTTGAATCAGCAGCCAGCCTAATACGCACATAATCACCCGTCCAGCTGTTCAGTTTAGCTCTTAGACTACCAAGTTCCTTCAAGTGCAGCCCCCTAAACCTAGGGAGGCGTGTTGGGATCTTATCCGCCCGGAACCATGGGGGAGCGCCCAGTAAGCGGATATCCCAAATAGAAGGGGTGTGCGTTTCACCAAAAGTGTGCTGAAGCGGGGAACCCAAATACCAGGTGTTCCCCGAGAGTGCCTGAGTTGTATGGAAGTCAGAAAGCAAGACACAGGCAAAGGCTGCAGGTCTGACGTCTCTAAGCTTGATAGGATTGCGGACTAGGTAGGCTTTAGGCCCCGCTGTTGCTCCCTGAACACCGCAATGTAAAGCAAGGCCCATCGATTTCTCTGCCTGGATGTTGCGAATCGCTTGCTTAAGAGCTTCTGGGGATGACATCCAAGGAACCACGTGAAGGCTTCCCCAAACCAGTTTCGGCTCTTCTACCACAGTCGAGACTTTCCGAAATGGCCGAAGCGAATGCAAGACTCGATGACCAGACTGCAAAGAGATGTCGTGGTTGCCAAGGTTAACCACTGTTTCCAAGCCCTGAGAATGAAGCCACTCTAGTTTGCGATAAACTCCGTCATAGACAGAAACATTGATATAGTCCGTTTCCTCAAACAGATCCCCATTGAGGAGCACTTTGCTGATCTTCCTGGCTTTTGCTTCTCGTCCTAAGATGCTGAAGACTTTCAGACAATTGGCGAGCCTAGAGTTCATACCATTTGGCAGCGTGTAAGAAAATTGCTGCCAGGCGTGGGCTTGCAAATCCCCGGTAGCAAGGAAGCGGAGCATGTTCAGCCAGTCACCTCAAACTCATTCGTAAATTCCAAAAGCTCAACGGGCAGCCAGGTGCCTGCCTTGTCAGGCACCATCAAAGATCGAAACACTTCTCCTGTCTCTCTGTTTTTGGCTGTCTGCACCTTGATTTCTCTGATGATAACCCAAAATTCTGTGCCCACCGTAGCTACACCTTCGGGTATGTGCCAACGGTCATCCTTTGACCTGCTTTTCGCCAGCTTCACCTTTTGGAGTATCAATTTGTTCCCTTGTTTGTAGACCCCAGTCTCAAACTCTCAACTTTCACTTGATTGCAGGCATTCGCGGGAATCTGCGAGGCCCCTCTTCCTCGTGGAAAAGTCCTTCTTCACCCTTGAGAATATCTTTCACGTCTTCCAGGTAGATGCCGTAGGATTTCAGCAGCTGGCGGAAGTCCTCCACATCATGGTCTACAAGCTTGCGATACTCTCGCCTGTTTCCAGGATCGAAGCCATTCTGCGGAATGTGCATCAGCTCACGCAGCATCACAAAGAGCTTGTATGCCTTGCTTTCTTCGTCAAAACGGGTAGACCAGAACGTGATACAATAGTCATAGTCAGGAACTGCTAGGTTCCAAGGTTCCCCGTTTTTCCGGATACGGGCTATGAAACCACTACTAGGGTTGTAAAAACCCACAAGAAATATCCGTTCTGGATCGATGCGCTCCAGTATCGTTGGGAACAGCTTTTTGACTTTGTACAGCAGTGGTCGGTAATCTTCTCGAACTTTCCAAACTTTTGCACGTCTCCCCATCTCATCCCCTCGAAAACCGAAAGTGGAATCTGGTCTTCCCTCGCTTAGACCACCGCAGAAACTGCAAAGCCAGCTCCTTGGAAGCCTCGTTGGGTTCTTCCAACCCAAGCCAGTAAGCGAAGAGGAGTCTAGACCCATGATCCTCAATCTGATTCGCTATTCTGTAGGCTGCGTCGTACACTCGGTTCATGCTGTGATCCTTCATGCTGGGATTCTCAGCTATTTCACATCCAAATTTTCGAATGGGAGAATCCACTTAGGCATCACCTTCAGCAGGGTGTTAAATGAATTCTCCACAAAATATTCTCGTAAAGCCACTCGGTTGACCGCGCTGTGCTTACTCGCGGCCTTTTTCACCACCTCAATAATCCGGCTGGTTCCAGGTCTAGCAGAAGGAAGCATAAGATCCATAAGCAAGAGGTTGCGGTAGACCCGCTCTTTAGCTCCTTCACTGTACAGAAGAGAGTATCTGTTCCCTCGAGCACAGATGCGCTTTTCGATCTTGGCGTTTCCGCAGTACAGCTTTTCCAAAGAGCCATAGAGCGCCATAATATCTTTGGCGGTCTGCTCACCAAAACCCTTGGCCACTCCAGGAATATTGTCCCCGTGGTCTCCAACCAGGGCTCGGTACTCCAGCCACTGCCGAGGGGTCATGCCAATCTTGTGATGAAAGTTCAAAGCGGTGTAAAGCTCCTCTTTGTGCGGAGACCAAACTTCCACTTTTTCAGAAACGAGGTGAAGCATATCCTGGTCTGAGGACAAGATTACTTTCTTGCCTCCCAGGGCCTGACAAGCAATGCCAATTAGGTCATCTCCCTCAGTGTTCGGGTAGGACACCTGAGAGATGTTCAGGAGCTTTAGCAGCCCTTGCAAAATTCCCATTTGCTTGTGGACGCTTTCATACTCTGCACGCTCGGCTGGAGTGCGAAAATGGTTCCGGTTGGCTTTGTATTCAGGGAAGATTTTCAGCCTCTCAACAGAGCGCCCGGAATCCCAGCAGATGAGGGCCGCTTGGGGGTCGAACTGGACTAAAGCCTTGCGGAGCAGGCGAAGAAATCCATACACCACCTGGATAGGCTCCTCTTTGGCAGTCGTTAACACCGGCATTTTCTTCGCCAGTCTCCAGGCACTATTGTGCCCGTCAACAATGAGGGTTTTCATTCTTCTTGTCCTCCTGTTGAAACGGACTGACGGATCAGCCGGTCAATTTCTTCGCGGTGTGCCCTGTAAAACTTTGGAAAGCTGTTGCGTGTAAGAAGCTGACCTTTGAAGGTGTATACGGCACCTCTGCGCTGAAATACTTTCTGTTGCACTGCGTACTCCCAGGCGGCCAGCACTGAATCAATACCTCTATCCCACAGGATAGGCAGCCGACAACGCTTCCACGGCGGGCAGCCAGTCTTGTTTTTGACTGTTCGGAATTCCGAAATGAATCCAGAATCTTGGTCTCCAGGGCCTGGAATTGACTTGACCTTGGAAATCCTACATCTCACCCACGCATAAAAACGCAAAGCCTTGCCCCCGTAGGTGCTTTCCTTGGAGCCATACATCTGAGCTAGGTTCACGCGAGTCTGATTTACACAGAGCAGGCAAACCCGGTTGATAAACAGAAACTTGACAAGCCTGCGAAAGAACCTCGACATTTTCAAGGCAAAGTTCCCCATGTCGGAGTTTTCCAAGCCTGCCTTGTGGACAAGCTCTGCTCGGGTCGGAGTGGCAGAAATCGTATCCCACGAAATCACGATGGGCGTCTCTTTGTCCAGCTTGCGAATTTCCAGAACAGCGGCCTTTAGCTCATCGTAGAAATCCTCGATGGTATCCGATTCGAAGATGAGAAGCTGGTCTTCGTTAAGTCCTACAGCCAAGGCCCGCTTGTAGTTGAGAGAATACTCCGATGCGAACATTCCGGTGTAGTAACCAAGACGCTGAGCTTCGGCGAGGGTACGCTCAACCACTGCTGTTTTTCCGCTCGACTCAGGGCCAAATATCTCTACAATGCCGGTGGGGAATCCTAAACCGAAGCCCACAATGCAATCTATTGGCAGCACCCCGCTAGAAATGTAAGGTCTGTCTCCACTGAACACGGAGTTGCGAAGCGTGCTCAACACCCGGCCCTCGCGCTTCGTTTCTTTGTGGTAACGCGCGTTGATACGCTCCACCACCTGCCTAAGCACCTTGTCTCTTACACCGCTGGACGTTTGTGCGTATCGCGGAAACCTAAGTGGCATCGAATTCCCTTAGCCAAATTTTTCAAAGAGCTTCTGTAGCTTTTCCAAATCCTCCTCGGACAAGGAGCCTTCCAAGCTTTTCTGACAAATAGCCTGAAAGGACTCCGAGTCCTGGGGAGTCATTACAGGTACAACAGCTCGAAGAAAATCAACTTTGAACGCAAATTCAGCTTCAAGCATTGCTCTCTACGCCTCAGTGCCAGGGCCTCTGCCGATATCTGGATCGGAGCTTTCAGCTGCAGGGGGTGTTTCAGGAGAAACAGACTGCTGCGCTGCCTCGTCTGAAGGCAGATTTCTGTAAAGCTTGATCCGAGCTGCGTGTGTTTCCGTTCTGGACAGCCACCTCGTTACGCACACACGTCCCTTACCAACCCCGCATTTTGGGCAAGCAACAGCAAAAACTGCGGGGTGCTTCCTAGATCTGGAGCGATCAGTCTTCCTCGTCCTCTTCTTCGCTTTCTTCTTCATCCTCTTCCTCCTTCTCGTGCTTGAGACTTTTCTTCATCTTGCGATATTTCTTTTCACTGTCTCCCTCATCGGAGTCTTCTTCCTCCTCTTCTTCGTCTTCTTCGGAATCTTCTTCTTCAGCCTCTTCTTCCTCATCGTCGTGAGATTTCTTGCGAAGCCGGTCTTCCTTGTCCTCATCCTCAATATCCTCGTCCTCTCCTCCCTCTTCCTCAGCCTCAGCTGCGAGTCTCTTGGCTTTCTTTTCCATCTGGTGCAGGAAAGCCTCGAGCTCTTCGTCGCCGCTGCCAGACACTACCTCGTCCAGATCCTGGCACGTTTTGAGAATTTCTATGCGCTTGTCCTTGTCTTTGAAAATCATGCTCTCACGATCAAGCGCCTTGAAAGAGTATTCAGTGTCCAATTCTGCGCCAGTACGCCGCACTCGGATCAGGCGACCGTACTTGCTGTGCGTCACACCGAGGATAGACTTGCGGCGATAATCTTCATCGGTGAAGACGTCCAGCAATGCATTATGCCAGTTGCCGGACAAGCGCCAGATGTGGAACCTGTTCTTTGTGTAGGCGACGGCTTTAACACTCCCATCCTCTGTTTTCTTGACCTTGGCGATGAGAATGTTCCACAGCCCTTCGTTTCGCTGGCTAATCAACCCAAACAAAATTTTGGATCTCTCAGACCTTTCTCCCCCTTTTAGCTCTTCGAGCCTCTTGCAAACCCGGCAGCGTCGAGTTTTGCCAGTTGTCTCATCTTTGTCGTTCTGAGCGCAATACACTTTTTTGGGCCAGTGGCCATGGAAATAAACGTCTTTCCATACCTCCCCGCCCTTCTTCCAGGGTGGCCCAATACGAATGTAGGCTGTCCCCTCCTCCATCTTGAACCAGGGCCTCTTGCCCCCACGCTTTTTGAGACGTTTCTCCCTCTCTTTCTGAACCTCCGCTGCAGTCATTGTCATTTCAATCGTCCTCCCGGTGATGCCTCTTCACCTTTGGTTCAGCATCCCGCTCTCTGCGCTCGTTGGCGCAATACGTTTGCAAGCAATCCTTGCGTTGTTCAAAGGCTCGAACGGCATGTTTCAACTGTCTTTCTGCGTCGTCCCACCTGCGAACTCTAGCTTTTATCTTTTGATATCGAGCAGAGAGTAGAACGTGGTGCTTCACTTCTCCTGCCCGCAGATAAGTCCTCCCAAACCTTAGTTTCCTAGAAAAGCGTACAGAGAGTCTCGCGTCCAGCTGTTCCAATTGCTCCCGGTATTTTGCCGCTCTAGAGGCTACAGCTGAATACAACGAAGCCCACCAGGCATACAGCGTTGGCTGCCGGATGAGCTCCCTGTCCAATTGGTGCCGGTCGATCTTCAGCTCCCGGATAAGATCCGCTTTGTGCACCTCGTCCGGATACAGCTGAATTACAACCGGAAGTCTTTTCAGCATTTAGCCTCCTACTGTAAGTAAACCCCGAAGCTTACGAAACGACTTTCGGTAGCAAGAATTCCCCTGGTGAGTGTCCGTGTTCCAGCTCCTGCATAGCTCCCAAGTTTGGGCCAATAAGTGCATCAGTGTCCAGACGTACAGTGCAATGCCAGCCCACCATTTTCTCGATGAACTTGCGGTCTGTCATAAATCTCCAAAGGTTCTCAAGAACATCGGCCAGCTCTGGCTTGTAGTAGTCCACAATCACAGCATCCTGGTTGATGATGACTACTCGGGACTTCATCTTATGCTTAACTAACCAGCGGTGGAAGCGATTTCCTGCAACCCAGGTGATATCGGAGGCGTCACCCTGAATCGGAGCGTTAATGCCTTCTCTTACAGCCTGAGCAATCTTGGCCTCTTCTCCTGTTTCTAGTAGCGAGCGCAATCTTCGATACCGATGAAAGTGAGAAACCACCTCACCATGCTTCTTGATGTAACGCTCCTGTTCTAAGCGATATTCTAGGCAGTCATCGTACTTCCCGAAATAATTGCTGATAAACCTTTCGGCCCATTTCACAGACTTCCGGAAGTCTGCTGCGAGGGCCGGGGCTTGCCTACCGTATAGAAGCCCGAACGAGACGGCTGACTTCGCTTCGGTGCGCTGTTCCTTAGTAACTTCCTTTTCTGAGATTTCAAACCCCGCTGCCGCTCCCATGCGATGAGGGTCTTTACCCTGTTCAAACTCTTCTCGCATTACATCATCACCGGCCCGATCACAAAACAGGCGCATTTCTACCTGTTTTTGGTCTTGTTCCAACATTCCATATTTTTCTCCGCGCGCAACAAATTGAGAACGTAGTTCACTCGCCAACTCTCCGCGCTTTGGCAGGTTCTCGTGATTGGGGTCTTCGCTAGATACTCTGCCTGTAACCGTGCCAGCAGGATTGTAGTGACTGTGAGTTCTGCCGTCTGTGCCGATCCACTCGGGAATTGGCCCAATGTACTTATCCACCGAGGAAACAAAGCCGCTGCGCCGGATAAGAGACCGGAGCACTTTATTGGGATGCTTTCGGTACACTTCTTCAATGGCTGCCTTTTCCACGGAAGGCTGGTTTAATTTCTTGGTGTACCACGGAGGAGCATAGCCTAACACATCGTACAGCAAATCCCGCTTGTTATCTGTTGAGTTGAGGTTGATGGGATTCTTTTTCTTGTGACGCTCGTAAAGCTCCAAAACCTTCCCTTTGATAGAGACCGGTGGCCTCTTGTATTTCTTAACGCGCTGGTACAACCTTTCCATAAGCTCGAGATCTCGCATCTGCTTGAGATCTCGCACCTCTGGATACGCATGTAGCTTCTTGTCTTCCTTCTGAATACGACTTTCGAAAATATCAAGCAGCTGCCTGTTGCGTTTCCAGCTGATGTTGACGCCCTGGATCTCTATCATAGCAGACATCCAGTTGTTCCACATAATGGGGAATCTGAAAGGATGTTCCCACAAGCCCTTTTTCTCAAGGCGCTTTTTCAACAACTCGAAGAGCCTAAAACACGCAATGCAATCGTCTATGTTGTAAGAGAACAGGATATCTGCAGGTACGTAGATGAGATTTCCTCCACGCTCCGGATCATGCTGAGGGTTGGCCAGGCAGTACTGACGTTTTTTCAGGTCATAATCGGCCATCCCGATGCGCCACGCCCACTCTTTGAGTCCGTGGGCTCCTCTCTCCTCATTGAGCGTGTAACTCATCATGCCTGTGTCAGCGTAGTAACCTTGAAATCCTCTTTTGCCTCCTAGCCAGATATCATGAAGTACAGCAGCATACACGAAGTCGTACTTGCCAAAGTGAGCTACGTGCTTGAGATTCTCGTCTTCCCAGATATCCTGCACCGCCTCCAAAACCTCTTCTGGCGAGACAGAGATCTTCACTCTGTTTCGGCCCTGCACTGGATAGCACACCCCCTCGTCTGCAGACCAAGCAAATCCAACGCAGCCGATTTCGGGTTTCCTATTTCGAGCAAACGGGGAAAGTGTACTGCCCTCTAAGTCTGTGGCCACCGAAGACTTAGTCCTAATGTAGTCCGTGTATTCCTGCAGCATCTTTCGGTCACGTATATACTCGTGCTTCCGCAGCTTTTCCGTTTTAGGTTTCTTTTCCCCAAGGCGTTTGGCAAACTGCAGGGCCTGTCTAAACGTTCGGCGAGTGGCAGGAGTATCGTTTCGGAGCAGATACGCAGGGTGAAAACAGCACACAAATGTCCTGCTGCCAGCCTCAATTGCCTCGCCATGAAGCCTAAGTATTCCAGTTTTGTTGAGGATGCTGCGGATTGCACTGTTACCGAGAAGGACGACCACCTTTGGATTGGTTGCCCGAACTTCTCTAAGCACGTGAGGCCGACAGTGCTCGATTGCCTTTGGGTAGCGTTCCAGGGAATTGTCTGGCGGCCTGCAGCGCACGACATTCGTGAAACGGCACTTTTGGAGAGGAAAGCCAAGCGCCTCCAAGGTCTCCCGAAGGAGTAGGCCAGACTCTCCTATGAATGGCCTTCCGTCTTCGTCTTCCTCAGCGCCAGGGGCTTCACCGATAAAGAGCCAAACTGGGTTTTGAGAACCTTCCCCCTCCATAATCGGGCTATTGCAAGTCTTGTAAAGGCCGCAAGGCTCGCAAAACTCGTCTGGCTTTCTCGGTTGGTCTAGAACGACAAGACTCACAGGCGATCCTTAGAGAGCTTGGATCTCATACACCCAAGCTTCAAACTCCTCGGGGGCCAGCTCTGCTCTAAGGACGAGCCACTTGACGATATAAACTGCTGCATCCCCGAGAGTCTGTGTAAGACTCTCCCGTGCAGGGACACTTTGTCCCCCTTGCAAAAACCAGTTGTCGATCCGGTCATACTTTCTCTGCACGTTCTGGAAAATACTTCCCAGTTCTCCACCTTTCTGCCAAGAAGCAGCATAAGCCTTACCCTTGACCGCCTCCAATTTGGTTAGCAAAGCACACACAGCTGGAAATCCTCTTTCACTCTCGCTTTTCAAACTGGAAACGTAGTGTGTGAGGTTTAGAGAAGGAACTTCTTTCAAAGCCACCACTAGAGCAGCACGGTATGCGTCCACCGCCTCTACCATAAGATCTTCTTCCTCGATGTGCCGCTCTAAGGCTCTGTTACGTGCAGCGAAGTACAAGTCTCTTTCTTTTTCAGTAGCCATTCATCCCTCCTGAGATAAGTTGGGGTGCACAGGCCGCGGAGAAAGCGATGCGCAAATCGCTGGCCTGCCACCCCCGTTCGAGCAGTGCGCCCCACTGCCGAAATCAAGATTGCTGTTCTCGCCCTGCAAGAATAATAAGCACCTCTTCCATGATTGCATCTGAAATTCCTAGTTTGCGTTCAGCCGTTAATCCCAAGTGCTTGTTGTACTCTATCGCCCAACGTAGGTGTTCTCTCGCCCTCTTTAGCTCAGAACTGAGCTCTTCATCCATCGGTGCAAAGTTCCAAGAGCAGCTTCACCTGTGGCTTATTGCTGTTTGACCAGAAATCTCTCACCAAACCAAGGAATGGTTGGCCTAGAGCTTTCAGCACGTTGGCTTGATCTTCTATTGCGCTGGCCTCAGAGAACTCGTGAACAATGGAGTCTTTGCTGTCAATGTAAAGGGCTAGCAAATTCAGGAGAACCCCGCCAAGGTAGGAACCCTTTAAACTAGCCCAAGATTCAGCAGGCTGCTTTTTCAAGAGCTTGTTCAAATAGATCCAGGCGTGCTCGACATCCTCTAAATGAAACGGTTCGAACAGCTCATGCTTTTGGGAGCCTATTGGATCTCCAAGCCAAGCTTTCTCGATGAGAGGAGACAGAGTGGCGGGATACAATTCTGCGTAGTAATGAAGATTTTGTATGACGTAGGTAAAATCCCCCATCCTTACCCGAAGTTCTCCAGCAATCAGTGCATGCAAATGTGTAAATTGCACCGCGTTGTAGGGCGTGCCCCAGACCAAATCGTTGCTGCGAATGACTACGGTCTGGTGAAGCTTCCCAGCCCGCAAAGCATAATAAACCACGTTATTGCAATTATGCGCAACAATCCCTGTCCCAACCAGGGCAGTGTGATATCCAGGAACAGTAAAATCATAAACAGATTCTTCTGGCAGTTGTTCAATTTTAACTATTTTGTGATTTCTGACGTTGTATTTTCTTCCAGTAAGAGCCTCTGAGTGTTTCCTATTCCAATCACGACGCTGCTTTTTCGTAAAATTATTGACAGAATTGCGATCTCCAAACATCTTTAAGGAAGCATGTATCCCATAATCCATCCTAACCAGATTCTTAATGCGATTGTCAGTTTTTATTTCGTTGTCGTGATGGACATCCCAATTCTTTGGTAGAGGCCCACTTACCAATTCTGAATACGCTCTATGCACAAATTGTCGATTTGAGTACCTTGTGTTTAAGTTTAGGTCACGTTTCACCCATTCATGGCCTTTAATTCCATACCACTTTTGAGTAGCCCATATTCTATCTCCAACTTTTAGATCTCCAGCATCGACATCGACTTTCTGGTCTAGAGCCGAAGTACATCGTTTTCCTTCAGACTGTTTTTCACGCTTATACAGTTTGTGATCCTTTGTTAATTTCAGAAAAGACCCATCATCAAAGGTTAGTTTCAAAACTTTTTTTAGGCCGCTCTTCCAGACATTAGTTGCCCAAACCAACTTCAGTTTCCCAGTCTTAGGGTCTACAGAATAAACAGGCCACTTCTTAATTTCTCCATTTTTGAACTTGCTCGCAACTTTAGAAATAGGAAAATCCCCTTCTGGAGACCACAATTGGGTATCCCCAGCGAAGCAAGGAAAATCACGCGATTTGGTAACGTTGTCCCGTACAGGATCCCACAAAGAAATGACCGCCTGCCTCGTGTACGGATCTTCGTTAAGCTTGCGGATCACTTCTTTGATCTGATCTATCGGCTCGACCCAGTGATTAGCTCCATGATCCCTACACCATCTTCGAATCCTAAGCCCATAAGCCCCATGAAATTCAGGCTTACCTTCATCTGCAAACTGGCGCATGTTGGAGTTGAACTGACAAATCCAATCTACGTTCCCATGGCCTGACAAAATCCAGAGTACCTCGGCTGCAGCGAAAAACGGATTGAATTGGCGGCCAGGAATTGTCATCCAGCAGGCTCCAGGACTCTTGTAGACAAGAGTGACCGGCTCCTCGAACTCCACGCAGCGATGCCCCCTTACAAGCACTTCTCGTCCCTGTTCCACCAAATCTCGAAGGATCTCAAAATAAATGTCCCCAAGCCCTCCACCCTCGTATACTCTCATTGCTGCAACCCCCCTACTGAAAGTAAACCCTATTGCAAGAGAAAGTGCTACGCGCGAGGAAAGCGAAATGGAAGCTGGCCCTGTGCATTCGGCCAATCCCGGGGTTTGAAAAGAATGCGGGCTTTGCCAACTCCGTGCTTCGCTTTCCAATACTTCGCATATTCACACAAGCTATGCTCGATGCTGCGGAGAGTGAGTAATTCTCCTCGGTGCAAATAGGGGAAAGACAAGCCAAGTCTACGAAAGCGGGATTCCTGAGACCTTTGCAGCTCTTGGATTCTCCCCCTGCACCCCTCGTCTGTTTTTGTAGTTGGAAATATGAGGCGGATTCCCGTTTTACAGCCAGGCCCTGGGTTCACCCAGTCGTTCTCTTTGAACGGTAAGAACTTCACGTACATGAGGTCACAGCAGATTTCGTAGGAGATGAAAGGGCCAACGCACTCGATACGCCTGAGGATATGAAATGCTGCCTGCAAATCTTTAGCGCGTTCGAGGTCAAGGCACAGAGTTTCAAACTGCTTATAAGCCCCTTTCAGCACTAGACCAAGCTTATCCACCTTGCTACTTCCGGAGTTGCCTGCCCCTACAGGTAGAGTTAGATGCGCACCGGTAAACACAGATTCGGTTTTGTGCAGCTTCCGAAGAGAGTCAAGCCACAGACGGTGAAGTCTAGGCCAGTCTTGATAGCTAATAATGGGAATCTTTTCGAAAGTCTACACCCTGTTGACAAGCCGGTAGATGAGCGTTCTCCACACCAATTCAAGTCTTGGTCGCCGTTGAACCTCGGGGGCCGGGTAGACATGGGACAAATACCAGAGGGTGCCATAGTCTAGCTCACGATAGACATTGGTGAATTTGTAGTCTCGCAAGAGGGGATCTTTAGTCCAAGGCGGTGGAAGCCTTTTCACAAATCTTCTGTGCCAAATCATATGCCGCTCGTACATGAAGCTATAAAATTCGTCCAGGTGCTTCCACACAACCGGCACTTTTGGCAGCTTTTCCCATAGCTTAGGTTCTGAGCGAGACATAAATTTGGCCACCCCGAAACCTACAGCAGCTAAGACCTTTGAGTTCGCTTGGCATCATACTCCCCTATCAAAGTGCCAAGATCCACAATTTCTTGAGCCAGGGCACTCCCTCGGCCATCATACTCGTCGTTGACCGCTGCTTCCTGAATACGAGCGATCTCAGCCTGGATCTCTTCGAGGGTGATTGATCTGTTTCTAGCTTGGCGCTTTCTTTTGCGGCAAAGAGGGCAGCGCTTAGGAAACTGATAGCGCATTTTCTCTACCGCATTTTCCCACCACAGCTTTTCGCTCTCGAACATTTGCCAGTCTTTGTGGCAATCAACGCAAGGGAGCATTGGTATCAGAGGCCCTTTACTCCTAGGTACAGGGGGCAAAGAATCTTTCTGACGTACGGTCATTAAGCACCTTCCATTTCCTGGATCCACCTCAAGGCCGTTTTGAAGGCTTTCTTGTGCGGCAGCACCCGAACGTCAAATCCTGCTTTCTTAAGCGTTTCACTGGAAGTCTTCACACCTCTATCTTTGCTGATCAGGTTTGTTGGGTTAAGAGGCTTTCGGTTGCCTTTCGCAGTTCTTCTTCTTTCTACTCGGTTGATGCAGCGCCACACAGGGGTGTCCAAAACACCAATGAGAAAATGACGTCCAGGGTGAGATCCTCGAAACAGCAGCGTCTGCTTTACATCAGAACTAGGGAGCAAGCCTTCGAAAATTACACTACCTTTCTCGGACAGCTTCGCCAACAGACTGTAAACGTCTCGAAAGACGTGAATCGTGTCACAGCCACCACAGGGGGTTTCGTACCGGCCCAAAACATACAAGGGTGGTTTGTGCTTTAAACGGTAGGCCCAAATCTTGCTCGCTTTGTCGCGGAGAGCCTTCCAACCAAAATGCTTCATCAACCGGCGTACAACCACACTCTTTCCAGAGCCATTTGTACCCCGGATGTTCAACAGAAATCGTCTGGATTCGGTTCTGGGAAACCTCTTCGGCTCTTCGGGGCCTTCGACCTTCAAGCTTGGAATCGGCATCAAAACTTTGGTAAGGAATCTTCGGTACTGGCCAACTTTACGCTCCGGGATACGTTTAAGATCCAGAAATTTCTCAGGGGTGTTCTCTGCACCCCACCGGATATCTCTGCAATTGGAGATGTGCTTGATACTCCAGTCATATACAAGCTGGTCATTTTGTATTCCGACTGGCTTGATCCTGAGATGGCCTGAGAAAAACCTTTCGCCGTCAGAGCCGATGTGGGTTTTATTCGTCCAGCGTTTCATTCCGAGCTTGTGTCCTCGAGCCAGGGCGTCTTGAATAAGCATAGAGCCAATACCCTTGCCCTGAGCCTGCCTGTCTACCGCAACATAGTAGAGATTGCAATACCCGCTCTTCGTGTAGGCAGTGGCGTGAAAGCCTAGAATATTATCCTTCGTCACGCCCAGAATGTGCTTGCTGGTAGTAGCGATCGTAGGGGGATAGGTCTTCCAGCTTTGGTTTCGAGTCCAAATGTAGGGAAACTCCTTAGCGATTTTTGGAGCAGAGGGACCGGCGCACCACGCTTTCAAGACGTCTTGCTGCTTTTGAGTTTTCACCCCCATCAGCTGAATTTTCATCTCGTGGCCTCAACAATTTTAACCGCTGCCCAACCAGCTGCAATGGTGCCATTCTTTCCCCCACCTGTTGCCAGCCAAAGCCGCTTCCCACGCTTCTCAAGCAAACAAGGTTCAGACCCGCCGGTAAAGGGTCTGATACCAACATGCGGCGTGGCTTCTGAAGCTTCTAGTTTCGCAGCCTTAGAAACTCGCGCAAGACATTGAGATTCCCGCCCCTCTGTCCAGTTCTCGGCCTTAATTGCAGTACCGTCTCCACCCCAGACCAAATCTTTGCCGGGCACGTTGAACACCACCACTTGCTTATACGGTGCCCAAGGCCGAATAAAAGAGCGTCTGATTTGCCTTTTCCATTCGAACGAGATGCCCTTCTTGCCGATCATCTCTCCAATATCGGTCAGTTTGGCAGACCAAATCCCTGCGGCAAGCACAACGAGGTCGTACTCCTGGTTATCGCTCTCTCCAGAGAAGCCGATGTAGCCAGAACCAACTCGAACCACCTTACGCTCGACGTAGGAGAGGTGCTCCGAGTCCTCCAGAACCTGCTCCCGATCCACCCGGTAGGCGAACGTCCGAATACCCGCCGCAACCCTGAACTTCACCTTCTGGAGCCTATAAAGCTTGTCGAGAAGGTCGAGAGAGGGCTTAGAGACGGCTTTTCCTAGCCCATCAAACCAACTAGGCTTCATTAGGAATCCAGAGGCTCTCGAGGCCGCTAGGGGCCTCCTGCAGTCAAATATCGTTGCTTTGCACCCCTCTTCAACCAAAGCCCTCCCGATGACACAGCCGAAAACTCCCCCGCCTACAACTGCAACTCGGAAACTCATAGAAATCTCCTGCTATTTCGCCTGTAATATTCGCCGGGAAGGTTTCCTCTAAGCTTGCGAGCTAGGTTGCCCCATCCCTGCAAGGCTTTTCTAATTTCTCGGGTGTCTTTGCCCACTGGATAGTGTCCTTTGAGGTGGGATTTCCATTTACATAATATAGTCTCAACCTCCTGAGCGTTGATCCTTCTCTCAAAACGTGGAGGTGCAGCAAAGTTCGAAAACCTTTTCTCCAGTTTCCTCACCACTTGAGATACTCCACCCTTCCAAGACTTCGCCTTAGCAACCAATTTAGCGCCTTCGGTCGGCTCGGAGTACATTTCTAGTGCGTTGACTGGAAATTCAATCCTTGCCAGCCCGAGGCGCTCCAGCATGTCAGCAATCTTGAATCCGATCCAAGGGCCAAACAAAGGCCAGCGTTTCTTCACAAACTCAACCAGCCAGCTCGCTTGCTGCCCCCCGAACTTGTCGCACAGGGCCGAGACGGCGTCCTCTGGGTGAGGATACTTCTCCTGAAAATACGAAATAGACCTGACGCAGGTTTTGCCTCGAAAATGTCTTCGCTCAGCCCCACGCGGGGTTTTGCTTTCTGGCTTCGCCAACTGGATCGCTTCTCTGTAAAATTCCTTGCCTCGCCTCTCCGCAAGGTGAGAAGCTACCCCTGTATGGTAAAAAAACCAGTAAGCCAAAAGCCAGCGTCTCATCAGATTTGGGTGTAAGCAAGAATCTTGCAGCATAATGTAAACTGGGTCTAAATCCCCTGTCTCCAAAAGACGTCTGCCAAACTTGATGACACCTAGCCTTTGGTACTCGTGGCCCATTTGTTCCTCCTGAAAACAAGAGGGCGAGGGGTTTCTGTGAGATAGCTCCTCGCCCTCCAGGCAACAGTAGATCGAGCCGAATTACTCTTCCTTTCCCAACGTCTTGAGTGCGATGCGGATCTTCTTGCCGAGGAACTTGACGTTGCCGGTATATTCCCACAACTCGGAACCAGACTTTTTCCAGTCCGTCGGCTTGAGTCCTGCATCAGAAGGCTTTCGCACGTAGAGGCGAACGCGAAAGCCGTCGTCCCGGTTGGCCCGGTTGACCTGAAACACACGCCGGTTGCCAGCCAGAATGTACCACATGCGCGGATACGGCGAAGAGGAAAGCTCGCCCCCAACACTCTCGTAGCGAGAATCTTTCAACATCGCCTTCACGCCCTTGGACATCTCCATTTTGCCTTTCTTTGCCACGGATTTTTCCTCCGATTTGGATTCTACTTCTTCGTGCACATGCTTGCTACCCTTGAGTTTCTTCCTCTTCTTACCCTTTTTGGGCTCTTCTCTCTCCTTCTCCTCGCGTGCCTTCATGACCGCGCGGCAATTTTTGGCTTCGAGACAACGCTGGCACTCGGTGACGTCTGGATCGTTGTACTTTCCAAAGCAATCCTCAATGCCAGCAGGAATTGGAAATGCTGGTGCTCGCGGTTTGTACTTGTCCACATCAATTTGAACGAGAGAGGACGCTTTCGCGTCCCCCTCGTCCTCGTCTTCCTCTTCCTCTTCCTCTTCGTCTTCTTCCTCTTCGTCCTCGTCCTCATCTTCCTCCTTGGAGGACTTGGACTTTTTCTTCTTTTTCTTCTTGGGTGGTTGGTCATCCTCATCATCGCCTTCGGACTCTTCCTCTTCCTCGTCCTCAGACTCTTCTTCCTCGTCTTCCCCTTCCTCCTCCTCCTCCTCGTCCTCTTCTTCGTCCTCAGACTCTTCTTCCTCTTCCTCTTCTTCTTCGTCTTCCTCATCCTTCGAGGGTTTGGGCTTTTTCTTCTTTTTCTTCGGGGATTCCTTTTCTTCCTCCTCGTCTTCAGATTCCTCTTCTTCCTCTTCTTCGTCCTCGTCCGAGTCGTCGTCCCCGTTTTCTTCTTCCTCTTCGTCTTCGTCATCCGAAGACTTCTTCTTTTTCTTCTTCTTGTTGTTGTCGCCATCGTCATCGTCGTCGGAGCCCGAGTCGTCTTCTTCCTCTTCGTCCTCTTCTTCTTCCTCTTCGTCTTCGTCCCGCTCTGTTTCCTCTTCCTCATCTTCCTCATCACGGGACGCTTTGCCCTTCTTCTCCTTGCGGTGTTTCTTTTTGTTGCCTGAGTCCTGGGCCTTCTTGGACTTCTTTTTCTTAATCATGCAATTCCCTCCGTCGAATTTGACTGCTAGCCAAGCGGATTTCATCTACCGCCTTGTACACTTGCAGTGGCGACATCCGCAAAGCACCACGCACGTGGCGCAGCTTAATACGAAACCGTTCACAGCCGGGCACGCTAACCCCCTGGGACTTCAGCTTCTGCTTCCTACAGAAGTCCCTCCAAGCGTATTCCATCACCTCCTCACTGGGTTCGAGTAGCTGTTGCAAAAAACGGCGAGTCTCCGCCGAAAGTAATGGTGCTACAAGCTCTGCGCGATCCAAAATCCTTTCCCAAACCTCTTGGGTGGGCGCTGGCAGGCTTTCTGCTAGCTCTAAATCCACCTCAAACCCCCGGCGCTTCGCTTGCATCCCAAAGCGAGCGAGCTTTTTCAGCCGATTATTCCACGCTCTCTTGAAATAGGCTGCAAAGCGCACTTGTCCTGGTGGGAACTTCCTGCAGCACTGGACAAGCGTGAGCAGCCCCTCTGCTTCAATATCTTGAGTTGAGAGACGGAAGTGGCCCTGGATGGAGTACTTGCGCGCCGTGTAAGAGATCAGCCCCTTGAATCTCCGCAACGCAACTCCGATGTCGTACATGCAGCGCCTCTTCCAATGCTCAGGTTTTAGTCTTCTTCACCTTCCTCGGTTTTTCAGCGAGCCTTGGAAACCTTCTGATGGTGAAGCGTGGAAATCTTAGAATGCGAGGGAACCTGCGCCTTGCTTTTGCGGCTGCTTGCATAATGATCTTCCTTTCTTGGTCTGCGTGAAATGACCAGTCTACTCGGAAGTCTTTGCCGTTTTTTCCTTTGCCGTAATTTACGATCGCGTGGACTCTTCCTTGTTCCGGGAGGTAATAGAGATTTACTAGTTTGGGTTTTGGGCCTACTAGCTTCCGGATACGCCTTTCGTAGAAAGCCAGAAGCGCGTTCAAGTCGGTTGGGATAGGATTCGCTTCCAACCAGGTATTTGCAGCGGGTACATCTGACTTTGCCATGGCCTTCTACCTCCATGCGCCCAACCTTACAGTGACAAACCTCTGTCAGCTTCTCTCTAGGCCAGCGGAAGGGCCTAGGATATCGCTTGACAAGTCTGGGGTGACGCAGGGTCATCATGCTCCACACCCAGTTCTCTCGGTTGTAGCCTGTGTCCATATTCCAGACTTGCACCCCAAAGGGAAATATTTGGTAGATCTCTCCGGTGTGCCCGGAAGTTTTCTCAATCACTCGCCTGCCTGGAAAGACCTGACTCAGCCACCACCTTGCTGTGTTTTGGCATACCTCTTTTTCACGCCTCAGCTTCTCCTGCCGAAGCGTTTCCAAAAAGCTCTCCTTCATCGCAGGCGCTCCTCAGATAAGCATTTTGAAGGTGGGAGCCCAGGCATCTTCTCCGGACGTCTGGGCTTACTGCGCTCATTAGTTATGGGTTGCTCATCTCATTTGGCTCACTTTCTCTTTTTCCTGGCTTTGGGCTCCTTAACTGGGATTTCTTCTGCAACATACTCTCGCAGGGACTTCGCAGGAGTGAAGCGCAGCTTGTTTGTAGCTGGACGTGCCTTGAACCACTGCATCTCACCAGTGAAGAAATTCTTGCCCTTACGCTTGGGCAAAGCCTTCTTGAACTTCAGCCTCATCGTACCCAAATCGGGCAAGCGAACTTTGCGCTCTGCTTTGAGCGATTCTTGCACCACTTCGACCAAGGCTACAAAAAACGCCTTGACGTCCTTGCGTGTTAGACCTGACTTATCTGCAATCTCTCCAACTAGGATCATTTCAGTTCTCTCCTTGAGTTTTGGAATGTGAATCAACTTGCGGCCCTGGGGATCCGAGACAACCACTGCTGAGAAATTTTCCTGCAAAAAATCCCACACCAAAGCACTGACATTGTCGCGCTTTTGACCTTCCAATCGAAATGGAATCAAACGAAAAGCCTTAGCGCGGTCCATCTCAAATTCTGTAAGCAGGCCCATGTGATAGAAAATGTTGGCAAGTTTGGCTTCCGATTGTGCGCCACCATGCCTAGTGCGCTCGAGTTTAGCGGCACGCTGCTGTTTGTAGGCTCTTTGTGCGGCAAGCCGCTGCTTTCTTTCCTCACGATTTTCTACAGCGATGCGGAGAAACATGGTCGGGGGAAAATTAGAGAGGTGGATGGGAGTTTCTGCATGATTATTCCTCCAAATGCCCCTGGGCCATCAAGAGAATTTTCAAAGCAGATCGGGAAAGGAGATAGGCAGAGTAGATCCGGACACGTTCTAACGAAGGAGAATTTGGCCTGCTCAGCCTGTCTACCTGCTTTTGATCTAGTTCTGGAAATTTTGACAAATTACTTACGGCAGATAGGACGCACCATCTGAGCGCTGCAGTGAGGTTTACTTCTCCTTGCTTCAAACGAGCGTCTCTCTTCTTAGTCTTAGTCATGATTTTCTCCAATTTTCTCCCTCAGAAACAACAGCAGATTCTCTGCGTGCTTGCAACAGGCGCCCAAACCGACAACGGAAAGTGGGATTTGATACAGGCCTTGATTGCAGTTGCACATACAAATCGTCTTCGTCTTTTCTGTGCCCATAATCTGCACCCAATACTGCTTGCCGGTTTCTCCACTGGTGACAAGGAAAACCCGAAGCCACCATTCCTCTGGCAGCTTAAGCTTCACGTCATCTCTCACATCCTTTTCTTCATATTTCCACAAGGGCATGGCTAGCCCGCTTTCTCAGTGGCAACTTTGGGTAGGCTAATTTTTGACTTCTTCATTCTCTTGCGCACCCATTTGCTTAAGGCCCACCACTCTCGTTGGGTTAGAGCCTGGATTTGGGCGGGACTGGCTCCCACAGCTTTAAGGCAAAACACACGGTCGTGACAATTCAAATCGTGCCACCAGACTGTAACTTTGCTGGGAACCTTTTCCGAATCCTTGCGGCGTTTGCGATTCACCTTAACAGCTTTATACATTTTCGAATCCTTTCGCAATGGAATCCCCAAGCAGGTTTACTTCCCAATGTCTCGGGCATCCAATTCTGCAGCGATGTTGTGTTCAGCTTCATCTAAGGCTTGTCGAAACTTTGAAAACAGCTCAGCAGCATCCAGGTCTAGTTGGCGAAGCGCTCGGCGGCGAGCTTCAAGAGTTCTATAAGTTTCATCCTTCAAATACTTTCGCCGCGCCATTTCTCGCACAGCATGAGTTGCGGAGTTGAGCAGACATCGTACACTAGATTCATGCCAGATCATCGTTCCTCCTTGAGGTATCGGCTTCCGGCTACATACAGGCTCTGGAGGGCTTTGCTGGAGAGCTCAACAATTTTTGGCTTGCTCTTGTTGTTTTTGGCTCGCTCTCCTCTGATGGGATTCTCGCTGTATTTGGCTCACTATTAGCTTTAGGGCTTCTCTCATCCTGTGGCTCGCTTATGTACAGCGGATTTCTCTTCTTTAGTGGCTCGCTTAACATCACGACTCATTAGTTCCTTGTGGGTTTCTTCAAAAAGTTAGTTCACTCTCGCGTTATGGATTTCTCTTCCAGAGTGGTTCACTCCAATCTGATGGAATTCTCCAGCCTATCGGTTAAGAGTCAAAGTCTTCTGGTTTATGTACGTGAGTGTGGTGCTCCAGGTGCTCAATCGGATACGGCATCGAGATGGGCAAGCCTTCCGCTTCCCGCCATTTGAGCCAGAGGTGCGACAAGAACACCTTAATCATCTTCCTACGCGCAGCCAGGTCGATATGTAGTTTCGTCCAGTCCTTCCTGTTTGCAGCATAATACAGCTTGGCCTCCCCATACAAACGAGCATAGGGGCTTCTGCACATCAGAAAGCTCCGAGACACTAGAAAGCAGGCCGTCCGAAGCCTCGTAGAGTAGGGAAGCTTTTCTCCCTTCACTGGCCGCTGAGCCTTGCCGTCCTTGAGGCCCTGCCCTGCAAACGACCAGAGATTGCTGATGCGCTCTGCCTTACGGATGTCAATGTCACAGAGCAACTTGCCGGCCAGCGTTGGGCCGATCCCTTTTACCGTCTTCAGCCAACTCCAGACAGGATAACGTTCCAACTCCATAAGGATTTCGTCGTGAGCCTTTTCCTCGAGTTTCTGGAATTCCTCTTGATACGACTTGGCCTGCAGGATTTTTGGATCCTCTCCAACATCCCTGCCCCGCTCCAAAGCAGAGATTCGATTACCCCAGGAGATGCGGGCCTTCTGTGCTGCGTAATACGAATCCACCAGTGCTCTGAGGTTCGACGACAGCGGCTTCACTTCTATTGCTGTATGGGCTGTTGACATAATTTTGCTCCCTCCCAATCAAAGCTTCCCAATGGTTCATTGGACACTCCTTGTGGTCTCTATTCAGAGGCTTCCATCAATTCCAGAAGCTTCTCTGCCATGCGGACAAACACCGCGGAGCTGTCCGCCGCGCTCTCCGCGCTCCTCGCCGCGCTCCACGCCGCGCTCCACGCCGCGCTCCTCGCCGCGCTCCACGCCGCGCTCCACGCCGCGCTCTCCGCGCTCCTCGCCGCGCTCCTCGCCGCGCTCCTCGCCGCGCTCCTCGCCGCGCTCCTCGCCGCGCTCCTCGCCGCGCTCCTCGCCGCGCTCC
>Ga0187846_10000361_pt1 | contig 26814 bp, 42 predicted proteins | sample TC_taG_FD_161473 | JGI IMG/M metagenome (GOLD analysis project Ga0187846, IMG submission 161473) | Biofilm microbial communities from the roof of an iron ore cave, State of Minas Gerais, Brazil - TC_06 Biofilm (v2) | ecosystem: Environmental > Terrestrial > Deep subsurface > Cave > Wall biofilm... | reverse complement strand
CCCTTTCGCCCCCCCCACACCCGGTGCGCGCGCACAAAAACGCCGTAACTCCTTCTGTATGAATGAATATGCATTATACATCCGCACATACAACGCACACCAAAAATCATAGATCGTTGAGTTATAAGGACTTAATATAGGCGAAACCGCACACGTGTGTTTTCCAAACCGCACATAGGCCAGGATGCACACTTTAGTTCGTATTCCACGGTAGGATTAGAGTAACTCTTCTGGAATCAACGTCTGTAAATTAAAAATTACTGTAGAAGATCAAAGATCAGGATCCATCGATCCGAGCTTGATTCCTTTGGCTATCCGCGCAACCGCCCAACGGTTCAAACCCGTCTCTAAGCTCACGTCGTTGGGTTTCATACCATCGCGGAGCATCTCTTTCGCCCTTTCGCGTAACAGATCTTTCAATGGCCGGATCAACCATTCGGGATTGCCGTTCTCTGCTGTCCCAAGGCGAGCTTCGAAGGGCTGGCCTTGCCGGGGGTTTGGGCACTTTACGCGGAGCTTTGTGAGGTGTAATTCGGCGCGCAACGGCTCGTCGGGGGTTTTGTCGGAGGGGACGCGGAGTTTAAGAACAAAATCGAGCAGATCCTCCCGTTTCGAGGTTCCACGCTGATCACCGTCCTTGCCGGCGTGATGATCAAAAAGAATTGTGACGCCATGCCAACAGAGATCCGAAAACCAGTCCTCGATAATCGCCCAGTCCTCCGTTTCCTGTTCATCGGAGGACGGAGACAGGGAGCTTATATTGTCGAGAATTAGGAGAGATCCCGGCTCGAGGTGAGCTTCGATCTGATCGCGGCCGGCCTTGCTGTTGATTTTAGGCCTTACGTCTTTTTGTAGATCGCGAGTGATTAAAATGAGCTGGCCTTTGTCCGGAGGTTCGCCTCCGTTCGCTCTCACGATTGTTACCTGGCGATCTTGCAACATCGAACTATGCATTTCGCCGTCGACGTAGACGACGCGCCGGCGGCCCGGGATCCTCCAAACGAAGCATTCGGCCTGGCCGGTCGCGACGGAATAGGCGAGTTGCATCGTGATGTAAGTTTTTCCGGCGCCGCGTTGCGCATAGATCATCCCCCGGCCTTTGATCGTGAGGAGCGGTTCAATCGCCCAGTCGAGCGGATCGAGATTCATCAACAGAAAATCGCGTACGTCGACGGCGACGAGCTTCGATTTGTTCGCTCCCTTGGCGTGCTTCGTGAATTCGCCGAAATCATCGAGGAGCTTTTGGTGGTTCTCTCCCTCGAGGGCGCGCTGTTGAATCGCCGCCGTTTTGTGCATGATCGATCGAAGGAGGGATTTTTCGCGGATCATTCCGCAGTAATACTCGAAATTCATCACGCGGGGGACGCCGCCGCCATAGGTCAGAATAAAAACGCGGCCGCCGGCGCGTTCGAGCTCTCCATCGGCGTCTAGCTGTTCGACGATCGTCATATTGTCGATAGGTTTTTTCGCATCGGCCAATTTGATCATGGCTCGAAACATGCACTCGTGGTGAGAGGCGAAGAAATCAGAAGAGTGAAGGATCTCGCACGCTTTTTTGAGGCGTGAGTTGTCGAGGATGATCCCGCCGATAACCGACACTTCGGCCTCGACGTTGTTGGGCATCGCCGTATTGTCGAGATTTTTTTGCGGCCGATTGATCGGAACTGGGGGCAATGTATCGAATCCTTAGTCAAAAGATCCGGAGGGGGAAGCCTGACTAGGGCCCGCCCCCCTCCTGTGGTTAAACGAGGCGAGAAAAATACGGGTAACGGCCGCGGGGAGTCAAGAGGGGCCTCCCTGTGGATATCGGTGGAAAAGTGGAAAACTCAAAAAAGTGGTAGTTGCAACGCGCTGTCGATCCCTTGCTCATAAACTCGCTGGCAAAATTCTAGGATCCGATCCTCACTCGAGTGAGAGTGATCCCATTCGCCGGTGTACGTGTGCATCGAAAGACGTTCCGGACAGTGAAAACTAACCTGGCCTTGGGGTAGATCGACATACAAAACCCAACTCGATCTTCCGAATTTCACCGAGGGATCCTCTTTCCATCCGAAACGAATCCGAAGTTTCGATCCGTGCGATTCGAGGATTTTGCAGAGTGTAAGCATCGCCTGGCTTTTGTTCGCGTATGCCAGGGAAGAAAATGAGCCGACGCCGCGGATCCCCCCGTGGTATTGCTTCGCTCGGCTCGAGGCCTTTTGTGCGCGCATAAGGTTGATGGCGACGGCGCCGGCGGGGCCCCGGCGTTCAAGCTCCTCATAAAAGGCCTTTGTGACGGCGCGATCCGATTGCGCGAAAACTTCTCGAGCTCTCACCTCTGAGGATTTTCTCTCTCCCTCCAAAATGAAATCAAGCTCCCGATCGCTACATCCAATTCGCCCATCTAGAGGCCTCCCGGCCAGAGATCCAACTGCAGAGCTCTAATCCGGAGCATCTCGTGCGCGCACCATAAAACGGCGTCGAATGGATCCCGTCACTTTCGTTTTTACGCGGCTTCGGGAGCTTTCGGCTTGCGGATCTCGATCGCGGGACTTTTTTCGTGAACGTGCCGGCGGATCATCGTTTGCCAGTTTTGATCCGGCCCACGTAGAGCGACTTGTACGATCGAATCGACGACTTCGTTTTCTCGTTTGCTCAGATGCGGACGATCGGGGGCCTTTCTGAGATCCGTTGCGCAACGAAGCTCCTCGATAGCGATTCCCCAAAGGATACTTTGATCCGTGCCCTCGGTTTCAACTTCAAATACAGCCAGAGGTTCGCCCGCGTCCCAAACCTCAATCGCCTGTTTCAACGTGATGATCGCCATTCGCCCTCCCTTAATTCGGTTTTGTTTTTGAACGTCGCGGGGCCGGCCGAGGCGCCGGCGGTTCGATTTGTTCAACCTCTGCCGCGGGAACGTCGATCGTTTGATCAATCGCTTGCGCGTCGGCCTGTGCTAGATATTTTCGAGCTTCTTGCAACACTTCGGGCCAACGCGGATGGTTGACGGCCGCGGCCAAAATCGGATCTCGAGCGAAAAACGCCGTGACTACATCGGGAGCATACTGAATCAACGTCTCGGAAAATCCCGGCTTCGCTCCGTCCAGAAAATCAACGATTACCTCTCCGTATTCGCCTCGATAGATCATCTCGACGACGGTTTGTTTGAGGAAATTATCGAACGCCGGTGAATTGCGATCGATCATTTCCAATACTACGGGGGCAGATTCGGGAGCTGCGGCGGTGGCGGGCGGTGCGGCGGCCGCCGGCGAAGCCGTGCTGTCAAATCTTACCGTGTGCAAACCCGAGGCCGAGGGTATCGCGGCGGTTCCCGTTGGCGTCACGGACGGGGCGCCAGGCTGGCGGCCAGGGATCCCGCCAGGAACGGGAATTCTGCCCATTGCCTCGGCCGTAGCGCGACGATTTCGGGCTACCTCGAGGTTTGCTTCGCGGGTTTTGGTAAATGCGTCTAAAACGTCCGGAATCGCGTCCACGGCCCTTTCGGCCAAAATTGCTTTCCAATCGCGGCGCCGGCCGCCTCCCCCGCCGCGCACCTCGTCGAGCTTGTCAAAGATCGAGAGCATCGTCTCGAGTTGCTTCATCGGATCATTTTGATTGCCGAGGACCCCGAGCTCCTTAAGTACTTTGATCGTTCCGATGATCCCGCCGCCCTCGGCTCCGCCTCCGCCGAGCATTCCGAGGCTTTGCCCGACCGTGATCAGTTCTTTGAGCTGGGCCACGGCACTTTCGGCTTGAGGCAGTCGTTTAACGAGTACCTCCATCGCTTTGTCGGAGGCCTCTTTCAACATATCGACGGCCTTAGTCGTTGCTCCGCCGTCGTCTATTCCGTTGCTCTTTCGCTGCAATTCTTCGCGGAGTACTCCCACAACTTGTTGAACGATTCCCGCGACGGTGCCGGCATCTAGTCCGTGGCCGTTCGATCCCGCCTCCCTGATCGCGTCTAACCGCGGCGGCGCTTCGATTCGGAATTTCCCGCTGTAAACGCACGCCTGGCCGCGGTTCATAATGTAGGAAAACTCGTATCCTCCGTAGTTTTGCTTTATGTCCTCTTCATCGAACGCTTGAGAAAATTTCGCGAGATAGCCTCCGCTCCCTGCGCTCGCGATGTTGGTTCTCGGGAGCTCTCGATACAAATAGACAATGTGATTTTTCCATTGCTCGGGAGTGAGTTGTTTCATGTAGGTCCAAAAATCCGGACGTGCGTTTTCGGTTGATTCTTTCATTTCCGTGCGAGCGGCGGGAATTTCGAGAGTTTGTTTGATTACTCCCGGTTTTGCCGGTTCTGTCGACGTTGATGCAGTTCGAGGCATTGATTTCGATCCTTTCAGGCTCTTCCATGCTCGGATGCGGACCTAACGTACCACATTATCAAAGGGTTGGTGTGACGTGCTACACGCAACTATCGACGAATTACCTCACGTACTTCCCTATGTTTCTATCGTCGGCGTGCTACACGCTTGTGTTGGGAATAGATCCGGAGATCAGTGTATGGGGACGGGAAGGGCGGCGTTCGCTTTCGCCGGCCGCGGCCGCCCCGAGCTCTCCCAAGCTCGGATGCAACGCGACCGGCTTTTTGGAAACTGCGGAGGTGCGATCGATCGTGATAACTCTCGAGCGATATGCCCCCATGCACGCTTACACAATGTCCCTGGCCGATGGCGACGCCGGCACGGCGCAAACGATCCGCGAAATGCGTCGACTGATCGAGCAGGGGAAAAAAGATCCGGATATTCACACACTCGCCGCGAAGATCCTCCGGGATGCGTGCGTCCTGGCCGAGTACGCGCCCGCCGGCGAAATGCTCGCCGTGAAAGCTGTTTACGATTCGGTTATGCGTAACATCCGGTACACACCAGACGTAACGGGCAAAGAAACCCTCCACGGCGCGATCGATATCGTTCGCCTCCGGATCGGCGACTGTGACGATTTCACGATCCTGATCTGTTCGCTCCTCGAGACGATCGGCAAAACGACGCGCATCGTCACGATCAGCTCGCACAGCGACGATCCCAAACAATTTAGCCACGTGTTTCCCGAAGTGTACGTGAGCGATCGCGGATGGATCCCGCTCGACGTGGCGCGCAAGGCGGCCGCGTTCGCCAAAGGGCCAGAGCATTATTATCGTCGACGGGAATGGAGCACTCGATCCGACGAGTATCGGGACGTTGCCGGCCTCAACGGCTACATGGACCGTCACACGCGATTCGGATATTCGCCCGCGATGTTGCCAGGCGCGTATCGAGCGAACGTCAATCCGGTTTTGCGCGGAGCTCTCAGAGCTCGAGCTCCTGTCGGCCAGGGCAACTATGGAACGGCCGCGGTCCGTCGTTTGCAGCTCGGGCAGGATTCGGGTTTATCGCCGGCGGATATTCAAATGATCTCCTCGGCGGATCCGTACGCGCTCGCGCCGTCCGCGCCGTCGCCGTCAGCCTATGACGTGACTTCTCTCGCACCGTTGATCACAGCGAGCACGACGGGCGCCGCGAATATCATCACGGCGGCTCGAGCGAGTCCGTTCAACCTCGTCCCCACTACTTCACTGTCGAGGACGGCAATCGCCCCGACATATCCGTACGGAATGATCCCGGGATCGCCTGGCTATAGCGCACTTTCAACCGCCCTTTTCAATCCGTCGACGTTGCTTTTGTTGGGCGGCGTCCTCGTTGTTGTTATGGCCGCGAAGAAGGATTGAATGGCTTACCTCACGACGCGATCGCCATCTCTCGCATTCGGGACGTACGTTTCGCCGCGCCAGGCGCCCCGCTGGCGTCCCTCGAGGTTGATGGGCAGTTACGGTCTCGGCATGCTCGGCCAGGGGGCCGACTGGTCGGGATTCATCTCGATCATTCAAAGCACTGTCAGCAAAATGCCGGCGTTGGCTCCCATGATTTCGGCGGCCTTGGCCGCGGCTTTCGGGACGACAAATCCAACAGCGAGTCAAATCACGTTGCAGTCGGCCAACCAATTTATTCTCGCGCTCGGCGGCGGCCCCGGATCGCTAACGGCCGGAAATCCGTTAATGAAACTTTCGGGGATCCTCGGGGCATATCGCGATGCCCTTTATCGTACGCTCGCCGCGTATGCCGCGAATCCTCCGCAGTTGTCGGCCCCGGCGGTGCCTCTAACTCCGATCACTTCGCTGCCCCCGAGCTCCGGAGCGACGGCGACTGGCGCGCCGATCTCGATCAGTGATCCATCGGTTGCTAACACTCCGGTTCCCCCCGGTTTCAACAAAGCGCAAGTGTTCGTCGACGGGAACGGCAATCAATGGATGTTCAACAGCTCGGCCGGCGTATGGCAAAACGCGACGGCGGCCGCGGCATCGCTCGCGACGCAACAGGAGCAACAGCAAGCCGCACAAATCGCGGCCGCAACAGGCACGTCTCCCGGCGGAGGACCGTCTCCGATTCTCGTGGGCTCTCCCGTCGTCAATCCCACACTTCCGAATCTCCCTCCAACCCTTCCGGGGGCCCCGCTCAATGTGAACGTGACGACTCCCGGCGCCGTCACGAGTGCGTATTCGGATGTTTTGAATTGGCTCACCGAAAACACCATGATCTCGGCCCTCCCGAATTGGGTTGTCGTCGCCGGCATCGGATTAGTCGTTTTGAAAATGAGCGGGAAGGGGAAGTTTCTATGAGCTACATGCTTCCCTCGGGAGTTTCGATCTATCCGACGACAAAATGGAGGATGGGAGCGTATCGGCGCGTCGCCCCTCTCGCAACGTTGCCTCAATATCGGATGGGAGCCTATCGGCGTGTTGCTCCGCTTGCAACGTTGCCTCAATACAGGATGGGAGCGTATTTGCGCGTTTCGCGGCTTGGCGGGCTTGGCCAGGATCTTACCCTCCCAAACCAAAATCTCACCGCGACGGAGGTACTTTCGTTCCCTCCGGAACCGGAAATCCCTAACTTGCCGGCCGTCTCTCCGGACGTGTCGGCACAGGTCAACGCGGCTGTCGCGAGTATCACTCCCACGGCTCCGCCTGTTGGGCAGCCACAGGGGCCGCAACCCATTACGTCGCCGGTCAACTACACGACTTCGCCGATGACTTTGGACCCTCTCAATTTTATTTCGCCTCAATCGGCGATCGCCGCGGGAGCGAATTCCGCGCAAACCTATTCCGCTTGGACGAAAGCCGTCGCGTCGTTCCCCAACCAACAGGCGGCCATCGCCGCGGGGATCCCCGCCGGCGTCGTGACGCAGCTTTGGTCAGCCTCGAGGCAGCTCCCCGCGATGTCGGCGCCGTCCGCTTCATGGCTCGATGGAACGACGTTCGGAATCAAAAATCTTTATTTGCTCGTGGGCGTTGGAGGGATGGCTCTACTCGCCGCCTCGGGCGGAAAACGGAGGCGTTGATGTACGGTTTCAACTACTACGCGGAGGGCGACACGTTCCCGTACCCGCAAGGGAACGGCGGCCCTTATCCGATGTTTATTTGCCGGCCGAACCTCAACAATCCGCCATTCCCGGCGTTTCCCGTCGCTCAGCCTGGCGCGATTTGTGCGAGTGGATCCGCAACGATGAATTTTTTCCGGCCGAATCAGGCTTTTGTGAGGCAGACCGTAAAAGCCGGCGGGCCGTTGTCGGGAATGGGCGACTCGAGCATTAGCACTCCGCTTTTGCTCGGAGGCCTGGCCGTCGCCGGTTTCGCGGCCTGGCTTGCGCTCGGGCCACGTCGGAGGATGGCTTTTTGAGCACACCGCGGATCGATCGATCTCGAGCGAACCTCCGAGGCCTGGCCGCCCTCGGTTTGGTGATGCCCTTTGCGGATCAAGTTAAACCACAACTCGATTCGATCTCCTCTCAGCTCCAACAGGCTCAAGCCGCTATCGACGCGAACAATCAGACGATCTTACAGCTCGAGCAATCGCAACCAGGGATCGATCTCTCGGCCGAGGGCGCGCAACAGGTACAAGCTCAAAATCAGCAAAACGACGCCGTGAATAAATTCACGCTCGTCTATCGCGCCGTTTACGGGACGGTCCCGCCTGGTCTTTCCGGGCTCGGACAGTTCGATCCCGTGAGTTTGGGAACGATCGTCGGAATCGTGGCCGCCCTCGGGATCGTCGCGGGGATCATCGCCGCGGTTTTCAAGATCGCCAACACCGTTCAACAAAGTCTCCAAGTTAAACAGACTCAGGCGAACAATTTTGGTTTCGCGCAACAACAGCTCGCCGCGGCTCAAGCGTCGGGCGATACGGCCGCGGCCGCACAGTGGGCCGCGATCGTTCAACAACAGGCTCCGATGCAAGCTCCCGGCGGCGGTTTCCTCGGATGGATCCAGCAAAATGTCGGTTGGGTTGTCGCCGGCGTTGTCGGAGTGGTTTTGATCCGTGAGGTTTGGTGATGCGCTCGCGAATCCCGATCGTGGGGGCCAGTGTACCGTTTTCGCGTTTCTCGTTTGCTTCGTTGTTGCAACCCGTCCTCGGAACGATCGTCGAAGGATTCGATATTTCAGGGAATCGATTGGCGCATCACGTGGTGAACTATTTCGAAGGGATGCGTTGATGGCTCGAGCCTACAGTCACCAACATTTCGCGGAGGCGCCTTCCGGATGGCGCGTGCGATCTCGCCGCACGGGCGATCACGTTTTGCTCATCGCTTTCCCGCCAGGTCGCCGGCGCCGGGGCTCGGGGCGCCTCCTCGAGATTCTCCATCCAAAACGAAATCCGGCCTGTGAAAATGGCGAGTGTTCGATCGCGCAGAATCCCGTCGAGGAGCTCCTGATTTTCGGCAATCCATCACGCCATCGGATCGCGAACACGCAAGGCGGGAATGCGAGCCACAAGCCGGGATGTAAATGCCCGATTTGTGAGCACGGCCGAGAGAATCCGATCGATCCAAAAGCATTCGAGGAGGGACGAAAAGCCGGGCACGCGGATGCGTACATCGGAAACGATCAATTGCTCCGATTGACTCAATCAATGACGGGATCGAGCAACGCGTACAGCAGGGATTACGCACGCGGGTACGTGAAGGGATTCCGAGAGGGGCGCCGGCGGAATCAATCGGACACTTCGGAGGCGGTGCGCTTGTTTGAAACATTTCACGGCCACGATCCGAAGGAGATCTCCGAACGGCAGGAAACGTCCGCGATGCGGCTCGATTATACGTGTCTCGGGGATCTTGATTATCTGATCGTGCAACCGGAGGGACGCCGATCAGTACAAATCAATTTCGATGGCGATCACGTGAAGCTAGCCTCTGCCCCGAATGGGCGTCAACTGTACCTGATCGGCGGAAATCAAAACCTCTCGAGCGTGATCGGGGATCTCACCGACGATCCGACGAAAGATTTCATCGATCTAGGGGAGGGGCTCGAGGTGGAATACATGGCGCGCAAGATTCACGGTCATTTCGAGCCCACGTTTTACTATCACAAATTCGGAGAGAAAAACGGCGTCCTCCCGCGGCTCATGTACGACAACCTCAAGAAACGGATTTTTTTCGTTGGTGGGGAGTACTTCATCGATACCTCGCAAGCTGTTTCGCCAGGAATCGAAAATTGACAAAACGGAGGCAATCGTGACAGACGAAACAACGGCAGCGACCCCGGCTCCCGCTCCCGCGGCGCCGGCCGCAACTCCGCCGGCAGCTCCCGCGGCACCGGCAAGAACGCACAAAGCAGAATGCGGGGAAGTTGGACAAACCGGGGAGCACGGAGATCTCGGCAGTAACAAAGCCTAAATAATGTATCTCGTCCCTAATTCTCGGATCTCAATCGGCGACGCCTCACAGTTTCCTCGGCGATCGTTGAGGCCTGGCCGAACGCGGCGCCGCCGATTGCTCGGCCAGGGCGGCGGAAGTGATCCCGTATCACAGGCGATCGCTCCTTACGTGGGGAAGCCGTTTTACAGCCACATGCAACAGTTTGTTGCGAGCGATCTCTCCGCCGGCGTCGTCGATAGCGGAGGAAATTATGCGACGGGAGCGGGGGTTTGTGCCGGCCAGGCGCCGAACGTCTCCGGAGGACAGATCGCCGCGGCCGTTGGAGGATCCATCGCTCCGTCGATTCTGAAAATCGCCGCTCCAGCTCTCGCCGCCGGTCCCGTGGGAGCAATCGTAGCGATCGGCGCCGCGGTGATCGGATTGTTTGCGTCGCTGTTCCATCCGCACGCTTACACTCGACAAGAGACGGCAATACTTTGCCAGGCCGTACCAACGGCGAACGCGGTACTTCGACAGATAGCCCAAGAATTACAGTACGGGACGATCACGCTTCAACAGGCGATCCAAGCCTATAACACGCTACTATCGCAATTTGCGAACGCCGTTGGGCCGATCATCAACCACAGCGCCGGCAACTACGCTCAGACGGGCGACAATGCCGAATTTGTCAGCGCCTCACTCAAGGCGATCGTTCTTTCGCAAATCGCCGCGCTCAATGAGGCCGCCGCGCCAGGCGCCCCGGTAACGGTGAGATCGTCGATCTCTTCGACGGTCAACGCGGAAGCGACGAGCTTAGGCGTCTCGCCGTGGATTCTGTATCTCGTGGGAGGGTTTTTGCTTTTGCAGATTGTTTGAAAAAAAAGAGGGCCCCCCGTTTTTGACGAATTCCGGGGAGCCCAACCGTAAAAGGAGCTTACGTCTACGAGGGAGAAGGATAACACACAACTTGCGTCACAAAAAAAAGGGAGGAAAGTTGAAATGGCTACTCGTTCTCTATCAATGACGCCGGCCGACATTCTGACACTTCAGAATGAGCTCCGCCGCACCGGAAAATATCTTCCGATCGGACGGATGCAAAAAATCGCGATCGGGCCCGCGGAAGGATACACGCCGCCCGCGGCGGATCCCGTGATCCGGAAGTTTGGAAGGTTGATCGATTTGCGCGATCGCTTTTTGCCGATCGCTCAGGCATTGCCAGATCGAGGCATGTTGCTCGTAACGGCTCCGTTAACAGATCTCGAGGGCCGCGTACAACTGCCAGATGTTCCGGATCCGGATTGGACTCCGGGAGCCTGGACAAAAGGAGAATCAGAGGGGCGCGAGATCACCGAGGCCGAGGCCGAGGCTGCTATCAAGACGGCGGAGGAAGCCGGAAATTTTCGAGAGGCCGCAAGATGGCGGGCCGCACTCAGTACCGTTCGAAATGGGAGCAAAGTTCTCATGCCGAGCGATCGGCCGTTGTCGAAAGACAAGCAACGAATGGTCCATCAACGCCTCGAAGATCGGACCAACGAAATTTTGCAGGGGACCAATTTTTTGGTTTTCTCCCCCGTTCTGCGGGTGATGTTTCAACCGGAGCTCGATAAACGACTCGTGGCCGATGCGTGGGTGATCACATTCGGTTTCAATCCAACCGATCGCACCAACGCTTCGTTACTGGTACATCGATTCACCGGGGAAACTCATTTTTACGGAGGGTTGTACGACATTTCCGGGCCCGCGGGAGGCGGGGAGGACCTCTTCTTCGGTTTCGGCGTAGAAACTGGATAAGGGATTCGGAGTGTCGGATATATTTGACACCCGAAAGTCAAATATATTTGACACCCGAAAAAACGCGCCGGCATCAGCGCGCAACGTTGGGAGGGAGTGAGGGTCAATGCCAACTATTCGGTTGGTGAATCCATCGCGCTCGAGGCGCCGGCACTCGAGTGGAACAAAACGTCACCGTCGCCGCCATCGCAATACCACGGCAGCACAACGAGCGGCGCGAGCGGCGTTTGTTCGTAAATTCGCCGGCGGAGGACACATGGCAAAGAAGCGACACCATCGCCGACGTTCGAATCCACACAGGAATGCTCGACGTCGACACCGTAGTAATCCGCGCCGTTCCCATCACACGAAGCGGCATCATTTGATGCTGTTCGCGCCTCGTCGCCATCACCGGCGACGAAACCCGGGCTTGCGATCAACGTTTGGAAATCTCCTTCCGTTGGGCGCCGGCGTCGTGGGCGGTTATTTCGTTTCGCGAATCGTTCCCGCAAGTATTCCGCAGTTGCAACCCTACAACACCGGTATGACGGGTTTCGCTCTCAACGGAGCAACCGGATTTTTGGCGTACATGATCGTCAAGCGTTGGAATCGTTCGGCCGGCACGGGAATCCTCCTCGGGACGGGCCTGGCGATCGCCGTTCGCTTGTATGAAACATACGCCATGCCGGCCATCCCGGCGCCAGCTCCCGCGGCCGCGATGAGTGGGGATATGGGGTATTACGTCTCCGATCGGTACCCGTACCCGCAAGGGAACGGCGGACCGTATGACGCTTATCCCGGTCAACCATACCTATCAACACCTCCGTTTCCGGCAACATCGGCGGCGGCGGTGAGGGCGGGCGCAGCGGCGGCAGCGGCGGCCCTACCTCCAGCGGTGGCCTCTCCTGGCGTCTCTGGCGGCGGATCTCCCCTCCAAGTTGAGGCAGAGCGTTGGGGCTCGATCTGGCGGTAAAACGATTCCGACGATCGCTCTCTCTGGGAGAGCGGGGGCGATCGCCGGCCGACGTTTTCTTTTTCTTGCATCTCGAGCGGGCCCGCGTTGAGCGTGCCTAACTCTCTCCGCTTGTAATTACACGTTAGTTACAGGCGGCCTAGGAGGGCTACACATGCCCGAGTTGCAAAGAAACTCCGCTCAGCGCCGGCGATTCAACCGGATCTCGGCCTCTGAGCTTGGCCGGCCACACGCAAGACTCGGGAATCCCAACACCGGGATCCCCGAGGTCATCGTTCAACCGCTGTTTGACATTTATGCCGTGGCACCGGCAACGGCCATGCCGTTGCTTACATTGTTCACGGTACCAGTTGGTCAACTTTACAATTTTGGCGGCGTTGCGGCGTTCGCTAAAAACTTTGGGCATACCAATCTCGTACAGGCTGGCATGCTCGAGTCGAGCTACACGTTTATCGTCCGAGCCCTTTCGTTTTCGATCAAAGCACTTCAGGGGCAGGCTCACCCGAACCTCCATCCCGAAGATCTCGCCAACCTTCAAATGGTCTATGCGCAATTCAACATAAACCGAAAGCCGTATTTCGACGGGATCCTTGAGTGGATTCCAGGCGGCGGCGGCGGGTTTTTCAGCGGGCTCGGAACGCTCACGGCCCCGGCGTCGGCGTTCGTTTCGACTAACGGCTTGCCGCAGTCGCGCAACGTATATCCGTTGCCTGGCGGGCAATTCATCAACCCGCAGGAAACGTTTAACGTGATCATCAACCCCACGCTCAGCGCCGGCGGAGCTCCGTTGACACTGGCCGCGGCCGGCAATCCCGCTGGCGTTCCCGCCGCGGGGATCATGGCTTGGTGGCGTCTCGACGGCACGTTGATCCGCGTCGCGCAATAAAGAAACAGCCGTTCGCTCTCGAGGGGGCCTCCGCCGTGGAGGCCCTCCGACTTGTTCTCGTAAATGAAATACGCGCAATTTTCCGGCGCCTGGCGCCGAAGGGAGAATTTATGGCAACGACACCATGCCCGACTTGCAAAAGCAAGGGGGCAGTCGCGAACCAAAAAAACGGATCGCCGGAAATTTGCCCAACGTGTTCGGGCAGCGGCCAGGTTTCGATCGGCCTCGACGATCTCCCGTTTTGGTACCCGATCAATCCGCCACAGCTCACCGCGAACCAACAGGGCGTGGCCGGATCCGTACAAATCGACAACGATTCCGATTTCGAGTGGCGCTGGATCGTGGCGAATTCGACGGGCCTTTTTTCGCTCACGCTGATCGATCGTTTCACGGCTCGGCCTTTGATGCCCTCGGCGATTAACGGCGAAAACATCGCCGGCACCGCGCAACTGCCCTTTGTGTTGCCAAAGCCTTATTTGATCCGCCGAACATCCTCGATCGCCGCGCAGTTCAACGATCGTTCCGGAGCTCTCAACACGATCCAATTCGCTCTCGTCGGTTACAAGCTCGCAAGCTGATCGCGACGCCTCGAGCTGAAAGGGGGAAGGCAATGAAAGCAGGAGATACCGTACAGATCGCGTACGTCGACGGGATCCGGCATTGGATCTATGCAACCGTAGTCACGCCAAACGAGGACGGATCCGCGCTCGTGGTGATTCAACATCCGGGGAATTCCGAGCATAACGTGATGAAGTTCGTAACTAAAGCGCAAATCCGGACTAAGGCCGATGCCGAGGCCGAGCTCGCCAACGTGAAGCCGGCGCCAGGCGAACACATGGACTCATTCCGCAAACGTCAGCTTTCGGTTATGGCGCAAATCGATCGGTTGAGCGAGGAGGACTAAATTGCAGCAACCCCCATTACTCAGCTATCGAAAAGGGTGGATGGACAGCCGGAATTATCTTCCGGACATGACGGCCGTTGCACGCCTCGGCTTCGACGTGATGCCCTATGCGTTCACGGTATTCGATTCCGTCACGCTCGCCGGCGGCGTCCTCGGCCCCCAACAGACCGGCCGCGGCCGATATGCCACGCCGGAACAGTGTTGGGTTTTGGTTCTCGTGGGGAGCTCTCAACAGCCGGCCGGTTTCTCGGCTCAATTTTACGACACCGATCGCCAAGAGTTATGGAACGCGCAACCCGTTATTTTTAGCGCGATCGTCGGATCCGCTCAAAAGCCGTTTTTCCTCCGCCGGCCGTACAAAATGCCCATCAACGCGCAACTGCAATGTAAAGTCACAAATCTCGCGACGGTTGGAAATGCGATTCAAGTTGTCGCGTGGGGGGTGCGTCGTTGAGCGACACTATGGTTTGGATGCCTGGGGATGTGGGGCCAGGCGGAACGCAACAGCTACCCGAGGACGCTCAGCCGCAAGATATAAAAATCGTTCGGCTCCCTCTTACCAACTTCATCCCTCCGGAGGGCGAAGAGTTCACGCCGGCGGCTTACGTGACGATCCCGGCAATCGGCTCGACGGCGACCGTCGTTCAATTCTCTGTCCCCGAGGGCAGAAACGGGATCCTCAATCGCTTCGCTAACGTGTTTGTGGGCGGAGGATTCACGGAGGGCCAGGGGGGCATAGTTTGGCAGCTCTTTCAAGATTTCACTCCCGGCGTAATGGTCCCCAACTTCGACAACATCGTTGCATCGCTCGGAACCGTCAACAATCCCAAAATCCTCAACGGGATCCGCATTAAAGAAAACCAGCTCGTGACTCTCGTTGTCAAAAACGTGAGCATCGTTGTTTCCGGCCAACTGATCGGCGGCCTGATCGGTGGATATACATATCCGATCGATCTAGAAGAGTCGATGGCGTTCTAAGGGAGTACTCCATGCTTCGAAAAACGATTATTTTGATGCTGTCGCTCGCCTTGTGTGCGGCCCCGGCGTTCGGTCAATACCTCGGCCAGGTGCAAATCCAGACCGTACAAGCTCAGCTCGCATTGAATACGACTTGCACGGGCAATCCGCAAACCTTTCTCACGAGCGGAGGGATTCCGAATTTCATCAACATCGGCCAAACGTTTCATCAGGCATCGGCGACTTCGGCCGCGTCGACATTCACGATCGAGATCGACGGAATCGACGTAGCTAACAATATCGTGCGGATCTCCAATCCGACGATTTCCTATCAACCGAGTACTTCGATCACGGGATACGTGGCACAGGGCAGCGGCTATTATCCCAACATACAAGTGACGGTCACGTGCACCGCGGCCGCGACGTTTTCGTTGACCTATAGCGGCTCGACGGGCGGCGGGACGCCAATCATTGCGACGCCTGGCACAGTCCCTACGGTTACGACTGGAGGCGTCGCGGGCAACGTTCAAGGAATTCTCCCTCCCGGCCTCAACGGAATCTCGGTTAATCCGCTCATACTCGGTGCCCTGCAACCGGCCATCAACGGGCAAGTGGCAACAATGGGGATCGACACTTTTAGCAGTACGAGCGGGCCTTTCATCAATACGGGAATGACGGGGAATCTCTTCGTCGCGAATCCTCCTCAACCGTCTCCATCCTCCGGAGCTTTCGCCGTCGCTTTTTATGGGCCGGTTATATCGATAGGAGGGTCGTCGATCGTGGCGCCGTGGGTCTGTCAAAGTGGGGGGAGTTGTAGCGCAACAACTACGTTCAACGTGGCCACGCTCGCAAACTACACGACAAAAAACACGCTGGCGGAGGCAGTTACCAACGGCGGAGGCCTGGCCTTCGGGACTCAGATGATTAGCTTCGCTAAAACCGCGACTCTCGCCGGCATCCAAGTACGATCGGCCAACAATGCGACGTTGACAGTCACTACAGGCGACACCTTGCTCGTGGGATTCTCTTGTCTCGGCGCCGTACAAGTTTGCGGCGTCACGGCCGTGACGGACACACAAGGGAATAAGTATTTTCAGCTCGGGGGTGTGGCCCTCGGATTCAATCTAGGCTCGGGTAACAACAACCCGATCACCATTTACGCCGCGAAAGCTACAGCTTCGGGAGCTAACACCGTCACGGTTACGGAAACAGTCGGGGGGCCCTCGATCGGGTTTCTCGATATGTCGAACATCACGCCGGCGCCCCTCAATGCCCCGAACGGGCCCCTGTTCGAATCGAATCGCATCTTTCAAGCGAATGAGGACGACAACGGGACTCTATTCGCGGGGCCTGGCGCGTTCGATCTCACTCAAACGGTCACGCTCGGCGCCGCCGGCACAACGACGTTTCCGATGTGGGCTCAGACTCAACACGGGATTTTCTATTCTTGCACCGTCTCTCTGAGAGTGACGGCCGCCAGCGGAACGACCCCAACGCTCGACACGTTTTTGCAGGATTCCGGCGATAACGTCGGCTTTAACGATCGGATGCATTTCCCTCAAGCTACAACGACGGGGAATTTTCTTGGAGCTGTATCGGGAGGAGTCGGAGGGATCACTCCCGTTGCCACGACTGACGGAAGCCTGGCCGCGAGCACTAAAGTTGACGGGCCTTTATCGGCTTTCGGCCGAATGAAATTCATCGTGGGAGGGACGACACCGAGTTTCTCGATCGTGTATAACGTGGCGTGTCGATAGGGGAGGCAAGGATGCGCAAAACGGTTTTAGTGTTGAGTTTGATTCTTGCAATCGCCTCGAGGGGCTACGCGCAATTCACCAACGTGACGGGAACGATTATCGATCCGAACGGGATGCCCTATGGCGGAGCGACGATCAAAGCTCAACTCACCAATCCCGCCGCAACAGTGACGGTTAACAACGCGGGTCAATGCGCCTCCGCCGGCGCCGGCGCCGCGCCGTGTCAACTCCCGATCCAAGGCAACGCCGGCCCTTTCACCGTGCAACCGAATGGATCCTTTTCGTTCACGCTGTTCGACAATGCGCAGATCCGGCCCGTGAGCACGCAATGGATTTTTTCGGTCAGCACAGGAGGAATCGCCGTCCCCGCCGGCACGGGGCCGCAAAGTTGCACCGCGACGTTGACAATCACCGGGGCAAATCAGGATATCTCGAGCAACTTATCGTGCCCCTCTCAGGTACAGATCGTCAATCCTTCCCGAGTTTTCAATGGATCCGGACCGGCGAGCAATGCCGCAGTCGGCCCCTTCACAATGTTAACGGTCCCGGCTCAGCCGGCCGCCGGCACGCGATACGTTTTTTCGCCCTATGTCACGCAAACCGTTCTCGGAGTCACGTGCGCGGGGAACAGTACGGTTACGGTGAATGCAATCTTTCAGGATCCCAACGCCGCGGCGCCTCAAACTCAGGCCTCTCAACTTTTCCTCGTTACGGGTGTAGGAACGCTCGGCATCGTTCCATCGGTTTCTCCTGGCGTGGGCGTGGGAGTTCTCGCGAGTGGGACGTTTCTCGCGAAAGCGGGCTCAATCGTCCAGTGGTCTGCCAGCGCGCCAACCGGAGGGGGATGCACGACCGTCCCCACGGTCCAAGTGTTCGCGCTCCTCGAGTTGCAGTAGAATACGCCGCCAATGGCTGTCGCCCTTCACTCTTGGATCATTGAAAAAGATGGATCGCTCAAAGTGCGGCATAGTTTCTACGCCGAAACCGAAGAAGAGGCAGAGCGGATGTTGAAACAGCACGCCGCGGGATGCGGACACTTCGGACCGGCGAACGCCGAGGAGCGAACGATCGAAATCATCGAGGAGATCGACGAGCTCCCAACCGAAGATACTCTCGAGGAATTCGAGGGCGGATGGGACGACGACGGCGAAGAGGACGACGAAGAGGAGAAGTAGCTTCCGTGAATGAGAATCCGGCGATCAACTCCGAATCGCAGGCAGCAAGCGCAACGAGTGATCCGTCTCGCTCTCGGCGCGATCCAAAATCCCTCGATCACGGCTCTGATCACGCAATCTGCACAGGATTACAATCTCGATCCTTCTCTCGTTCTCGCGATTGCTCAACGCGAATCCGGACTCAACGCCAACGCCGTTAGTACCGCCGGCGCGCAAGGGATCATGCAGCTCATGCCGGCCACGGCGCGATCGCTCGGCGTGACTAATCCTTTCGATCCCGCTCAAAACATCCCCGCCGGCACGCGGTACCTGTCGCAACTGATCAATCAATTTAGCGGGGACATCGTGAAAGGCGTCGCGGCTTACGACTGGGGCCCCACGTCGGTACAAACGGCCGTCGATCAGTTCGGGCCAAACTGGCTTTATTCGGCGCCGGCCGAAACCCAAAATTACGTTCAAGGAATCCTCGGGATTTCCCCCTCTCAAGTAAACTCCTCGGAAGCTCCTCAACAGCCAATGACCATCGATGCAAGTACAGGTTTGCCCGTCGAAGATTTCACAAACGTGAAATCGATCGCCAACATCACGCCGGGATTGTCGACGCAATCGAAAGTTCTGATCGGCGCCGGCGTCGCCGCGGCGGCCTACTTCATTCTGGAGGATCTGTTGTGAGTAGATGGGGCAACTTCACCGATCCCGATGCTCACAAAAAATTCGGTACGGTGCGTCTTTTGAAATGGGCCTGGCGTTGCTATCAGGGCGGCCGCCATTTCCGACGGGCCGGCGATTCCGACGGCCGAGACGCTCGAACGGCCTGTTACCCGCTCCGTAAAATCTCGTGGCCACGATAAAACATTTGAGGCCGTTGTGGGAGGATGATTGCGATTTCGATCTCGAAGAATGGCTCGAGGAGCAAATGAGGTGCGATCGTGGATCCAAACGTCGACTTGATGGCGAAAGTACACACAAGGTGGGCAGAGGTTATCGAAATCACTTGTCGTTCGTCGAGTATCCCGCCGGCGTTTCTCGCCGCGCTCATTGCTAACGAATCGGGAGGGGATCCGAATGTTACTCGATTCGAGTCGGGAGTGTTGGGATCTCTCTGGCAAGTTCTTACGGGACGAAAGACGGCTTACGGCAGCATCACTCGTTCCGATTTGTACCTGTTTGCATTGCCAAAGGAAATTCCGGCGATTGCCGGCGATCTATCCGAGATCGCGACTGTTTTTTCCGGATCCTTTGACAACCTCGGGAGTCTTGCGACTTCTTTCGGCCTCACACAAATAATGGGATATCACCTCCTCGAGGGGGATCTCGGGATTTCGGCGATCTCCGATCTCGTCAAGCCTCAAAGCTCTCTCCTGGCAACGTTGCGCCTCCTGGCGAAATTCGCAAAGGAGTTCGATCTCGATCTCGCAACCGAAGCCGCCTCACTTTTCACCTGTTGGAATACGGGGCATCCGGCCGGGAAAACATTTGATCCGGAGTACACGCCGAATGGCCTCCTTCGAATGCACCTCTATGGATCTCTCCCGCCAACGGTTCTCACATGAGCGAAGGGGATCGGCCGCAACATCAAACGGCTCGAAAAATGTTCTCGACTTGAGGATCTCGCCGCGTGCGGAAATGCCGACGATTGCGCGGGATGCTACGTTGCCTCCGAACCGGCGTTTTGGTTTCTCGAGAGTGCGGATATTTTTGTTTGGCGGCCTGAAATCCGGATCCATCCTCCGCGGAGCGAATACTGAGAAAACCCGCAAAAACGGAGGATTGGCCTCCGCGTCCTATAAAATCAATTCGTAGGGGCCTGGCGTTGAATATGGCGAGAGCAAGGGAAAACAGGCTAGGGGGATAGCTCAGACCGTTTTGTTGATAACACAGGGCTTTATAGTGTAGGGTAACTGGAACATTAACGGCCCACGGCTACCGGTACTACGGAGTACAATTCTCGAGGAGGGGGGGATTCGATGGACAATCATTCCCTGTTTGTGATCGCGGCGTTTATCACGCAACTGAAAGCGAACGGCGCCGCGGCATTTCTGATCAACCGAGCTCAAGCGTCGAAGAGTCCGTTTTTTTCTTGGATCACAAAGGAAACACCGTGGGCGACGCGGATCATAAGTTTTCTATTCGCCGCCGGCACGGCCGCGGGAATTCATGGGACGTATGACATTACACGCGGAGGAACGATCGTGATTCCCGGAGCTGCTACAGCTCTAACCGCCCTTTGGTCAGTGACTCAAAACTATGCCATACAACATTCTTGGGGTAAGTTGATCGAGGACAAAATTCTCCCGGCCGCAAATTCGCTGTTGGGATCATTCTCGGGAGGGCCCGCACCGGCCGGCACAGGAGGGCAGTCAGCCACAAAACAATGAGAAACCATAAGCTCGAAACACTCCTCGTTACGCTGATCGTCGGAATCTCTCTCGGATCCTCGATCGGTTGCGCGCCGAAAACCGCGGCCACGGCGAATCGCGATATCACAATGGTGATCGCCAGCGCCGGCGCCGCGGCTGCACAAGCCGAAGTTGCCTACAACAACAAAACGATCGACCAAACAACTACCAACCGAACCGTGATCAACGATCTCGGAAACGGGTATGAGCAAGCGCGCATTGCATTCCAAGCCTATCTCAATGCCGAGGCTGCCTATCAGATTTCCGAAAATTTGCAGATCGGCGCCTGTTCTCCGAATGGAGGATCCGCGTCGACTTGCCAAACCGCTACAGCTCAAGTCAACACCGCCAACGCTCAGGTGCAACAGGCGAGCACAAAACTAAATGAAGCCGTTTCCGCTCTTTCGACGAAAACGAAACAGGTCCAATCGCTAAAATAAATGAGATCAGTTTCGAGATTTTCGCTTCTTTGGTCGGTACGCGCTCTTTGGTATTTATATCGATCGTTTTGGTGGTTTCGTTTCGGCAACAAACACGTTCTCGCGAATCATCTCGACGGAATCGAGATTTGCCTCGAGAAAGTCACGGAGTACGAATTTTTAGAAACGGGAGGGGATATGTCGCCACTTCTTTTATTGATCACGACATTGATCGGCGGGGCCTCGTCTCTTTTGCAAGCGGAGAAAAACAAAAGCCTGGCAACCGCGGGAGTTGATATCGAGCTGGCCGACGAAATCGCCGTGGCCGTTCTACAGGCAACAGCTCAAGCGAAAAACGCGATCGTTGATTGGACCAATGCGGATGCTGTCGCGGGATACATTAAAAGCTTGCCGGCGTTCACTCCGATACCCGAGCCAACGGCGGCGCCGGTTCTCGATCCGCCGGCGAGTTAGTGACGCGCGCAGAGGTTATTCCGTTTTCTCCGTAGAGTTTCGTTGCTAGATCGCGGATGAATTCCCGCCACAGTCTAGTGAATTCGTACGGCGAAAGCCCCCACGTCCATTTAGGATTGTTGGGCGATTTCGGCAACATATCCGGACGGCGATCGATCGGGCCGCGGCCATTCCGCACGACGGTTAATTTTTCTTCATTCTTCATCGGGGATCTCCGAAATCGAATCCCTCCTTGCACGGGGGGTTGCGTTCGGTGCAGCCGCAGAATCGGCACATGCCCGGCCGGAGCTCGAAAGTTTCCTCGCATTGTGTCATGCGTTCCTCTTTTTCGGATTGACAATGCATTCCGAAGCGTGATCTCCGGACGAGCCCCAAACCCGATAGTCGGCTTTTCGCGGTACGCCCGCGCCGGCGACGTGAGCTTGCCAAAACCACAAACCCGTGCCGATTCCCAAACAATCCCGTCGGTACCCTCCGGATAATGCTTGAAGTGCCCGCGCACAAAGTGCCCTCCAATCTCGCGGCTCCCGCTCGCAATCCTGGCAGGTTCCGCAATGCGGCGAGATCGGTGAACCTCGATCACGTGAAACGTGGGAATCGTTATCGAGTAGCGTTTTCGGAGCTTTGTTTCGAGTTTCCGCGGCCGATGTGCCGTAACGAGTTTGACGTTCCGGCAATGAAACAAACTAATCGCGGCAAACCCGGCAACCAATTCCTCCCGCGGCTCTCGAGGGCCTTCGAACATATGCGACGTGACTTTGAATCCCGGATGATGAAAACCCTCCGGCGCCCACACATCGCGGAGAGCGCCGTCAGGAACCAGATCTATCCATACCGGGCAACAACAGAAAGCATTTCGGAGCGGATCGCTCGGCATTTGCAGCGAGCGAAACCATGCGCTCCGGAGTATCGCCTCGATAAACCGGCTCATTGTCGTACCCTACGGAGTACTCCGCTGCAGGCCTCCGCCGGCGACCTGGTGGACCTGCTCGAGCTCGGCCCTGGCGTAGGGGAAGGATTGCGCAGCCGGCCGAGGTAGAATTCGCGCACCTTGTTACCCTCACGCCACACAAGGAATCGATAACAGCCGCGTCGGACGCGGATATGCGCTTTCGCGACTCCTGAGCCCCACACGCTATCGTGGCCGAAATGCACGTAGATATCCGGCGGCGTTGCCCTACGCTTCACGATCGACGGTTTCCGCGGCCGTTTCGCCCGCCGTGACGATCGTTTCCGCTTGTAGGGTAAGCTCATTCGCCGGCCGCCGCCCCGCGGGCTCTCGCCTCAAGCTCGAGCTCTTTGGCTTTCCCCCACGTGATTCTTGGAAACGCTACTTCATATTTTTCCATCAGCTCTAACACGGCTTCCATTTGTTTGATTTGGAGGCTTTCGAGTGCTTCTCTTCTCAGAGTTTTTAGTTTGTCGCGCACCTGCCCGATGGTTGCTTTAGATCTCATTGCTCTTTCAACTCTTCACTGAGCTGCGGGAATACGGCTTCCGCGATCTCGCGGGCGGTGGCTAGATTCGGATTTTGGCTTTTGGTGAATTGACATAACTCGATGGCTTCCTCTACCTCTTTTTGCGTTGCAATCATTGGCGGAACCTCCTCTCCTCTGAATCCTGTCCCGGACACTAAACAAACGCCCTGTCCGGGACAGGATTGGATAGCAGGCGCATTTTCACCGTGAGCTCGGCGGCGTAAATAGCTGGTTGCCTTGGATGCTAGCGCTGCGAGACTACTCATCATGTGTCTGCCCCCTTCCTCCTGAACGAATGGAATCTTTTATCTTTAGGTCGTCCGGCCGAGATGGGAGTTTCGCCAGCAATTCCGGATGCTCGATCATGTTTATGTTTAGGTGACGCTGCATCGCCAGCCTGGCGATCCCCTTCAACCACTGAGCCGCATACCACCATCGATTGATCCAAATGTTTCGCACTTTACTGGGGCATCCCGCGGCGGCCGAGGCCGGGATCGAATCCGATGATAATGATCTGCAGGAGCACACGACAATCCTGACAATGCACGTTCATGTACTCGATCGTGCCGGAGGGCGGCAGCGCCGCGCGCTGCCCGTTGAATAGATAACCAGGCCGCCACTTGCCGCAGTAGGGACAGCGAAACGCATCCGTATCCGGCTTCGCATCGCCCCAATGATTCGGTACCGCGGCCTGGCGCGCGAGGGCAACCCAACCCGCCATTGGCTCCGTCACCGGCGGCAGGGGGTTGGCGGCTGCCGCTGCTCGTCGATCAACGGGCTGACCGTCGAACATCACAGTTAGCTCCCGGCCGAGGCGATAAATGTGTTCCCACTTCTCGCGCCAATTGAGCAACGTCTCACGATCGGTGAGCGGATCTTTCTCATAAAGCTCCCAACCGGCGTTCTCGCGTCTCGCCGAGATGCGCGTCGGCGTGGCGCGAAAATCATACTCGATCCCCTTCTTGGGCTCCGCCGGCACGGGTTTTCGTTCCGTATCACTCACGGGGTGCCTCCGGGGGGATCTGCCCCGTGGCGCGGTGCCATTCGTCGGGATCGCCAGCATCCGCGGGCCGCAACGCGACGCGCTGCGCGTCGATCCCGTTTCCGCAGCTCGGTCGCGGCCGCGACGATCATGTTCTGATCAATTCTAAAATTAAAATTCTGCTCAGTGGAGGGCACGCGGATAATGCCCGATTCTTCGCTCAACTTGCCTCCTCGTGGACTCCAGTTTTGCCCCCGCAAGGCACGCGCTCCGGATCCTCCCCGCGGCGGATCCCGCTCGTATGTTCGCGGCCGCAATAGCAACAGATCTCTTTTTTAGGTGGGCGAGCAACGACGTGCAAGCCTGTGAATCGTTCGGCCCAACACTGATCGCAAACGGAGTGATTGAATCGACTCATTCGGATCCCATCGCCTCTAGCCAATCGGCATATAGGCCGAGGAGGAGACGATCGGTTTCGCAATGGTGGGCGTCGTGGGCAAAGGTTCGCGCGAGCCGAATCACCTCGTCGCGAGAAAATGCCCGATCCCACGTGAACAGGCCGGCCGCCACAAGCATGTCAATGCTCCGCGCAATGCTTTGCATAGTCATTCGAATGCGCACGCTCATTGGATCTCAATCCCTCCGCGATCGCGGGACGATTGTTTGAGGGAAACGCGCAACGATGTGTATTTCGTCTCCCCTCCGAGCAATCTCCTCTCGAAATTTCACATAGGCGACGTGTAGCGTCCCCTTGAAATGCTTTTTGCAGTCGAGACACTTACCCTCGATCTCAACGCCGGGAAATTCTCGAGTGTCCAATCGGTTTGTGATCTCGTTCTCCAATGTCAATGGTGCCTCGTGTCAACGTCTCCGTGCGGCTCGAGCGTGATCTTGATTCCTCGAAAAATAAACGAGATTTTGCTTGTTTCGTTCATTTCATCCTCCTGCCAGGTGCCTATGTTCAAATTCTTCGGGTGTTTCGAACCGCCGGCGGAGCATGCGCACCGTCGCGAGTGAGATCCGGATCGTCACTCGATTTTCGAGCCGGATCTCGAAAAAAACTTTCGACACTCGGCGATTCTCCCGCTCAAGTTTTTCGAATACCTTGGACTGGAATAGCGGGAGCTGTTCCGAACGTTTCCCGCGGATTTCGCCCTTGCGCAAGCCGGCCACGATCAAAAACCCAACAGGCGGAGCAATCGTCGCACCGCCAACAGCTTCTCCATTTGATATCCCCCGGAAGCTCGGCGAGATCAGCCCCGCACCGCGGGCACTTGAGCAGACCGCGGCTTAACGGCGTGTCCTTCGATTTCCTCTTCGTGCGCATAAATCCAATCGACGATCGCTTTGTGATTACAAAGTCGGATCGGCTTCCCTCTCAAGGCAAGCGATAGAACGGGCCAGCGGAAGGGCATCCCCATGTAATCGCGGAGCTCCTCGATCCCCCAACGTTGGCGGAGCTGGAATTTGCGCAGCTCCTCGATCTCGTCAAATGACAATTTCAACGACTGCGGCCCTCTCTTCATTTCGCCCCCGCGGCGCGTAGCGTTTCGCCTCGTTGTCGAATCGTGTCTCCTCGAGCTTCGCGACTAGGTGGGTTGGGAATCTGATTCGCGCTGATAAAGCCGGCCAATTTTGTCGATCGAATAGAATCCGCCGCATCCGCCGGCATCTCGAGTACAGCGGATCCCGTTGTTGACCAAAACGAGAGTGTGTTGTTTGTGACAGGCGGGACACGTGGGGATTTCGCGAAAGTCTTGCTTTTTGGTCACGAGTCACCGCCGGCGGCCGTCTCGGCCCGTGTTTTTTCTTCGTTCTCGTGTTTGCAGATCCATTCGACGACCTCTTGGCTCGTGATCTGGCGGCTTTCGCCTCGTTCAAGGTGGATGCCCGAGATAACATCAAACTTAAACGGTTGGTGATACAGAAACACTTTCCAAGCGTCCCCCTCTCCGCCCTTTTGAAAAGCTCGTTTGACAGCTCTGACCGGCACGTTGAAAAAATCGGCCAGGATCGACGCTGCGAGATCCGCCGACCCGCTCCCTCCATATCCGCACTCGAAACCAGTGGGGGAATGGAGCTCCATATGGGACAGCTTATGAGGTTTCAGAATTTCGCCGTTTCCATCGCTCCGAACGATACAACTCACGATCCCTCGAATACTCCGTTTGATTTCGTAGATGCGCACGCCATCCCTCCTTTGGGGTTTTTTGCCCTTGTTGGTGAACGGACGGGCGATAAGGGAGTTCGATCACGATTCGATCCCGAGCAATTTTTCACTCACTTTCCTCCATTCGGCCCCAAATTTGTTGGCTTCACGTTTTGCGGCGCGGAGCTCCTGATACCATCGTCCTCTTGCCATGAATAGCGAACCCGGTTTTTTTTCATTGTTTCCTCCGTTTTCGGGTTTCGCGAAACCATGCCCACATCTCGCGATAAAACCATGCGGCCATCACAACGCCGGCCATCACTTGCAAAAGATCGAGATTCATTGCACGACACTCTCGAGTTTTTCGATCAGCTCTTGCCGGCGTCGAACGACAATAGCGATCAAGCTTTCGGCCTGGCGAACCCATGCCGGCGGTTCAAATAACCCACGGACGAATCGCTTAATTAGTGACATATACCCTCCAATAGTCACTATTGTCGTTAACAGTCGCTTTTACAGTCAATAGATCGTCAACGTCAAGGTTTCTTTGTAGACACCTAGTCCAAACGGATCAGCACACGTTGAAAGATTGTGGAAAGCTAAGTAACTATATGATTCTACAGGGCTAGTGCGCTATGTGCGTTTTCGCTGTGCGGTTCTAATTTTCATTTGTTGAAATTAAAGGGGTTAAAACGTCGACTTGTGCGCTAGTTTTGACCCTTTCTAAGAAAGAAAAGGAGTTAGTGTTTTTTTTGTGCGGTACATGGTATTGATCGCATTTAACCTTTCGCCTACTTTCGCCCCTTTCGCCCCCCCCCACCCCCAGGGCGCGCGCACAAA
>Ga0187846_10000360_pt1 | contig 26842 bp, 23 predicted proteins | sample TC_taG_FD_161473 | JGI IMG/M metagenome (GOLD analysis project Ga0187846, IMG submission 161473) | Biofilm microbial communities from the roof of an iron ore cave, State of Minas Gerais, Brazil - TC_06 Biofilm (v2) | ecosystem: Environmental > Terrestrial > Deep subsurface > Cave > Wall biofilm... | reverse complement strand
CATTTACGACGAGTTCAAAGATCCCCTTTATGCGCCACCACCTCTCCTGCGACGCATGGTGCTTTCAGGGATGTATGGCAGGAAGAGCGGCAAGGGCTTTTATGATTATCAATCATCCTGAAATGCTGTAATTTTTGGATTTGCCTTGCAGCGGACGATCAAAAGTGCGGCTTTTGCATTGCAGCACCGCTAGCTTTGCATTGCATCTGAAGGAGTTTTCTGTGCGAGATTGCAAAAAGGGCGGCTCAAGAGGGTTGCTGCAAAATACCAACACATACGTCACCGGTCTCATCGGGCCGGGAATCACCCAAGAATTCAACATATAGTAGAATTTCCGGGCCTTTTTCCACATCCTGGCCCGCGAGAAGCCGAGATGTGACAATGCAGCACAGAGCCTCTCGAAATTGTAACGATTCACGGGAAGCTCGCCCACGAATTTGCAAGGTTTGTATTTGTGTGGTACACTTTAAAGGAAAGAAAACTTCTCGCTACTGCTTTTATCAATGGAATTCTCACGCTGCAGGAGTATGAGGTCCGTATCCAAAGGGTTTATCGCGATCAGGCGTTTGAAGCAGCCAGGTATTTACGCCGCGTAGTGTCGCGGATCTGTATTCAAAGGGTATATCGCGATCAGGCGTTTGAAGTCAGTCGGGGATATACGGCAGGAAAAGCGGAAGGAGTATCTAAAGGGTTTATCGCGATTAGGCGATCGGGAACTCATGGAGGCTATGAAAATTCCTCCAGAAGTTGAGGTCTATCGAGAGTGCTGATGCAACATCCAGGCCCTCTCACTAGATACGCTGCCCTACAAGGAGCACTCTCTACACTTGCAGATGAGTGCTCCTTGTAGGGCAGTTTTCTTATGCAAACGTGGAGCGTGCGAGCAGCGTACTTCCACCGGCCCGCATCACGACCTGCAGGGGCCAGACATACACCTCCAATTTGAGGGGATTACGCGCCGTCTTCGAGGGCGTTTCTTCGGGGGGCACGACCTCCTGCCAGGCGACCTGGGAGTCGCGTAACTCGGAGAGGATACAAGAAAAGAAAGGCTGGAGCAGCACATACTCCCCTAGTCCCTGAAGTGACTGGGCGCACTCATTTGTTTCTGGTGCACATTCGCTCACCTCCAGGCAAGTCGCGAACGAGCTCGCTTGTCCCCAGTATCCAATATTTCTCAAGAGGGTTTCCCACATGCCACATTGTTTCAGAGGGATCTCAAAGTACACTGTCATAGCTCCCTCTGCATGGGCCATCTCGCGATAAATTACCGACTCGCCGATGGCAACGCGTCCCTTGTCCTCATCCGCCTTGTAAGCGCGCAACACCTGCCCAGAGATCGCGACGCGCTCAGGTGGCCGGATCAGCACCCGAGCCGCGCGAATCCAGGGAAAGAGGGAATCGCGCACGACGTCTCGGCCAAAGAGCTCTATACCGACTCGAATGAGGGCCAGGCGCACCGTGGCCGGGCCGGGTGCCGGGGAGATGAGCGCGCTGTTGGCACTGCTCAGCGGCAGGCGGCAGGAATAGGTGGCCGGGAGATGGTAATCGGCTGCGAGCCAGCCCAGGGACGCTCTACTCATTTCTCTCCCTCCTGCTGTTGTTCTGCGTGACAGGAAGCGGGAAGGCAGGGAACCGATGAGGAGATGAGATCCTGCATGATGGCGTGAAAGGCGTCGACCGTCGCGAATGGGTACACCAGGCAGGTGTCACTCTGCATGGCCACCAGGCGCGTCACGAAGTCCCCCTTCAAGGCGGAGTACATCGGAGCACGGCCCACATCACTCCGAACCACGACTGCTCCCTCGAGCCCGGTTAAATGGGGAAGCATGGTCGCGGTCATCGCTCCATCGGGACTGAGTAATGCATCACGCAGGGCAGAAAGGACCGCGCGGTGACGGTCTCGCCGCTGCTGTTCATCGACAATGGCAATTTGCCATCTGTCCGTATCGACCCCGATGCCTACGCTCGTGTAGCGCACTAAGAGGGCATAATCACCTGAACGAGTCGGCATTTTCATGAGCATCTGCCCCCCCTCCTTCGAGTCACCACTCCGAGTGAAAAGGTGCAGTGTTTCCTGAGCGTGGCCTGGAAGCCCGAGCGCAAAGGAGAACTCCACCAGGCTGTGCTTGGTGAGCTTCGAGCGGGCCTCCGTTCCCTGCTGGCTGTTCGCATTTTTTGCAGTCACCAGAAATCCATGCACGTCACACAGCCCGCAACCTCGCAGGATGTGCTCCATCGAGAGTTTCTTGAACTCTGGTTGCTCGACGAGGGCTGCCACGCGGCGGCCATCACGTTGTTGGCAGGCACGACAAAGCGGAATGCCAAAGGCCGCGAGATATTCAGCAAGCAGCACGGCATGGTGGTGCTTGGCAATGCTGCCGCTGCAGGCGTCCGTCTCGCTGCCATCGGCCAGGAGCTGGCGGCGCGACATCACTCTATTTGAGCCGTTTGTGCCGGCGTTACTCAGGCTATGGGCTTGCCAGCTCACACGGACGTTGATCGTGAGTTCGTACACCGGGAGCGCCGGGGGGTGAAGCATGTCAGTCTCCTTTCATTTCTTGTTCTGAGGCGGGAGCCTCTTGAGTGCTGGTCGACGTCGCCGGTTCATCGAGTTCAGAGAACTCTGGTCGATCCTGCGCGTCCTGTGTCTGGTCGACTCCCTGTTGTCGCTGTGGATTGCGCAGCGTCGATAACAGCCTGAGCAGCTCGGCGATCGTATGCGCACCAAAGCGCTCCACATCTTTCAGCAGCGCTTGCAGGTCTGGGTCAGATGGGATGATCATAAATGGCGATTTGGCCTTCATCACCTCACAAACCTGCATTGCGCGCGTCAGCACCTTCATCAATTGGTCGGGCGTCCGGATGGATTCCAGGTCCTCCAGGACCTCGCGCGCGAGTGAGGGCGATTGCTCCCTGAGCTGCCTCAGGGCGTGGCCGAAGCGCATCGTTCCCTCCTTTTGATCAAGAACGGCCGAGAGTGGCGTAGGGAGTGGAGATTCCATGACAGCAGATACCTCCTGTATTTCAAAAAGACTGTAGAGCCGCAGCGGCGCTTCCCGGTCGTTCCTTCTCTTCGACACCGTTTGTGCAAGCACTGCCCGGACAACCTCGAACAGGTGGGCTTCCCACGCCGCTCGTCGTGAAGTGACGAGAGCATCGACCAGGTGTTGAAATTCATAGGGACGCTCTCTCTGAGGGAGACTGAGCAGATGCTGCCAGTACCTCAGCATGTGCTCTCCAGGGCGGCATCCCAGGCGCTCAAACCTGAGGAGATCGATGGCGCCACGCGAGAGCGCTATGGCTTGCTGCTTTCCCTGCGCCTTGAGCACCTGGTAGGACAGCGCTTGACATCTCCCCAGAGCACGGCTCCGATCGCTCACCAGGTCAAGCGCTTGTAGCACGGGCGTCCGCTTTCGGGGTAAAGCGTGAGCGTCGCTGCGACCGGGACCGAGTAGGCGATGAGGCCGCTCGTAACCGGTTGCGCGCGCAAGAACCGCATCGCGCCTATATAGGCGAGCAGCGCGGCAAAGCGCGCGCCGCGAACGGTCAGATTGACTTTCCACGCCAGCCGCCCATCGCTGCGCGGCTGGCGTGATGCATAGCCGAGTGACGGGTCGAGGGTCAGGGCCACGGTAATGCCTTCACCCTGCCGGATCACCCCTGGAAGCGGCTGGCGTGGCCGTACGGCGTCATAGTCCTTGAGCAGTTCTCCCAGCCAGGGTGAGGCTGTGGGCATTTCCCGTGCAGTCACTGTTTTCCAGTCGGTACAGATGCTCCGCACACTGGCAATGGCACGCTCTATCACAGAGGGATCAAAGCGGTACCTGTCTAGCAGCGCCGAAAGTGAGCAGCAGCGCACCACGTCCGGCCGCGTAAAGAGCGCCGCGAGCAATCCGTCCAGGTTCGCCACCGCCAGTGGTATCGCAGCCTGCGGTGGCGAAGGCTGCTCCATACGGAGTACCTCCACCGCTGTGGGGAGTTGGAAGACCTCATCGAGGAGATCTACGGTGGCCTGGGGAACGGCAGTACATGGGTAGGAGAGCCGGTAGGAGCATCCCTCATCACGGATTTCCACCGGTCCGTTCGTTGCATAGGCCGCGACAACCCCGACGCCATAGGCGTGGAGTGCATCAAACATCTCGATACCCGTCTTGACGACGCGCCATTCCATGACGTTACCCTCACCAGTTCCCGACGATCTCCGTCACTCCCAGGCCCACTTCGGTATAATTCCCGACCCCGGTGAAGCAGGCCAGTCGGGCGAGTGCACGGAGTGCTGACATACAAGCGGCCTGCGGTCCGCGGCAGGCGTAGGTAATCCACCCCGTCCACCCAGGGTAGACCGAGACAGCGCCTGCTCCGGTACTTAAGCCAATCGGCCTGGCCTTGAGCCAGTAGTCCGAAACGACACACTCATAGCGCTGCAGCCAGGCAAGGAGCTCCCCCTCAAGCGCGGGCCCCCCGAGCTGGCTCCACCTCTCCAGTAGTGAGGAAAACACCTGCAGCGGCTGCGGGAACACTTCCGCCGGCATCGGGCCCTCGGCCGCCGCTGTGAAGACCACTGGAGTGATAAAGTGCAGGCGCAGATCGGGCCCGCAGGAAGAAGGGGCCAGAAGATCCGCCCAGGTACACACTGAAGCCAGGGGGGTGCCCGCGAAATCTGCAGAGAGCACCCGGTAGGACTGGCGCCCGCTCCGCAGCAAAGGCTGTTCGGCCAATGCCGACAGCAGCACCTGGACGGTAGTGAACGCGCCCCGGCCGTTCGCCGTCACGCGAACGCCGTGCTGGCCCCCATCGCTTTCGAGCCGGGCGACCGTCACATGCAGACCCACGTTATCCCGATGGCGCTGAGCAGCTCCTGCTTCTCCACTCCGGGCAAGGATACGGGACACAGCGTGGGAGAGATGCACGCAGCAGGGCCACCGTTCGACTCGAGCCATGTCCTTCTCCAGCGGTGCGACCTTCAGGTGGAGCGAGAGAAAAGGCATCACTCACCTCCCCGGCCGCCTCGGCCGGTAACTCCCATCGCTCCGCCGCAACTCCCGCGCCATCGCCTGGCAGAGCAGGTCCCCCGCCAGGTACACCCAGATCGATGACACTCAAGATGCGGGGCAAGCCGATGATCAGGATGGGACAGCCCGTCTTGTCCTGCAAATAGCGCACGACCTCGAAACTATCGTCGTTGAGCCGGTCCCCTTCGTCAAAAATGACGAGGCGCGTATCGTTGCGCTCGATCCCCCTGGCCGCGGCGGCCGTCAACTCGGCGCTGTTGTCACCGCGCACCGGCTCCCCCAGGTTTTCCAGCACGTTCGTCGCCAGGACCCCTGACGTCGAGCGGGGCATCACCTTCACCTTGAGCGTGGCCGGAAGCGCGCTCGAAAAGCGGCGCTCGACGGCCTGCTGGCAGAACCCTGCGGCGATGCTCTTGCCCGCTCCGGCCGGGGCGGTGACGACCGCTATCGTCGAGTAGGGGTTGTCCAGGTCGGTGAGGTAGTAGGTGCAGATCAGCAGGCGTTTGACATTGCTCGTCTCAATAGGGGATTGGCCCTTAGGGAGCCGGTCTTCGTAATAAGAGGTGGACATGTCGGATCCTCGCTTTCTCGGCATTAGGCCTGTCGTGCCGCTTCATAAAGGGTTCCCAGAACGTCCAGGAGGTCCTGGGAAGTGCGCTTAGCATGCCCGCGCTCGTCCTGAGACGGCTGCGCTTCCTGCGCTGCTGCGGCGTTCGAATCCGCCTGGGGTTCCTCTCCGGCGGGCAGCGCGCCGTTTGCCGCGCTCCGCTGCTCGAGGGCAGCGATCTCGGCGTCGACTTGCTGAACGACGTCGCGCGCCGCGTGGATGCGATCCCAGGCCTGCTCACGCTGCTCGCGCTGCGCAGCCCGCACGTCTTCGGCCGTCACCGCCTTGCCCACCTCCGAGTCGATGGCGAAGGCGGGGCAGATCCAGTCGTCGCGGTCGAACACCTCGATATCATCTGGAGCGGCATAGGAAGGCACCGCACGCACAAACACCTGTTTCCCGACGTAACCGCCGAGCGCCCTGTGCCAGTAGAGCCGTCCGCGGTACTTGATCCCGGGCTTGATGACCTTGCACGGCTTGGTCTTCTTCAGCAGCGGGTCCAGGTCGCGCTCGTCAATCGGCTCTGCAAAGCAGCGCTCGTTCCAGTACTCGAGCGGCGTGCGGCCCTTGAGCTGGCTGTGGACTTCGTTGTTGTACTGTCTAATAAAGGCGCGCAGCTTCTCCTCCAGCTGCGTGATCGTTAGTTCGGCCCTGGCATGGGGGTTACGCTTCTGGACGTTCGAGTCGACATAGCCTGGCTCGTCAGACCAGACGCGTGTGTTGAGCGTCCCGAACATGCGCTCCACCTTTCCTTTTTGCTGAGGCTGATGCCGGATGCACGGCCGCAGGATGGTGTGGAGTCCCTGCGTGATGTGCTGGATGTGGTGCGAGAGCAGCTCCTTGCCGTTATCGACGAGGATGATGTCCGGTATGCCCCCGTAGGGTTTGTCGTCTGAGACCAGGATGGCCTCGCGAATAGCGGCTGCCACCGTGTATTGGTCGGGCCTGTCGTAGCTGAAGATCGCCGCCATGATGAGCCTGGAGCGCCGTTCTATGGCGAGCGTGAGCCAGGGGCGGATCTCCCCGCTCTTGCTCTGGTATTTTTTCGGGCGCACGTCTTTCGCCAGGACGTCGATCTGCGTGTGGTCGATCTCGAGAATCACCTGGAGGTTCCACTCCTCGAGGAAGGCCAGACTATAGGTGATCGCGTACTTGCTCTTAAATTCCTTTTCTCTTCCCTCGGCCAGCAGTTTGTCTGGTTTGGGGATACTGGCGCTAATCACGCGCACCTGCCACTTGCCGGGCTCGGGCTCTCCCAGCGCGCGTGCCCGTCTGCACGCCTCCTCGTGTATCTTGTTGATGGAGAGCCGCCTCCTCCTGAGGAGACACAAGCCCTCAATCACACCTCTCATACGAGGGCTGATGATATGCGACTTCCCCTTGTCGCCGCGCTCGCGGGGCGCGAGACCTGGGAGGCCATACTCCCGATAATCGGCCAGATAGTTCCAGAGCGTCTTCTCAGAGCACCCCACCTCTTCAGCCCTAGCGCGAACGCCCTTGCGCGAGGCTCTTCCCTCAATGCGCACCTGCCTGATGAGCCGCTCGCCTAGGAGCTGATAGCGGCGGTCGATCTCGGCGAACGCCGCCTCGTCAAGCGTTCCGGCGGCGCGTTTGGGAGGACGCTTCTTCCTGGAGCGGGATGGTGTCTTGAGCGGGTTATTGTGGGGAGCTAACCCCCAGAGTCCACCAATGCGGTAGCGCTGAAATAAACGCATCTTGGTGCGATCAGACATCTCATGATCAGGGGCGAGGGCAAGTATCTGCTCTTCGGTGATCTCCACCGTGTCCGCGAGATAACCGAGTACCACGAGTCGCTGGCGCACGACGTCCTGCGATGGGGCGTCGAGGGGGAGCCATCCGGTGGGCAGTAGCCCCTCCATCCCACGTTCTCGGTAGGCGTACCACCAGGCCCAGAGCACCTGGCTCGGAACGGCGACCTGGCGAGCACGATCCCGCAGCAGGTCATACTGGTAGTCCGACTTCAGCAGGTCTCCGAGCAGCACTACTTTCCGCTGCGCTTCGCGTTGACTTGCCCTTTTCAAATCGAAGAGACGGCCATTATCCAGTTCCATAACAGCATTCATGTCTTTACTCCTTGGGAATATCTCACTTTACACAGCAATAATCCAAAGCCGGTTGAAACGCCAGAACTGCCGCGGCTTCATCTCTCCCACTGGGAGATCAACTCCGGTCAGTCATGGCTGTTCTGCTGCCTGGTCCAAGGGACCTGTGCCTGAGCTTCCCGTCCTTCCGTTGCCTTTTTTTGGCGGTTCTCTTATGTGTGCGATCGAGCGGTCGTGAGAGCAGCTGCAGCGCATGTTGAATAGAGGCCTTCGTTATTCGTGACTCATACTGCATGTGAGCGAGCGTGCTCGCCGTTGCCAGAACGGTACAGAGCCGGCGCAACGACGGAGAGGCGTCTTCCCAGAGCTGCGCGGCGATCAGGCGGTCGGCTTCCATGGCGGGATCGAATTCCCAGCCGGGGAAATCAAGAGCCGGGAGCACCCAGTGAAGCACTTCCTCGAAAGGGAGCGGCGAGAACTTTAAGCATACTCCTACGCGGTTCCACAGCTGCGCATGCCTCTGGCACCGTTGGAAAAGCGTGGGAAGGCCAACGAGCAAGCAGGGGCAGCCCGTCATATCGAAGAGGGAACATAACAAATCCAGGCACGGGTCGTTGAGCCGGTCCGCCTCATCCAGAAACACCAGAGGAAGGCCATGGCGACGCATCGCTGCGGCGAGGTTATCGAGTTTGCTCGAGTACCGACCCGCAGGGATTGCCTCTCCAAGCGCTTCAAACAACTGGGCCCTCACGAAGTGAGGAGTCGAACAGGGGTAGACACGGATAGAAATGCCCGCTGCTGGCGCTTCCTTTCGGGCCAGTAGCTCTTCGTAGTACCCTAGAGAGACGCTCTTGCCAATCCCAGGCGCCCCGACAGCCACTCCCATCATCGCCGTAGAGCGCTGTGCATCTGAAAGCAATTGGACAAGAGCCAGGAAACCCTGTAGCGTACTGGTCTGGATATAGGGCTGTCCAGGGGGCAGGTGTCCTGCCTTGCAAGGATTTATCATCTTGTCTTCTTCTCCTTTCGTCACAGGTAAACAGAAACCTTGTGAGAACTGAAAGAATCAACGCTTTGAGCGTCTTTCTGCAGTACAGATCCAACTGTTAGAGAGATAGACCTCAACGGGCCTAGCGCCCGTTTGTTTTGCTGGAGCAGGAATACGACATCTTCATCGAAGGGTTACGAGGCTTTCTGGCCGGGAACGAGGGCTCCTAAGGCTATTCCCTCTTTTTCCTTGGTGCCGCTTCACTGATTCCTCTGCATGTCCTCACTTTCTATAAGCTAATCGCTTCTGTTGGGCAGCTGCGCGGCAATAGTTTGCTCATCTGGCATGCTGGTGCTCACTACCGCTCCCAGGATAAGCCTTGATCTGGGATCCATAAAGACGTAGAGGCGAGGCGGAGCACTGTCCCTCGCGCCTAGCGCTTCTGATTGATGCTGGTTAAGCACAAACACTTCTGATAACGACATATCCATGAGAGATCCTCCTTCCATGAGTTGTCCGGTTAGGACATGAGAACCCAAAGCGCAATGTCTTCCCGTTTGCACGAGCGACTTTACCTCTCCAGGAGATTTGTTACGCAGGTGTTGCCTTCTGTGCCAAGCTGTGCTCCTTCGAGGAGAACAACATCGTTTTCCTGGTCATCGAAGGTGACACGCACCTGCCCCATCCCCATTGTCGTTTTGTACCCGACTCCTGCATAGTAGGCAAATGCAGCCAGGGTCGTAAGAAGTGCAGCATCGTCATCAGGCGCCTTGATAAGATAGCTGCAGCTGCCCACAAACCCTTTTTGGGTATAGTTGGGAAAATATAATGTCTTGGTACGAAGAGAACATTTTGTCATCCTCACATTGTTCAGAAGAAACTCACGTAATCCCTGCCTTTCAACCCTGAAGCACTCCGGAGCATACCTGTTCCAGGCGTGCAGGAGACTTTCCCAAAGAAGAAACGGTATGGGGAAAAGCACAAAGCGCCGATCCCCCCAACTGAAAGCAGTAGGGCTGGCAAAGTGCATTGTGAGGGACCGTTTTGCCGGAAGAGTGAATAGCGTTTGCCAATCAGTTGTACCTACCCAGCCCTTTGGATCGTGGTTCGGTGTCGACAGTATTCTGATTAGACGCAACACCGCATCCCCAAGTTGAACGTACACCGGCCCCGCCTCCAAAAAATGAGCACACAATTGATGCCAAAGCGAACCCCCGTCAAACAAGGTGACACGTAAATAACATGGCTGATCTCGCCGAAGTATTACGCGTCCCTCGGAAATTGTCAATCCTCGTAGCGGAGAGACGGTAAAAGGACGATAGCCAGGCTCATCATGCAATCGAGTTGAGAGGCTCGAATTAAATTGGCTGACTAAATTCAATAGCAGGGCATGCGTCTGGTGGTTCATCACTGTGGCAAAGGTTGCATCATTTTCTGAGTCAAGTACAAGGATAACTGAATGCACCGATTTGTTCTCCACTTTTGTACCTCCTGAGATACAGCCTAAATCGCGCCGTGTGTATGACCGGGTGTATTTTTAACTCTCTTTACCAGTAGTTATCCTTAAAGTCAGGCGTCGTTAAATGAGTAGTGGGCTTCTGAATGGCTCCTCTAGCCGGCCGCCCTCTAAACGCCAGCAGCGGCAAGAATGATTATCGCTCAACAAGAGATGCAAATCGTACTGTACGACGCACCTTAATAGGTTTTTAACGCCGCGAAAGGGTTGAAAGAGATAGGTACCTATCTCCATTTGGAGCCATCTTCTAAAATTTTTTTTAAGAAATTTAGGTGGTAGGCTTTTAATACAATTTCGTTTTCTTTGCATGTTCGCTTTACCAGGCTAATTTTTTGAAGCAGCTTGACCATGTTTGAGCTTGATTCTTCTACGATGCTCGCTCATCATGCAGGGCTTTCCAATTCTAAAAAACCAAGCAGCGACCGGTGAGCACGAGAGGGAGCGCTTTCTCGACATGGGCATCAAAATAGCGCATCTGTCGAGCGACGTTGCGAACGCCGGCTCGATCCATCAAGCTAAGCACGGTGCTATGGAGCTGAGCGAGCAAACTGGGAACCGGCCCGGTGCGTGTTTGACAGCCATCTTCTCCCAAGGAGACACCTCGCCTCCAATGCAGTCGATTTCAATGGCCCAATGTGCTCTAAGCAAGTCGAGCAGGCGTTCTGGCGGGCTTGCCGCATTGAATGACTGCTGAGCGGCGTTTGCAAACTGCTTGGTTCGTCTCCGCACCGGTCCTATGCTTCCCATCACACAAAAAACGCGGACAGGATCTCGTCAAGGTGCTCGCCATCCACTCTCGCTAGCACGTTGCAGTACGTCATCTGGCACGGCATGCTCTTTCGGCGCAGTCTAAAGTGTTCGGCCAGAGTTGCCGCGCGATGCCGAATCCATCCGGTCGCTCCGCTTAAACTCGTTTGTCCTGCCAGTTTCGCCAGGACGAGCAGGCAGAGGATCAGCGCCAATTCGTAGCGTTTGCCTTGTCCACGCCGGGGATCAGACAATTTTTGCAAGGCTTGATAGAGCGAAGCTACAGCAACTGGTTCGGTGACTGCCTCCTCACCCCTTGAGACGGTCAATGTTGTATGGTCCATGCAGAGTTCTCCTCGTAGATCTTGGTTTTTGGTAGTCTACAAGGAAGGCTCTTCTTTTTCACCTCCTTTCCCAGAATTGGAAAGCCCTGGCTCAGCATGGGATTTTGTCTTGCAAAGCAAAGCTATTTCTGATAGAGTGTAAGCCGTATTGTGGTCGTGTTGCTATTGCATGCCCGCGTCTTCATGAGTTTGCATACTCAGCGGCATGAAGTGCTTACACATAGCTTATTTGTTTCCTTGGTAAGTAGGGCAATCCTCCTTTCAAGATCAGCTTTTCAGGCTATCAGCCACCTTTTCCAAGGAGAAGGCAAATATTGTTACATTCTTAACATCTGTCACTACATGTATAAACTTGTGCTTTTTTGATTGTTCTTGCGCACGTTTCGTTTCAGAACGGCGAATGTCTGATACCATCCGAAGATTCGCTTTCTATAGTATTACTTGCTGCCTCGGGTAAGGTATGATTACTAAACGATAATCGTTTAGTAATCATACCTTACCCGAGGGGAAAAGTCAAGTGTTGAGGTGGTCAGTTTTTTTGAAAAAATGTCGTTATTGAGATCGAATCTAGATTGACTAAAGGTACCAGCCGGATTGGATGAGGAAGTATAGCATGGCGTTATCGGATCAATTACGAAAGCATCGTCTCAAACAAGGACTCAGTATAGCGGAACTAGCTCGTCGCTCCAAAGTTTCCAAAGGGTATCTGAGCCAGCTGGAGAATAATGTGTATGGTGTGCGTCCATCTGCAGACGCTCTCTATAAAATTGCTTTTGCACTAGGTACCACGGTAAGCGAATTACTAGAGAAGCAGGTAGGAAAGGACGATGACGAACTTACGGAAATTCCTGATGAACTAAGGGAGTTTGCCATAGCAGAGCAACTCCCAGATGAAGAAATTAGGATGTTGGCCCGGATAGAATATCGTGGGAAGCGTCCACTAACAACTGATGATTGGAGGTTTCTTTACGAAGCAATCAAACGCAGTGTTAGATCGGCCGGTGAGCAGCACGCCGATCCGAATACAATTCCCGGCAGGCTACAGACATGATAGCCTTTCAAATAAGAGTAACGTGTCCAGTCCTTGTTACGGCTTATCAACATTTGATGGGCACACTGTAAGAACTGTACCATACTCTGATTGGAGCGGTGAGTCGCTGAAAGGTCCTCAGGCTGTTCTCTCGTTCGTAAGAGGATAGCGGCACAGGAGGCTGAGGTTCAAATGGGATCTGCAGCCACCTATGACCATGAGGTAGAAACCACCAACGCGAATTCTTTGAAGTGGCGTTTGATTATCATGAACGTGCCGCCTAGCTGGTTTGAGTATGCTTTCTGTTCGTATGGCTTTGGCGCTATAGCCCTTACTAAGTCTTGCTTTGAGATATTTGCTCGGATTCGGTATGCTTCCACTACATGCTGTGGCACAGGGTTTGACCATACTCGCCATGCTCTTTGCATGCCATATCAATCCGTTCTGCCTCCATCAACCATATCCAAATCTATCTACTGTTTTGAGTTCAGCATGTTTCTTCACATCGTAGACTATACCGGGCATCACCGCCTCTAGTTACTTATCTAACTGCTCTGTGGAAGTAGGGGTTTGCCCATGGTTGGAACAGAAAGTCGGAATAGGAACGTAGTCAAATTGGGCTAAGGCAATACCAAAGGGAACTATCTAGGATCTCGGCAAAATGGAACAGATAAGTAGTTTAAGGAAAAAGCGGCAAAACAGATATCTGACAATTACTGCGATAATCCGTCAGGGTTTCACGCCACCAACCCGACCTTGCGCATCTAGACGAGGAACCGACCGACAACGTACAATGGAAGAGAGGAGGTCCTTTGCACCTCAGTTCAGGTGCAGTAATAGCTACTTTGGTCCATCTGTGAGCACCAGATGCATCGGTGCAGGACAGGCGGGAGTGAGTTGATGGAGAAGCACACACTCCATGTGAGTATCATTGGTGGCGGCATTGGCGGACTGGCGGCGGCTTGCGCCTTGCAACGCCAGGGCATCCAGGTTACGGTCTTCGAGCGTAATCCCGATCTGCGAGAGATTGGAGCGGGCTTGACCCTGTGGGCCAATGGGGTGCGGGTCCTGCGGAGATTGGATCTGGCCGATGCCCTGGCCGCTGTCAGTGCTCGCCTCACCGACTTTGAGTGCTGGTCGTGGCGTGGGAAACGGTTGGGGAGCATGCGACTGGACACCCTCGAACGGCGGGTGGGAGCACCCAGCGTTGGCATCCACCGTGCCGATCTGTTGCGGCTGCTGGCAGGCGAGGTTTCCCGGGAGAGCATCCAGGTGAATGCGCACTGCGTCGGCTTCCGGCAAGAGCAAGGGCAGGTCAACTATCACTTCGCTGATGGGCACGAGTTGCAGACGGACTTGTTGGTCGGTGCCGATGGGTTGCATTCGGTGATCCGTGAGCAATTGCTTGGCCAGCAGCCCCCGCGCTATAGCGGCTACACCTGTTGGCGCGGAGTCGCCGTCTTCGATGACCAGCACGTGTCCCCAGGTATTTCCAGTGAGACGTGGGGGCGAGGTCGGCGCTTTGGGATGCTGCCGATTGGGAACGGGCGGGTGTTCTGGTACGCTACGCACAACTGCCCGGCGGGCGAACAGGACCGCGCAGGGGAACGCAAGTCGATGCTCTTAAAGCTCTTTGGGGGCTGGCGGGAGCCCATCGATCGCCTGATCGAAGCGACCGACGAGGAGGCGATCCTGCGCAATGATATCTTCGATCGCCGACCAGTACGCCACTGGGGAAGCGGTCGGGTGACCCTACTGGGTGATGCCGCTCATCCTCCCACCCCTAACCTCGGTCAAGGGGCTTGTCAGGCCCTGGAAGACGCCATCGTTCTCGCTGTTTACCTGGCAGACCAGCGCGAGTCGGTGGCCGCATTGCGTGCCTATGAGGCATGGCGCATGAAGCGGTGCGCTGTCATCATCCAGCAGTCATACCTGTTTGGCAAAATCGGTCAGTGGGAACAGCCGCTGCTCTGCTCGTTACGGGATGGGCTCACCCCACTCTCGTTTGCCACTTTTCTCCCAAGGCTGTTCGTGGCGAATGTGAGCCTCCCATTGTGACTCTGGCGGGGAGGGATCCATGCAATGCTCTTGCATTGGGAGGTGCCTCTTGCTCGAGGCGTTATGGTCAAACAGGCTCACCTGTCTCTCCCTGCGCGTGAGGAAACCAAGTACTCGTCTTTTTGGTCTAGAAGCGCAGGAACGAGGTGTGGCGTGAAACCCTGCGGGTATGGTCCCGAAATCGCAGGTAAGGCAAACCTTGGTGACAATGCTGCCTAGAAAGCTGAACAGTTCACGCTCAATTCATGGCAAAGGTATGATTCAATGCTGGCAATAGTGCTTGGCAAAGCACACCGTTTCAGGTTCTTATCGTTGTTTGTCGTTCCGTTAATACTTAAGGGCCTGATCCACCCGGATTCCGTATGACCTACGGGTAAGTGTCGCTTAAATACTAAGCGGTCAGTGCCGAGCGCAGCTGGTAGAGCGGAGTCGAGACCAGCACAGTCTAGGAGAGGGACGCGTCCTTGCCACTGTGTCGCTTCCATCTCAACAGCGGGCGGCACCGGACGAAGGCATCTCGCCGCAGGCCGCCTTCTGCGCGGCATTACCGAGGTTGGCCCCTGCCCTAGGATTCTCTTGACATACACTATACTACCGCTCACCCTTCTGCTAGCCTGTCTACGACGACAGGAGAGGTACAGTCGGTGGACGCAAGGTCGCCGCTGTCAAGGGTACGGCGTAGAGCGCGGCATTCGCGTCGACGGCAAGCGATGTGCTCGCATACCTCGATACGAAAGCGGTGGCCAACGTGTACAGCGCCGATGTCGCCTCGGAGGCATCGTTCTGTACCTACATTAGTAGCCACCTGCTCATAGATGTGGTCAACCTTTGCCACCTTGAGCAGTTTAGCCGCGATCTGACCTGTAATGGCGCTCGTTACTTCCGCAGCCACCTGGGCAAGTAGGCCTGTTGCCTGCTTGAGAATGTCGATCACGACCGCTTCCAAACCGGCCTCGAGAGTGGGACGAACCTGCTGCCATCCGAGGGCCAGGTAAGTTCTTGCCTTGAGGAGCCGCTGCATGTCCTCCGGTGTCAGACCTTCGGAACCTGCTGAGGCTCGTCTCAACGCTATCCCCAGGCAGACCACCGAGAAAGACAAGTAACCTCAACGATTTTCCAAAAAGCTTCCCTTGATTTGACGATACAAACTACCACTTCATATCATCAAAGTAGGTGGGAAGAGAGATGGTACGTGTTTTGTCGTTAATGGTCAAAACGAGGCGGCCATTTTAAGCCTTGTGTCACACTATCCATCGCTCATTCCTAATGAGCCGTTAATTCCCTGTATCCGACCAGTGTGGGGGATCTGCTAACAACTTTATCACTCCGTAAGTTGCCCCAACTGCATGCAAGTCTGTATTACCTGCCCCTGTCCGGGGTGTGCTTGTAATGGTAACTTGCTGACCGTTGCCATCGGTGATGACGAGATTTCCATTCCAGGTGATATTCATATCGATAGCAAGCCCAAGTGAGTGACGTGTCGGAAACGCGGCGGGAAATGCAACATGAAAAGCATTTGCCAACTGTTGTGCGGCGTCTCTTGACTCTGCTAGATCGGGATTGCCATTTGCATCTCTATGTAGCCAGCATATATCAACGCCCGGCTCCTGTGGAACATTTTGCGGGGCCATATTGCCATTCGCAACAATTGGTGCATAGTGCATCAGATATGCGCGTTGGCGAGGTCTGAGAGTAGTATCAATAACCACATTTGCGCCAGCTGCCTGAAGGGCTGTAATGAAGCTCTCGACGTTACCCTGAAAAGGCTGTACAAGATCCGATACAGCGGAACTCTTTGGCCATCGTGGTTCCCACTGAGGTCCACTAGGCTCTTTAACAGTCACATTCATAGTAGCACTGACGGATCCAGCATCTGTTGCCCACACCGCATTCACCGATTTCGTGCCAAATGTTCCGAACCGTGTAGTAAATGTCATCCCTGTTCCTGTTGAAGGATTTCCACCTCCGCTCCAATTAACTTGAACAGACACAGGTACTCCTTGGAGCGTGAACGTTACATTTTCATTGGTGCAGGGAGTCAAGCTACTACTAGTAATTCCTTCTGTAGCGTCGGGCGTATAGCTCGCCTGTATGATCCCATCGGCAGGAGTAGTGTCGCTGAGGAAATACTGCATGGCAGCCTCCTGAGCGGCAGAAGGCGGTAGAAGCCCCTGGTCTGTAGCATTGCGCACTACCTGCAACTTGTCGTACAAATCAGATGGGGTCTGAGGGCGAACAGCTGAAGTGCCGCCGATTCCGGAGCCAGAGCCGATTGCGGACACCTGCGGCTTAGCCTTCCGAGCCATGTCTTGTGCCTGAGCGAGGGTAAGGGCTCCGCTCGTCAATCCATCCAGTAACTTTGAGACCTGTGTCAAGCCTGACATATCGCGGAAGATATTGGGGGTGCCAAGCAAGGATAGCGCTGCAGCGAGCCCGAGAGGGTTCGGTTCTTGGAGTGGCTGGCTGATCTGTACGACCGGGGCTGGAAGATTTGCCGGTTGTGGAACGGGCTCTGGCTGCCCCTTTGGCCCAGGTGTGACACTCTGGATCGCTGGAGCACTCTCCGGGATTGGTGACTCTTGCCAGTTCCAGAATCGGGTCACATCACGCACTTCGCAGGCGTTGCAGTCGCCCAGTTGGGCCTCGGCAAACAGGCCGCGTGTCGGAAGACTGACGATACCTTCCATTGGCGCGGGGATTCCGTCATCCATTTCGTTTCCCGGGTCGTTCCAGGCATAGGCGACGTAGTTGCCGTCAACCGCTATTGGCCGATCTTCAATGCCTTCGCGAACCCTGGGGAACTGACTGAGCGCGCCATCCAGCAACACACGCCTCTCGAGTGCATCCTGTAATAGCCATATAGCTCGGCTGTAGAAGCCAATGTTGCCGTTCAAATGACTGAGCAGCCGGTTCTCGCAGCAGGTATCCTCGACCTGGCTGGGCGCGGACGAACTCGTTGTGCTACCACCAGTGGTTGAACTTCCACTGGCAGGAGTGACCCATACATCAACATTCCAGGCACCCGGGTCTACCAGCTTATTGTCGTTTGGTTGGTCATCATTGGGTGCCAGGACGAGCAACCCAGAGGGATGTGACGTGGGTAAGGTGATGTTTGTTCCGCCTTGCATCCAATCCGAAGACCCGACTTTGTAAATCAGCGAATACTTTCTCAGACCCCCTGCCGGCCAGTTGCCATCGGTTGGTGCCGCTTCGCTCTTGCCGTCAGCGTCGTGCTTGCCGGCTGTCCCAAAAGTTGAAGGGCTGAAATCAACTTGTCCTGTCGCCACCAATTGCACCGTGTCGCCCGCATTGATGTTGATGCCTGTGTCCACTGTGTCGTTGTAGACGTGAAAAGTTCCCTGCTTGACGGGAGTAGGGCTGGTGGTTCCGGTGGACGATGATCCAGCTGACGAAGTCGACGCCTGCGTGGACGACTGTGTATAGATCTGTGGACAGAGATGAAGACGTGCCATCGCATCGAAGCAGTCAGCGAGACTGTTATCGAGCAACACGTTTTCGAGTATCGTTCGGAACCTGAGAGCGGTGTCCCATTGGAACGCAAATAGCGAATAGGGTACCAGCACCACTGGCCGCCGCCGCACGAACTCTGTTCGCACTCGGAAGTTTCTGAGCACTTCGTAGTACTCAACGGTCAGCGCATGGCAGTGATTGTGGTTGACGACTGTACGCGTCTGGACCAGATTCTGCTCGCGCTGGGTGGATTGGACGACGACTGTGCTGTTGAGGCTCCGATACACCGAGGTTGCTTGTGTCACCCGATCGTGAATATCCTGCAAGGAGTCCGCTGCAACGTTGCGATTGCCCCAGGATTGCGATATGCCCCCTCCGATGGCTCCGAGCATTGATCCTGCGGCGCTAATGTTGACCGGAATGCCATAGATCGGGATGGTAGCCGATCCAGATGCTGCGTTCGCCGTGCTCGCTCCGCCCAACAGCGACCACCCCCCCTGCGACTCACTCAAAGCCGCGTTGACGCTTTCCTCGATACTTCTGTCGTGCGTCTGCTGGTGAAGCAGTTGCTCGGTCTCAGTGACGGTGTCCCGGCGGACAGCGGTATCACTTCTCGACCACTCGATCACCGCGATATCAACGGACTCCCCGGGAGCAAGCGCCAGACTGTACACGACTTGACCGAGCGAGTGGCCTAATGGGAACCATTGTTGGCGAAACTCCAGAACCTGTGCGAGTTTGAGCAGCGCACTGTGGGTGTCGTTTACGATATCGCGGCGCACATCCACTGACTGGACGATCCCAGGGAGGGGTGGAGGGGAATCCCCTATTGGCGGAGAAATGCGGACCACGCGCTGAAAGTTCAGTTCCCGTTCGGCGCTGCTCTCTGGAAGCAGGACTTGACAACTGCCCTCTCCGAGCTCGGCGCTCGAGCGCGAGGCAAACGAATAGGGAGATAGTTCCCAGTCAACCGCGTCGGGCCGCTGAATCGACACTAGGCTGGACCGAGATGATTCAGGCACGGCCAACTTGGGGCTCACGCGCAGTAAGAAGTGGAGGGCGGTACCCAGGTTTGGAAGCCAGTCGATTCTCTGCGTCTGGTCGCCAAATGGATAGACACAGAGTTTCTGGACACCCGGCGGAAGCGGTCCGGTCAACGCAAACGACACATAGCCAGCTTGATCTGAGATAAGCATGCCGACTATTGCGGAGATGCCTTCCAACTGGGCCTCGAGACAGACGACGACACCGGGTAGGGGTTGGCCGGACGTCATATCCGCGACAAAGCCTCGCACTTTTTGGAGTGCCATCGTGGGTCCAGCTAATGCAGCAACGGTCATCATTCTTCCCTCCATAATTCATCAATTCAACGCTCCATAGAGAGTGAGCGTGAAAGAATACCGATTCCTCTGCAAACGGTGTCACATCTACAAGCCGCTTCACGTGCTAAACGGTGGAAATGGTCCCACTGCTACGGGAACCCCTATCCTGACTTATACTTCTCTTCCTTTCAACCATTGCACTCGCTTTCTCACACGTCCCGCGTGGAACAAGCCTCAGCCATGACAGCTGGGTTGCTCTTCCTCACCCGGCTGTTAGCAAGCGATGGATCGTGCTGAGCGGTTCCCACGCCCCATTTTGGATATTTGCGAGAAGGACGACATTGAGATCCCGGTCGGGGTAGTGACGAATCACTGCACTCACGCCAGCGTTGTTACCCTCTTTCTGCGCAAACAGGACTTTCCCAGCTCCATCAACAGCGAACTCTATCCCATATCCGTACATCTGCTTCCAGTCATCCTGCGCATGGTGGAGCACCTGGGGCGTAAAGAAGGCTGCTGTCAATTGCGAAGAGAGCAAGGAGCCTGCTTTCACCTTACGGAGAAAGCGATCCAGATCGCCGACAGTCACGTGTGCACCGCCATCAGGTGATCCTATGGGTGGATACGAATAGATATTTTTCTTCCAGGCCACAATGGTTCCCTGCTCATCACGGAGTGGATCGCACCCCTCGGCGACATCGTCATCTGTCAGATCCATGCGCAAGAAATCAGAGTGGAGCATGTCGGCGGGTGCGAAGATCTGCTGACGCACGTAGTCCCGATAGAACAGACCGCTAGCCTTTTCGATGAGCAGGCCCAGCAACACATAGCCGCAGTTGCAGTAGCGACATCCCTGGCCGGGAGGAAAATTGGGTGGCTTGTACGCAAATTGGGGGAGAAAATCTGCGGTCTGGGTGACCGCATAGTTGGGTCTGGTCTTCCAGATATCGGCGTAATCCTCCCCGCTCTCTTCTTCAGCATCATCGGCGATCCCTGAGGTATGCGTCAACAGGTGAAAGACGTTGACGGTACGCGGGATGGCGGTCTCCTGCAAGCCCAGGAAATCGATGACCGGGGTGTCGAAGGCGAGGAATCCTCGGTCAATCAACTGCAAGGTTGCAACGGCGGTGAAGAGCTTGGTCACTGAGGCCGAGTCGAAGCGCATGGTGAGGGTGGTGGGGACTTTCCAGGAACGACTGGCATACCCATAGCCCCCTGCGAACAGCTGGGAACAGCCCTGTGTGATCAGGACGGCACCTGAGAAGGCGTCCTGTTGTGTGCGTTGCTGGAAGTATCGCTCGAGTTCGTCTAGAGCTATCATGGCAAACTACTCCCCCTCATTACGGCCTATGAGGCTCGCTGATGCGTATCTACAACACCAAGCTCTCAATCGGCTTCACAAGGCGACTAAGAGGAAGGCTTAATCTACCCCAAACAGTTGCCTCCGTACCCATTGATCGCATTTTTATCTCTTCATGCCTTTTTTTCATTCCCAACATGGACCAAAGCGCTTGTCCATGTCATCAGCGGGCCTCATAGGCCATAGAGCCCTCATGAAGAACTCTCCGTTACGAGATCTTCTGCTGCTACTATACCTGGAGGCAGGTGAAAGCGCATCGGGCGAATAACGCGTTTTCAGAACGTCTTTCGCCAGTGACCTGAGCTGGGCAACTACGTCATTTGACGTAGTTGCCGCTGCTTCCTCACCACGGTCGATGAGCAGCGATGTTCTGGGGCATCGATGGTCGTGCTCAATGGGGTGTGCCTAATCTAAGTGGGGGCGGGCGAGGGAATCAGCAGAGCAACCACCATCAGCTCAGATGAGATGGTGATCCATGGCATAGCGTGTAGCGGCACTGCGCGTGGACACGCCGATCTTGCCAAAGATCGACGTGAGATGGGTGTTGACGGTGCGAGGGCTGATGACCAGCTGTTTAGCCATTTGCTCATTGGTCATTCCCTGAGCCAGCAGGCGCAGCACCTCTACCTCGCGTGCGGTTAGGCTAGCTGGATAGCTGGATGTTTTCGTTGGAGGAGGCGACGGCCGTGATGCCGGGATGGGCATGGACATCGTCACTGGTCCCCGTGCGGCAAGGGCCTGCTCCGGTGACAGGCTGCGCCCTTGGGCCCAAGCGACGGCAAAGGCCCGTTCACCCGCTGTGTTGCGTGCGGCAGCGACGGCATGTTCATAGTCAGCGCGTGCCACTGGCGGAAGAGGGGTACCCAGCGCTTGGCGCAGGGCTTCTGCCGCCCCCCAGAGCCGAGCCGCCCACACGGGCTCTCCCTGTGCTGCCGCGATGTCAGCCAATCCTTCCAAGCATGCAGGGATGAACTCCTCGCTGCCATTCTCTCCCAGTAGTACCAAGCCCTCCTGATAGAGTCCGCGTGCCCTTGCCACCTCGCCCTGCACAGCCAGGATGCGCGCTAAGCCGATCTGCATCTCAGCGATGTCAAGTGGATCACCTTGCTCCTGGCTGGTCGCCAGGCACGCCTCAAACAGTTCTCGGGCCAGAGCCTGCTCCCCTTGCTGCAGGCGTATCTGCCCCAGAATGTTGAGCGCCTGCATCGTCATCCAGGGATCGCCGATCTCCCTCACGAGCCCCAGGCCTTGCTCGGCCAAGGCTTGAGCTTCGAATAAATGGCCTGCTGACAGAAAGAGCATCTGCGCCTGGCGAATGAGGACCCAACCGAGCTCGTGCTGATCACCCAGAGCGCTGAAGAGCCCACGGCTCTCCTCCAGGAGTGTGTGTGCTCGGGTGTACTCCCCTTGAACGGTGGCGATTTGCGCTAAGAGTGTCAGGCACTTGCCTCTCCCCCAGGCTTCGCCTGCCTCCTTGAAGAGCGCCTCGGCCTCCTCCAGTTGGGAACGGGCTACCGCATACTGACTCCTTGTCGAGGCGATACCCGATAGCATGCGGAGAGAGGTCGCAATGCCCTCTCGGTCACCGAGCTCCCGGTAGAACGCCAGACTCTCCCTGGCCAGAGCCTCTGCTCCATCATTGTCTTCCTCCACTATCCAGGTCAGGTTTGCCGCCGCATAGAGCGCCCTGGCACGCACCGATGCGGTCACACCTTCACCTGCCACCAGGGCCTGTTTCAGGAAGGTCCATGCTTCTCGCAACTGCCTGCGCGCGTCCCAGAACCCGAACAAGGCGATGCACAAGCGCAAGGCACGCTCGGCCTGCTTCCTTCCTTCCCCGCTCTTTGGTTCCTGGCGGGCTGCCTCCAGGAGCCATGTCAGCGCTGCGCGCAAGTTATCCAACTCCTGCTCCAACCGAGCAAGCCACTTGCCCTGCTCGCTCCCCTTCAAATGAGGTGCGGCCTGCTCGACGAGTGCCAGGTAGTACAACGCATGCGCCTGTCGAGCTGCCTGCAGTTCTCCACTGGCCGCAAGCGCCTCGAGTCCGTACTCGCGGATTGTTTCGAGCAGCAGGAATCGCGGTTCCTGCTCCTTCCCCACCTCCATCTCCCGTTGTTGCAGTAAGCTCTTGTCGATGAGGGAGCCAAGACCATCCAAGAACGATCCCGCCTCTGCCGCCCCGCTCAGCGCCGTGCAAATGGTCTCGATCGCCGAAAGTTCGCCCCCACCGACGAAGACACAGAGGAGCCGGAAGAGGCGCTGCTCCTGGACGGTGAGTAGCTCATAGCTCCACTCGATAGTCCTGCGCAACGTCTTCTGTCGCTCAGGAAGATCGCGTGCCCCCCCTGTCAAGACATGTAGCCGACGATCCAACCTGGCGAGCAGGGCCTGCGGCGCAAGCACCTTGACGTGAGCCGCCGCCAATTCGATGGCCAGCGGCAACCCGTCAAGTCGCAGACAGATCTCGGCGATGGCCTCAGCATTGTCCGTCGTCACGTGAAAATCAGCTCGGATGGCCTGTGCCCGTTGGAGGAACAGGTGGACCGCTGGAACGTGGGCGAGCGATCCGACATCTGGGAGACGCTTGGGGTCTGGGAGCGCCAGGGGTGGGACGACGAATTGGTGTTCGCCACGCAGGCGCAACACCTCGCGGCTCGTCACTAGGAGTTTCAGTTGGGAGCAAGCCTCCAGCAGTTCGGCCAGCAGTGGTGCTGCCGTGATGACGTGTTCAAAATTATCCAGCACCAGGAGCCGGTGCTTGTCGCGCTGAGAGGTCTTGAGAAGGTCCAGCAAGGGCCGCGATCCGCTCTCGAAGAGTCCAATACTGTGAGCAATAGTAGGGATGACGAAGGTGGGATCGCTGAGGGGAGCCAGAGAGACAAAGGAGACGCCATCGGCGAAGTCGTGTACCAGGTCCCGAGCGATCTCAAGCGCCAGACGCGTTTTGCCCACGCCCGCCGTGCCGGTGAGGGTGAGCAGGCGGACGTCTGGGCGCAAGAGCAAAGCCTTGATCGCCTTCACCTTCTGCTCACGACCAATCAGTGGCGTGAGGGAGACAGGCAGGGCATGTGTGACGAGCTCGACTTTGTCACCTGGAGGTGGCTCTGGAAGAACGATGATGTTGTCCTGCATATCCAGTCCCTCCCTTAGGTCCACGCGATGGTTTCAACGGCCTGCTGCAAATCGTGCTTGGTTCCCTGAATGTAGAGCTTGGTCGTGTCCAATGAGTCATGCCCCATGATTTGAGCCAATCGGTGAAGTGGCACGGACTCAGCCATCCGATAGCCGAAACGGTGGCGCAAATCATGGGGGCTGACATCGGGGAGTCTTGCTACGCGCGCATATTTTTTGACAATATAGCCCAGGGCGCGTTCTGACAAGGCCGCTCTCGTCTTTCCCGATGGGAAAAGGAAGACAGCGTCAGGCGGAAGAGTGGGAAGGTACTCCTCCAGCATTTTGCGAGCCGTCGCGTTGAGCGGCACCTCGCGGTACTTGTTGCGTTTCCCGATGATCTCGAGGAAGCCGCTCCGCTTGCCTAGTTTCACCTGGTCCCGCCGGAGTCGGCAAATTTCTCTCGCCCGCAGTCCCGTGTGCAACAGGAGGACAATGAGGACGCGGTCCCGGAGGTTTCCTGCTTTCATGACCGCTGCCACCAGGGCCTGTTCATCTTGATCGTCCAGATGGCGAGGGGCGCTCTCCTCTTGCCCAACGAGTTTGACGACTGTGGAAGGATCATAGGGGATGAGGTGCTGCTGTGAGGCCCACCCGAAGTAGCGCTTCAAGCTGATGAGGGAACGGTTGACCGAGGCCGGTTTCTGCCGCCCGACGGTCTGCAAATAGGTTCGATAGCGCGTCAGCGCTGGGGTGGTAATTCCTTGCGGGGTAAAGCAGTCGTGAACATACGCTCCTCGCTCGGCTTCATACCAGGCGATGAAGTGGCGCAGATCGCTCAGGTAATTGCGAATGGATGCGGGTGCGAGATCCTCTCGCTCGCGCATCCAGCGCTCATAGGAAGCCAGCGCCTCAAGGCCCGCTGGTGTAAGTGGTGGATGTGCCGTTCGCTTCATGGATCGCCCTGTCTTGTCCTCGTGCCAACAACCTTAGCAGAAATATCTTTCGAGAGATAGCGGGAACGTTAGCAGAAAAAAGTCCTACGAAATTGCTATATCTATTTCCACATTGCTATATTAGCAGAAATGCATGCACATGTACAGTTTATTTGAGAGAACCTGTAGAAAAAGGAGTCTTGTGCATGCCTGTTGAATTTTTGACGGCCGAGCAACGGAGCCGCTATGGCTGCTATGTCGGGGAGCCATCCCCAGAACAACTCGCCCTCTATTTTCATCTCGATGATCGCGACCGTGCCTTGTTGGAACCTCGGCGTCATCCCCATACAAGCCTGGGCTTTGCCCTCCAGCTCTGTACGGTTCGATTCCTGGGCACGTTCTTGTCGGATCCGACCGATGTTCCTCACAGTGTCGTCCTTTCGGTCGCTTCCCAACTCAATATCGCCGATCCGACGGTTCTGACTCGCTATCGCGAGGGCCAGATGCGCTACGACCATGTCGATGAAATCATGCAGGAGTATGGCTACCAGGATTTTGCTTCCCAGCCAGAACACTTTCGTTTTCTGCGCTGGCTCTACACCCGCGCCTGGTGGAGCGAAGAACGTCTGACGGTGCTCTTTGATCTGGCCATGGCCCATCTCATTGACCGCAAAGTCTTGCTCCCAGGAGTAAGCGTGCTGGAGCGAGTGGTTTCCAGCGTGCGCGAACATGCATCCATGCGTCTCTGGCAGCTTCTTTCCGAGCTTCCAACACCGCCACAACGAGCGCTACTAGAAACGTTACTGGTGGTTCCCGAAGGAGAACGACAGACCCCATTAGACCGCCTGCGTCGCGGACCGACACGCGTGAGTGGCCCCGCGCTCGTCCAGGCGTTGCACCGCGTGGATGCCATCCGCCTGTTTGAAGTAGAAAACCTTGACCTCTCCTTTGTCCCGAGAGGACGGCTGACCGCCTTGGCGCGCTATGCCACCACCGCTCAGATTTACAACGTGCGCCAACTCGCGCGGGATCATCGGCTGGCTACCTTGCTCGCTTTTGCCCATAGCTACCTGGCGGTTGTCCATGACGATGCCTTAGACCTCTTTGATGCGCTTATGCGAACAGCTTCCTCTCAGGCTACACGAGAAGGGCAGCAAGAACGCTTGCGCACCATCCATGACCTGGACGCCGCAGCGCAGGTGCTGTGCGAAGCCTGTCAGATCGTCCTCGATGAGACGCAAGATCCTGTTACTCTACCAGGGTTTCAGCCATTTGAGAAAGAGGGCGCGACTAGACTGCTCTCACGATCCACTTGCTTCCGCTTTTTCGAGTCTGCGAAAGAATACCCCAAAGAAATCTTGAGAGTGCACACCATGCGCGTGGCAGAAGAATATGACTCATCCCGAATTGTTGAACACCGGGAGAGGGCTGATGCGGCGAGCAGGACGTGCATGCTCTGTTTGCCAGGGAAGCCAGACTCTCGGGCCAGCTCCGAGAAGTGAGGTGAGAGACGGTGCAAGACCACCGTCATCACACTACCCAGGCGTGAAATGACAGAAAGAGAGAGCAGAAACACATGCGATTAGGAAAGTTTTCACTCTGTCTGAATGTGAAAGACCTTCATACCTCCAGGGTTTTTTACGAAACGCTGGGCTTTGAAGTTCAAGCCGGCAATGAAGCAGACCATTGGCTCCTGATGACCAATGGAGAGGCCAACATCGGCTTGATGCAAGGCATGTTTGAGAAGAACATGCTCACCTTCATTCCCAACCAGGACCACAATGGCCAGCAATTACAAACGTTTACTGACATCCGCAACATTCAAAAACAGCTCAAAGAAGCCGGTATTTCATTTGAACAAGAAGCACAGGATGGGACTGGACCTGCAAGTTTTCTCATTCTTGACCCTGATGGGAATCCGATTCTGGTCGACCAACATGTAGCAAGCTCCCAATAAGGCTCATCCGAAGTGCGCTGCCAGTGAACATGGTGGCATTCTTCACTCCTAGCGATGAGGAATTCCCCTTCGTGCTCTGTCAATTTTATTTTGATCAGTGGCGACTGAGCAGCTATCGGCCTATCAAGTTGGTTCTTATGGGCATTCACTGATCAATCTTTGTTTGACAGAGCACTCAGTACCGACGTGTATCTCATCCACTCTGCTTGGGGAAGTTTACCCGAGTGGGAACAAGCGCGGCAGTACTTGGTCAGAGCCTTTTTGCTGGCTTTCGAGGAACGCGTTCGAGGGGGAAACTTCGAGCTGGCATCGGGGTGTACT
>Ga0187846_10000359_pt1 | contig 26891 bp, 23 predicted proteins | sample TC_taG_FD_161473 | JGI IMG/M metagenome (GOLD analysis project Ga0187846, IMG submission 161473) | Biofilm microbial communities from the roof of an iron ore cave, State of Minas Gerais, Brazil - TC_06 Biofilm (v2) | ecosystem: Environmental > Terrestrial > Deep subsurface > Cave > Wall biofilm... | reverse complement strand
GACCGCGAGTGTAACAATCCAGAAAAGCAGGGCCGTCATATCCGTTAAGTCCGTACTGGCGAGCGCGGTGATCCGTGGCCACAACGCGAACCCCAGCGCGCCGAGCGTGGCTGTAAGCGGTGGCCCAAAACCGAGCAAGAACCAGTACAGAACGACGGCAGCGAGCACGTACGCAGCCGCCGAGATATCGATCAGCGAGTACATGCCCCGAAAACGATACAGCAACGAAGCGGCAAATGGGTAGACGACGCGCGGGCTGAAAAGCGTCCATGCATACGGAGGCACATCGTCTTTGAAGTAATGAGCGTACCTGGGATCAAGTCCTACCGTTGTCGTCGAGTAAAAGCGCTGAGCAGTGGCCGTCGCCTCGCGTTTCGACATGCCGACATCGACGAGCATGTGGACGCCGTAGTTATAGCCGTCCGGCGTCCACGCGATCTGCCCGGACTCTGCGCGCACGGCGATGATAATCGCAACGGCGACGACGATCAGTGGGGCGGCGACGCTTTTGTACGACACGATCCCTCGTCTAGTCCGCCAAGGAGCCGCAAGCGTCGTTGCCTGCGAGATCTCGCTTCAAGTAGAGCCGCCAAGGCTCGAGCGCCGGCGCTGTGATATTTGCGAACATCGCGTCGAGCGTAACCCGCACTTCTTTTTCGACATATTGCGGCTTGGTCACTACGACTGCGGCCGCAGCAGCGATGCTGCGATTGAAAGCGGCGTGCAGCGCCGCCCCAGCCTCCGTGTTCGAAGGCACGCTGAGGAGCGTTACAAAATCGTATCCTCTCCCGGACGAACGATCGGCCGCGAGATACACTCCAGGCTCGAATCCGACGATTTGGATCTGCGCGTATGCTGGCGTGCATGCTCGGATCGCGTTTGCCACCGCCCAAACGTGCGCGACCTGCATTCTTGTCTCCTCGTACGCTTCGCCTAGCGCTCCGAAGGTCTTCAACGCCACGACCAAAGCGAACAAACTGCTAAACAATACGCGGACGCCGAGAGCGAATCCGGGAAGCTCAAAGACAAAAATTGCATACGTGAGAGCCATGGTCATCGTCACGAAATAGTGCGGGAATAGATTGAGGTTCGCAAAGCCGCCCGCCGCTGAGACCGCGACGAGCAGCACAGCGAATGTCTCGCGGGTGTTGGTCGGCCGTCGTAGGACGCCGATCAAAAGGAACGCGAGCACGCCGATGCCGGAAAGCAGGACGTTTGCGTAAACGCGCAAGAGCAGAGCGGGAATCGTCAGGTCGCCTCCGCTGAACGTCCGATGCTCGTAGAGCATGATCAATTGTAGGAGTTTGGCAAGATTGGAAACCCCAAAGGCCCAGATGGCGATGCCTGTGTAGACCAGCGCTGCAGCGGCCAATCCGGCAAAAAACTGAATGCGCTCCTTGCTTTTGTAGCGCACTGCCAGTGGTAGGACGACGAGGATGCTCGGAAGCCAGAACGTCGCCGCGCACAACAGCGCGACTCCACTCCATTCAGGGACATTTCGTAGCCCGAAGTAGATGGCCAGCACGATCAGGAACGTCGCGTAGAACTCGGTGAGGTTCAGTTCTGAAGCCGACCTTACCATCACGATGAACAGCGCCGCTGCGAGCACGAATGTGCCGACGGCCCACTTTTTCACACCCTCGAGGTGAAGGACGGCGGCGAAAAGCAACAACGTTCCGAGCGCGACACAGATCTCGGCGGCGCGGTGCCATGCATAGGCCGAGCCGAATGCGACCTGCATCAAGGCATTGATAAGGTACACGCTCGGGAGTTTGTTATCCCAGACATCTGAATACAGGCGTGTGCCGTGGACGATCGCTCGACCGATGTACTCAAACTCCGCTGAGTCGAGAATCGGTATGTGGTACGTCGCAATGCCCGCGACGATGCTGCCGGCGAGTGCGGCAGTCAGCCACGCGAAGTTTTGCAGCGCGCGGGTGTTGCTGCGCGTGCCCATCCCAAGAGCGGCCGCGTCACGCACGCTTGAGGACCGCACCGCGCAAAGCGAAGCCAGCGCCGAGCACGATGGTCAAAAGGATTGCGAGGGCATAGAACTCGGCATAAGGCCAGGACGCCGTTGGGCCTGTGAAGATCGGCCGTTCGAAGACCTGCGCTGCAAGCGAGATCGCCGCAAAAAGGACGACGTACCATGTGCTCGGCAAGAGCACCAGCGGCGCAAGTAACACCGCATACCACGGCTCGATCTTGTCGGCCGCCAAGAACACGAGTATGAGTGCAAAGCATTCGAGCGGGTAGGACCGGCGACCGCGGATCGCAAGTACGGCAATGACTATGATGGTGACCGCCAAGACGCCATGCTCAAGCCAGGCGAACGCGGAAGGCGTCACGGTTTGCATGCCCGGAATGCGGGTAGCAGCGCGCCACGCGAAATACGCGATGTGCGACTGCCTTGATTGGACGTATTGAAGCGGCGCGATAAGCGCGTTGTAAAAACCGAATGGTGCGACGCTAATCGCGGTGATAGCCGCGAAGACCGCAGCCGCCCCCGCGGCTTTCGCCAAACCCAAGCGGTTATACGCAAATCCGATGAGGGGCACGATAAACGGCGCGTACGCGAACTTGACGCCGGCTGCTAGTGCGAGCAAACCTCCCGACGACGCAAACCGGCCGCTGGTCGCGAGCGCATAGGCCGCTAGACCGAGCAGGACTGCGTAGACGTCATTGTGCGCGCCCAGCGCCGAAGAGAGCAGCACGAGCGGATTGAGCGCAAATGCCGTTAACGCAGCGAGACGCAGCGGTGCATCGCGTAAGGCGGCGAGGAGCATCAGCGAGCATCCGAGCGTCGCGAGCGCGGCGATGATGCGTTCGACGCGCGCCTGGACGTCTACTGAAAGACCGTGAAAGGGCCACAGCAGGAGTGCGTTGACCGCCGACCATACGGCACCATAGCGATCGGCGAAGATCGGGTTGCCCCAATGCGATGCGACTGCACGCAATTGGATCGGAGCATCGGCCCGCAGGACCGGGGGCGCGTAGGGGTTGTGACCAGCCCAAACGAGATCGCCATATCCGACGTATGCGTATTGGTCGCTGTCCAGCGGGAGTGGCGCCAGCAAGAGCGCACATAATGCGATCGACTGCAGCGTCAGTACCAGCGCGACACCCGCTCTGCCAAAACGATCTCCGACAATGCCTGCAAGCATCAGCAATGCGACGAAACCGATGCTCCATAACAGCTGATGCCGCGCGAGTTCATGCCACAAGCCAATGGCGTCCGCAAGCCGATAGTGCGTGAACACGACCGCAAAGGGCGAACGCGCTTCAAAGGGCGTCCAGTGCGCGCGCTCGATCCATAGCGGACGAACCACCGCTGCAACGGCGTACAGGTAGAGCGCCACTGCCAACGCGGTCCCTGCGATGATGGGATAAACGGAGCGCGGCGTGGCAGGAACCGGCAGCGCTGACGCAGATGCGTGACGCATGCAGCGATTGAGCTTCCGCAGGCGCGCGAACTGTCCATGCGCTTCATCATGAGCCTTTTGGCTTACGGCGCGAGACGAACAGGCACGGGACCTTCGCCCTCTTGCCGAGCCATGTCCATTTCCCTACGATGGGTTCGAGTTCGAGAAGAATTGATGCGCGCCGCGCTGTTCGTTCGGTCCGTTGGAATGACGATCATCGCCGTCTTCGTCGCGTTGGTCGCGCCGGTCGCTTTCGACACCGCCGCGCTGGGCCAGCGCGTCACCGGCGCGCTTGCGGAACCTGCTGCGCAACAAGGCTGGCCGACCTACGGCTTCGACCTCGCGAACTCGAGGCGTGTCGGTTCGTCCCAGATCAGCGCTGACAACGTTCGCCTCCTCCGTCCGGTGTGGATATATTTGGAGGAGCTACATGGACGTGACGAGACATCTCCGCTCGTCATCGGAGATACGATGTACGTCACGACCGGTAGCATGAGCGGCACGAGTCAGACTGTCGCGGCCCTGGATGTGCGAACCGGCGCGCGCAAGTGGACGTTTCGACCGACGCTCGGATATTTCAGACCTTATTATGGCATCGTCAATCGCGGCGTGGCAGCCGAAAACGGCAGAATCTTTTTTGCGACGATGGACGGCCGTCTGTTCGCGCTGGACGCGCGTTCCGGTGCTAAGATCTGGCAAGTGCAGGTAGGCGACCCACACGTCGGCTTTACTGAATCGATGGCGCCGCTCGCGTGGCGTGGCATGGTGTTCATCGGCGGCTCGTCGCATGAGTACGGCATACGCGGCTCATTCACCGCATATCGCGCATCAGACGGCGCGCGGCTCTGGCGTTGGTGGTCCGTTGGCCCGGGTTGGGAAGGACGCTACACGGCAAGCGTGCACGGAGTCTCCTTGCATCGGAACATCGCAAGGGAAAAAGCCGAGGCGCCCCGCCATCGCACTTCGTGGATGCGCGGCGGAGGCCCGGTGTGGATGACTCCGGCGCTCGATCAGAAGCTCGGCATCATTTATCTCGGCACGGGCAACCCAAACCTCGATAGCGAGTCGCGTCCGGGCGATAATCTCTACACCGACTCGATCGTAGCCCTCGACGCGGCGACCGGAAAGATGCGCTGGAATTATCAGGAGACGCCGCACGACGTATGGGACGATGACGTAGCGAGTCCGCCGATGCTCTTCGACGCGCGCGATGCGAGCGGCAAGCTTGTGCCGGCGGTCGGTGAGGCGGGCAAAACGGGATGGTTCTACGTGCTCAATCGCATCAACGGCAACCTCATCCGCGTGTCCGAGCCACTCGTTCCGCGCCACGATCCCTACGGCACGCCCGATCTTGAGGGCGCGATCGGTCCGGCTTCCTACGATCCAGTGACGCGCCAAGCGTTCGCTTTGGTCGAGCGCCCTGTGGTTCAGCCGTCTGACTATCTCACTGACAACTACTTGAGCGCCGTCGCCGTCGACTCAGGCCGTCTCGCTTGGCGCCAACAGCTCACCAGCGGCGGGCGCATCATGGGAGGCGTGCTCACGGCGGGTAACCTGGTATTCGCCGCCGCGCCGTTGGGTACGTTCTACGCCTTCGATGCGAGCAGCGGTAAGCAAGTATGGCGTTATCAGTTCGGCGAAGATGATGGATTTGGCGTCGTGCCGGCGCTACCGTGGACCACGCGCGCGCGAGAATGGCTCACATCGGTGAAGCGCGGCATCTTCCGCGAACCGTTCACCCAATTGGCGAGCGCATATAGCGACGCTCCGCCCATCTCGTACGTCGTCGACGGGCGTCAGATGATCGCCATTGCGGTCGACCTCTTCCCCTGGCGCACGGGTATCGGCGGTGACGCTATCGTTACCTTCGCGCTTCCACGCTAGGACCATGGCGAGAGCGGACAGCACGCAATCCACTCAGCCTCAAGAGGAGGCGCAATTTTTGCGGCGTGTCGTCCTCTGGGTCGTGTTGGGAGTCGTGGTATTCGTCGCCGTGATCGGCCTGCACGATTGGCGAAGACCTGAAGCGCCTGTCATGCGTACGCTGATCGGCGTCGATTTCCCAGCCTTCTATTGCGGAGGAGAGGTCGCGCGACATCGTGCCGATCCATATCGGCTCGAACCGCTGCGATCGTGCGAGCAACGCGTCTCTCCTGAGGACGCGACCGCGCAGTGCGTCTTACCGGCTCCGTACCCCGGACCTACGTTGGCGCTCTTCGAAGTGCTGTCGCTCATGCCGTACGCCAGCGCGAAGCTCGTGTGGGCGAGCATGCTCGTCGCTGCGTTGCTCGTGACGGCGGTGACCCTAGCAGAGCTGACCGGGTTCCCGGCGTTTGTCGTGTTGCTCGCGCTTGCGGGATTCGAAGGCTATGCGAGTCTTCACGTGGGTCAAGTGCCTCCGATCTTCATGGCTCTGTTGTCTCTAGCGGGCTATTTCGTCGCGCGAGGCCGGCATGAGATCAGCGCGGCGATCTGCTCCTTTTCCATGATCGAGCCGCATCTCGGAGTGCCGGCTTGCGTTGGGATGTTCGTTTGGCTCCCGCGATCCCGCGCGGTGCTCGCTCTAGCGGCCGCGGCCTATGCAGCAGTGAGCATAGCGGCGATAGGATTAAAGCTCAACGTCGAATACGTGCGATTTGCTTTGCCGGCGCAAGCGGCAGCCGAGGTTCCGAACATGGGCCAGTGGAGCTTGACACACGTGCTCTATTTGTTCGGCGTCGATGAAAAGTCGGCGCTCAGGTATGGAGCGCTCGACTACGTCATCATGTGTACGTTTGGCATCATCGTCGGCAGGCGTTTGGCGACGGTCCTTGATGCCGATGAATTCGTGCTCTTCATGCCTGTCGCCGCGGCGATGCTCGGCGGTTCCTTCCTTCACGCAGTCCAGATGGCGGCGGCGCTCCCCGCGGCGTTCGTGCTCGCCGCCCGCGCTATCCGTTACCGGCCGGTCGCCTGGCTCGCCCTCTTGTTGCTTGTCATTCCGCCACCGGCAAGCTGGGGCGCACACCTCGCCGGTCCCGTCACGTGGGGATGGCTCTACTTCGTCGGGGTGCTATCGCTCGCGTTCGTGGGCCTTCGAGGCGCGCGGACCTACGTTCGGCTGAGTGGTGCGTTCGCCGCGGCGCTCGCAAGCGTTGTGCTGGTGGCGGCCATTCGCGCACATCCAGTCGCAGCGGCTCCCGCGCCGCAAGATTGCCATCTACCGCCCGCGGTTCTGCAGCCGGACGCGCTGGCATCCGCCAATTGGGAGGCGGCGACTCGCTACACCAACGCGCAGGTGCATTGGTCGCAAACGCGGATCATGTTAGAGAAACTGCCGACCTGGACCGGCCTTATTCTCTTGCTTGCGACAGCGGTAGCTCAAGGGACTGCGCCGCGCCGGCGCGCTCCTTGAGCCGGCTATCACTGAAATGCAATCGCCGCCGACCCAGGACCAAGTGTCGCCGGACTGGGTGGGCCCGAGACCGAGGCAGAACCGCCGTCGAACACGCCGCCGCCGTTGAGCACGAGCGAATGTCCGTATTTGCCGAACAGCGGGTTCGCATGCGAACTCGTATCCGGATTGACGATCATCGCGCACGGACCAACGGCGCGTCCGCTCCAGAAACACGTGGCGTACTCTCGATAGTAGACGCCGCCCGACGCAAGACCGGATATGTTCGACGGCTCGGCCGTCAGCGGTTGCGTCGGAACGAGTGCGTACTCCGGTTGTACCGGGTTGGAGCCGTCGCTGGGCGTCGAGAACGCTTCCTGGATGACCGAACTCGAACTGTAGGTAAGCAAGAACGATGCGAGCACGAAGATGCGGTGGGCTTGCGATGTTCCGTTCGCGTTCGTCTCCGTCGCATAGCACCAAAATGGGTGCCCGCTATTGACCATTGCGAGTTCGTCGTTTTCCATATCCAGCCATGGGCTAAGTGGCACAACGGCCTGGGTGACGCCGAAGCCTCCAGCAGTTGCGTAACAGCCTTCGAGGAACCCAATCGAAGTTGGATTGCCCTGCACGAGCGTTATCGCGTTCGTGTTCACCGGATGCGCGCCGAGGGCATTGAAGATATACGGTGGATTCGGAATCGAGTTAGTGCCGTTGATTATCCCCTGCGTCCAGTTCGCCAAGTCGCACGGGGTGCCGGAGGCGGTGTATGCCGGCCCACTCGTATCGTCCGCGAAGATCGCGTCGTACGACTGGCCGCTTGGAGTTTGTTGGGCGATGATAGTGGCCCATTCAGCATAGACCGCCGAGAAGGTCGGGTCTACCTGTTGTCCGCCACTATACGCTGTTACCGAAATCTTGACACCAGCGCAGGTGGCAGCGACGTACTGCTGGTTTGCTTGCAGCCAGTTCCACATGGGCGAGCCGCTCGAGTACTCGACCATGAAGTCGGTGTAGGTGTATGCCAGCATTCCCGCCGCGTGAACGGCAGCCAGGTTCGGGCTGTTCACGTTTGCCGCCCACGTGACGTAGGGGGCCAACGCTAGCGCTGAACGGGTTGTTCCAGCATAACCTTCGGCGTACACCGCGTCGACGAGGTGTGTCGATCCGGTTGGGGGTGGCGCCGGTGTTGGGGGCGTCGTGGGCCTCGGCGTTGGCGTGGGCGTCGGCGTTGGCGTGGGCGTCGGCGTCGGCGTGGGTGTCGGCGTCGGCGTGGGTGTCGGCGTCGGCGCGTGTGAGGGTATCGGCGTCGGCGAGGGCGTCCGCGTCGGTGTTGCTGTCGGCGTCGGTGTCGGAGTCGGAGTGGAAGCGGGAGTCGGCGTGGGAGTCGGCGCGGTTGCGCTTGGCGCCGGCGATGGCGTCGCTGATGGATCTGCAATCGGCGTGGACGTAACATTCGGTGTGGGAGTCGGCGTCGCGTGCGGCCGCCGGTGATCCGGCCCCGGCATTATGGCCGTTAATCCGCCGCAGCCCGCTACGCACATCGCCGCTGCAAGAACGAGAACCGCTAGTCTGCCAACTAACACGGCTGCTCACCCGTTGCCTCGCTCCCGCTTGGAGCGTGAGGCCTCAGCCGGTTCTCGACGCGCGCGCGAAATAAGTCTAAAGACCTAAGAGTGTGCCGGTAGTCACCTCCGTTTGTGCGTGAGCTCTCTAACTATTTGCGGTTTTTCCCGTTCGGGCAACGAGCCTAGCGCGCGTGGGCCTTCAGTCTCTTGTTGGGTAGCGGGCCTTGACCTATGGTTGTTCTAGCAACTTCCGGCTGCGAAAGACTCGCCTGCAATGTCCGCTGTCGTCGCACGTGCTGATAGGCCGTTCGAACAAGCTAAACCTATCAGGCCGCCATCGGTCTACTCGCCTTCTTGGGCAGCGCTCCTCGTAGGGCTCGATGTCATCGTCTTCGCTGCTTCAGCGTACGTCGCGTCGTTCGTCGTCTTCAGCCGGCCGCACGCAGTGCTCGATCGGCAAGGCGTCTTTTGGTCCTCGGTCGCGTTTATCGGATTGTGGCTCATCATCTTCGAGCGCTTTGGTCTCTATCGCCGGTCGCTGGCGCTGTCGGTGAAAGACGAATTCTATTTTATCGCCGCGGCGCTCATCGTGGGCGTCATACCGCAGCTCACGGTATTCACGCTCTGGCCTGGTGTCTCGACGTCGCGCCTGCACATACTCGTCACGTTTGCGGTATCTCTCGTCGCGGTTGCCGGGGTGCGGACTTTCGCCCGCGCCGTTCGCAACGTCGCGATACGGAATAGGCCTCGGCGCGTCGCGGTCGTCGGCAGCGGTCCGCGCATCGACGCCGTTTCGGAATCGCTCAATCTTGTCGAAGGGTCGCAGGTGCTGCGCCTGGAGGTAGATGACCTCGATGCGACGGTTCCAACCGTAGATCTCACGTCCGATCCGCATCTTGATGCGATGCCGTGGTTCGCGTCGGCCAAGTCGTGGGGCTGCGAATCGATTATCCTCACGGAAGTGCTGCCGCCGCACATCGTACCGCACGTGCTCGAGGAAGCGCAGCGCGAGCACATCAGGGTCGCATACGCGCCGCCGCGCGTGCGCTTTCAATCGTACAAGTTGACTTTGCAGCAGGACGGCCAGCAGGCTCTCATCGTGCCATTGCAGCTGCGCGCCTGTCAACCGCGCGCACGCCTGCTCAAGCGCCTTGTCGACGTCACACTCGCGCTGCTGGCTGTGGCGTTCTTGTGGCCTCTCATGCTCGTAGCCGGGGCGCTGGTCTACTTCGATTTGGGCTCTCCGGTGCTGTACCGGCAGCGCCGGGTCGGGCGCAACGGCATTGAGTTCGACCTCTTGAAATTCCGATCGATGCCCCTCGATGCGGAAGCCCGCAGCGGCCCGGTGTGGGCGTCGCCGGCAGATGGACGCGCCACGCGCATCGGCGCGTTCCTACGGCGTTTTAGCCTCGATGAACTGCCGCAGCTCTTCAACGTCTTACGTGGCGAGATGTCGATCGTAGGTCCGCGGCCGGAACGCCCGGCCTTCGTGGCGACGTTTCGCGAACACTTGGCCCGCTATGACGAACGCCATCTCGTGCGGCCCGGCATCACGGGTTGGTCCCAGGTGCACATGACGCGCGTGCTCGAGCCGTCTTCGGTCGGGCAAAAGCTCGCCTACGACCTCTACTATCTCGAGCATTGGGGTCTCATCATGGACGCGTACGTCATCCTAAAGACGGCTGCTGAGTTTCTCTTCCACAGGGTAGCGTGACGTCATGCGCCTGCTGAAGAAAGAACTTGACGTCAAGCCGTTCGTTTCGGTGCTCGCTCCCGGCTATAACGAGGAAGGGATCCTCGAGCGCAATCTGCAGGCGCTGTGCGACCACATGGAGACCCTCGAAGACCGCTATCGCTGGGAGATCGTGTTCATCGATGACGGCAGCACCGACGCGACGGGCAAACTCGCAGATCAATTTGCGGCGACTCACCCGCACGTGCGCGTCTTTCACCACCCGGTGAACTTCGGGCTGGGCCAAGCGATCAAGTACGGGTTTTCTCACTGTCGCGGCGACTACATCGTCACGCTCGACATCGACTTGAGCTATTCACCCGATCATGTCGAGCGGCTCGTCGAGCATATTCGTCAATCGCCGGCCAAGATCGTGGTCGCGTCGCCGTACATGCAGGGCGGGCGGATCTCGAACATCCCCTGGCTGCGACGCGCGCTCTCGATCTGGGCAAATCGATTCTTATCGTTTGCGTCCGACAGCAAGCTCTCGACGTTGACCGGCCTGACGCGCGTCTACGACGCGCGCTTCGTGCGCTCGCTCAATATCCGAGCACTCGGCAGCGAGCTCAATTCGAAGATCTTGCATCAAGCTTCCGTGCTGCAGGCGAAGGTCGATGAAATTCCGGGGCATCTCAACTGGGGCTCGCAAACCGGCGCCGCTGCACGCACCTCGAGCATGAAGATCGCACGCCACACGCGCTCCGTGATCTTGTCAGGCTTCATGTTCCGTCCGGTGATGTTCTTCATCGCACCGGGGTTGTTGCTGCTGCTGTTCTCAGGCTACGCCGGCGCCTGGGCCGGTATCCACACCTATAGCAATTATCAGCATCTCGCCGGGTTAGGCGACCACGATGTGACAGATGCCGTTGCGGCCGCATTCCGGCAGGCGCCGCACGTGTTCTTCCTCGGCGGCATCGCTTTGATGCTTTCGCTGCAATTCCTCAGCCTCGGCGTTCTGGCGGTTCAAAGCAAGAGCTATTTCGACGAGATCTTCTTCTTGACGGCCGCAGTCTACAAGGAGCTGCGCGCGGACGAAAGGCACAGCAATTGAGCACACTGACGACCCCAAGCATGATGACACTGCCGTCCGATCAGGACGCAAGCGGGCGCTCACTCGGTGCAGCCGAGATCGAACTTGTCGCGCAAGCAATCCTCAGCGGAACGCTGACGAGCACAAAGGGCAGGTTCGTCTCGTCGTTCCAAACCCAATTTGCGGATCTGATTGGAGTCAAGCACGGCTACGCGTGCGCTTCCGGCACGGCAGCCGTGCACACCGCAATCGCTGCGCTCAACCCGGAGCCTGGGGACGAAATTATCACGTCGCCCATCACAGACATGGGCGCGCTCGCACCGATTCTCTATCAAGCCGCGATTCCGGTTTTCGCCGACGTCGATCCGGAGACGTACGACATCACCGCGGAAACGATCGAACGCGTCTTGAGTCCTCGTACGAGAGCAATCGTCGTCACGCATCTTTTCGGCAATCCATGCGAGATGGGCTCGATCATGGAACTTGCTCGCGAGCGGCGCATTCCTGTGATCGAGGATTGCGCGCAGGCGTTCCTTGCCTCGTACGGCGGCCGCTATGTCGGCACGATCGGCGCTATCGGCTGCTTCAGCTTGCAGCAAGGCAAGCACATAACGTGCGGCGAGGGTGGCCTCGTCGTGACACATGACGACGCGCTCGCACGGCGGATGTATCTCTTCATCAATAAAGCGTGGGGTTATGGCGATGCCAACCCAGACCATTACTTTCTGGCGCCCAACTACCGCATGTCTGAACTCCAAGGTGCGGTGGCTCTCGCGCAGCTCGGCAAGCTTAGAGCCGGCGTCCAACGGCGAGTCGACCTTGCGGCGATGTTAACGCAAATGCTCGCAGATGTACCTGGCGTCGCTGCCCCGGCGGTTCGCCCAAGCGGCGTGCACACGTACTGGAAGTACTGCCTGCGGGTCGATCCGGCAGTCGTCTCAGAGGGCGCGATCGGCCTCTCGCGCGCGCTCAAAGAGCATGGCATCTTCACCGTCCCCCGCTACATTCAAAAGCCGGCATTCATGTGCGAGGTGTTTGCGAAACGGCGCACGTTCGGCGACAGTGGTTTCCCGTTTACACTCGCGCGCCCGGAGGCGATTGACTACCGTCGCGATCTTTTTCCGGGAACGTTCACGGCGCTCGACCGCGTGCTGGTGGTGCCCTGGAACGATCGCTTCAACGGCGAGCACGTCGCGTTCATCGGCTCCTCCATTCGGGATGCGGCCGAACGTTTGCGGATCTGAGGGCCGAATATCATGGAACGTAAACTGCGCTTTGGACTCGTCGGTGCCGGACGCATCGGACAGGCGTACGCGCAGGCGCTCGAGGGCGCTGAGGCTGCGGAGCTGAGCGCCGTCGCCGACGTCCGCCTCGATGCGGCACAAGCGCTGGCGCAGCAAGCCGGCTGCGAGGCCTTCGACGCGTATCAAGTCATGCGGCGCGGTGCAGAACTCGACGCGGTGCTTATCTGCACGCCGCCGGTGACGCACCCGGAGATCGCGCTATACTTCATGGATCACGGCGTGCATGTGCTGTGCGAAAAGCCCTTTGCCATCGACGTCGCCCAGGCCAAGATGATGCTCGCCGCCTCGAAGCGCAATTGCGTCGCGGTGACGATGGCGTCGAAGTTCCGCTACGTCGACGACGTCATCCGCGCGAAAAGCATCGTGTCGTCAGGCATCCTCGGCGAGCTCGTCCTGTTCGAGAATGCCTTCACCTCGCGAATCGACATGGCGTCGCAGTGGAACTCTGACCCCGCGATTAGCGGCGGCGGCGTGCTCATCGACAACGGCACGCACTCGGTCGACATCATGCGGTATTTCCTCGGCTCGCTCGCCGATGTTTCGGTCGTCGAGGGCAAGCGCACGCAGGGACTTGAGGTCGAGGACACCGTCCGAATCTTCGTGCGCAGCGACGCGGGCGTCATGGGTAGCATCGACTTGTCCTGGAGCATCAATAAGGAGCAGGAGAGCTACATCTCCATCTACGGATCGCGTGGCACGATTCAGGTGGGTTGGAAGGAGTCCAAATACCGTCAGTCGTCGAGCCCGGATTGGGTCGTGTTTGGCAAAGGCTATGACAAGATCCAAGCGCTGCGCAGCCAAATCGACAACTTCGCGCGGGGCATCGTCGGCGATGAGAAGCTCATCATCACCGCCGAAGATGCGCTCGCATCGGTCGAAGTCGTCCAAGCGGCCTACGCGTCCTTGCGTCAGGATCACTGGACTGCTGTATCTCGGGGCATCGTGGGCCCCGAGTACGGCGCCGAGAGCGAGCCGAAACGAGTGCTCGCAAAGGCAGGCCGGACGTGAGCGCTCGCATTCACCCGACCGCGTTGATCGATGAGGACGTCGTGATCGGCGACGACACGGTCGTTTGGGACAACGTGCACATCCGTCATTCGACCAGTGTCGGTAAGGGCTGCATCATCGGCGAGAAAACGCATATCGCATACGGCGTGCGCATCGGCGACCTGGTGAAGATCAATGCCATGGTCTACATCTGCACCGCGGTCACGATCGAAGACGGGGTCATGATCAGCGCGGGAACGATCTTCACCAACGACCGCTTCCCGCGTGCCGCTTCTCCTGATCTGCGGCAAGCCTACACGTCCGCACCGGACGAGCATACTCTGCCGACCGTCGTCCGCTCCGGCGCGACGATCGGTGCCGGGTGCGTGATCGGCTGCGACCTAGAGATCGGTAGATTCGCGATGATCGGAATGGGTTCGGTCGTGACCAAGTCGGTACCGGCTTTTCACCTTGCGATAGGTAACCCGGCGCGTTCCGTGGGTGTCGTCTGCCGCTGCGGCACGCCTGTGTACCGCCATGGCCGTGGCGGTCCGGTGCCGCCGCAAGCGCAGCTCGAAGCGGCATGTTCATCGTGTGGGCGGCGCTACCTCATCAGCGGTGCGTTCGTGCGCGAACTCATTCCGGCTCATGCAGCAGCGGTGTAGCGGTTGCGGCAACGGCCGCACGCGGGGCGAGTCGTGGGCGATCGTCGGCGGCGGTTTCCTCGGCATGACGCTGGCGTTGCGCCTCGCCCGCGCCGGGCGCGAGGTGACGGTGTTCGAAAGCGCCCCGGCACTTGGCGGTTTGGCCGGCGCGTGGACGCTTGGCGGCATCGTGTGGGACCGCCATTACCACGTGACGCTGCAATCCGATCGGTACTTGTTAGCGCTGCTTAGCGAGCTAGGCCTCGAAAAAGAGTTGGAGTGGACGCAGACCCGTACCGGCTTTTACGTCGACGGCGCTCTGTATTCCATGTCGAACGTTGCGCAGTTCATGGCCTTCCCAAAGCTTGGCCTCTCCGACAAGCTGCGACTCGGCGCGACGATCTTGCACTCGTCACGCATCAAGGATTGGAAACCGCTCGAATCAATCTCGGCGATCGAGTGGCTGACGAAGTGGTCGGGCTCGCGCTGCGTGGAGACGTTGTGGAGGCCTTTGCTGCGCGCGAAGCTCGGTGAAGAGTACGCAAGGGCGTCTGCCGCGTTCATCTGGGCGATTATCGCTCGCATGTACGCCGCGCGCCGCACAGGTATGAAGACCGAACGTTTTGGTTACGTCGGCGGCGGTTACGCGCGCGTACTGGCGCGCTTCGAAGAAGTGCTGCGGCTTGAGGGCGTGCATGTGCGCTCGGGCACGCGCGTGGCCGCTGTCGAGTGCAGCGCGTCCGGAGGCGTCGAAGTGCGCTTCAATGAGACGCTGTCGAGGACGTTCGACCAGGTAGTAGTCACGCTCGCTTCGCCGCTTGCGGCGCGGCTCATCCGCGGCTTGACGCCGTCCGAGAGCGCAGCCATGACGGCCGTCGCCTACCAGGGCATCGTGTGCGCATCTTTGCTGCTGCGCAAACCGCTGGCAGGCTACTACGTCACGAACATCACGGATGACTGGGTGCCGTTCACAGCGGTCATTGAGATGTCGGCTCTGGTCGCCCGGCGCTATTTCCATGGAAACGCGCTCGTCTATCTTCCCAAGTACGTGCCGCCGTACGACCCGCTCTTCGAGCAACCCGATGAGGTTCTCGAGAAGCGCTTCGTCCGCGCCCTTGCGCGTATGTACCCGGACTTTGACCCACGGGACGTGCTCGCGTTCAAAGTTTCGCGCGTGCGCTACGTCTTGCCCATCTCGACCTTGTACTATTCCGATCGACTACCACCTATGGCCACATCGATTCCAGGTCTATGGACAATAGGGTCCGCACACATCGTCAACGGCACACTCAACGTCAACGAGACGTTGGCCTTGGCTGAATCAGCCGCGGCGCTGCTGTTGCGCGAGGGGCACGCGGCGATTCAGGCCGGCGCCACCCTCGAGAGCTCGCTGGCCGCGGTCTCATAATGCAGGCGAAGCCCGCGGCCAGCGTCTCGCTCGATCTCGACAACAAATGGTCATACATGAAGACGCACGGCGATCCTGGCTGGGATGCATTCCCGTCATATCTCGACGTCGTCGTTCCACGGGTCCTCGACTACTTCGCGCGGCGCAGGCTCACCATTACCTTCTTCATTGTCGGTCAGGACGCGGCGCTCGAATGCAATCGGAGCGCGTTGGTCTCGATCGCGGCGGCGGGCCATGAAATCGGCAACCATTCGTTCCACCACGAACCATGGTTGCACCGCTACTCTCGCGAGCAGGTCGACGATGAGATTTGCTGCGCGCAGGAAAGTATCGAGCGCGCGACTGCGCGACGCCCGGTCGGTTTTCGAGGGCCCGGCTTTTCGGTTTCGCCGACGGTGCTCGATGTACTGGTAAAACGCGGATTCAGTTACGACGCGTCGACCTTCCCAACGTTTATCGGTCCGCTCGCACGAGCGTACTACTTCATGACGAGCAAGTTAACCGCGGACGAGCTCCAGCAGCGTAAAGCGCTCTTCGGCGACTTTACCGAAGGCTTCCGTTCCATTCGACCCTATCGCTGGCAGACCAGCGGCGGCGAATTGATCGAAATCCCAGTCACGACCATGCCTCTTTTTCGCACCCCGATACACGTAAGTTATCTTCTTTTTATCGGTGGAGCGGCGCCGGAGCTCGCGCGTGCTTATTTTCGCAGCGCTCTTGCGCTTTGCCGCCTTTTCGAGATCCAGCCGTCGCTGCTTCTGCATCCGCTTGATTTTCTCGGAAGCGAGGACACAGCTGATCTCGCGTTCTTCCCCGGCATGCGGCTGCACAGCGAGTGCAAGTTGGAGCTCGTCGACATGGCGATCAGCGAGCTCTCGCGGCATTACGAGCTTGTGACGATGCAGCGATATGCCGTTGCGATGGCTGCGAAATCGCTTGCCGTGACGCCCGCAACACGCGCCGGCCTCGCGCAAGGGTGAGCTCTCAATGGCTGATGTGCTTAAGGAACAGCTCGCTGAGCCTTCCGATGCCCGGCTCAATGGCGAATACGTTCTGTCAGTTTCGCCTGGCTACGCCGGGAATGTAGCCTCCGAACGTTCGACGCTGGTCGAAGAACTGACCACTGCGCTGCGCGAGAGTGGGGCGCACGTCGCCATCGCTTCACCGTTCGCCCGCGGAGGCCGGCTCTACGCTCGTTCGTGGCTTGCCCGAACGGCTGCGGCATGGCAAAACGGTTTCCTGTCGATCGCCGCGCACGGCGACGTGGCTACCGTCATTGGGACGATCCGCATGTTTCGGCGCGATACGTTACGTCGGTTGTTGAAGGCTTGCCCCGGCTTCGACCTCGACTGTGAAGTTGTGCTGGAAGCTCGGAAGCAGCGCGTTCGAATCATCGAAGTGCCCGCCGAGCTAACGCACGATCCCGACTCAACCCGCGCCTCGCTGAAGTCTCGGCTGGCAGCCGGCTCCCGTTTTTTGGCTCGGCTGCGGTCTGGACTTCACTATCGCCCGGCCCTGTGGCTCGCTCTTCCTGGTATTGTGCCAGGGGTGCTCCCTCTCGTGCTCGGACTATTGCTGGTTGTCAGAGCAACGCCGGCGGAGGCCTTGTTCTGGACGAGCGCGACGTTAGTGGTGCAATACAGCGCCATCGCCATCCTCTCATGGCAGACGACGAGCTTCGTCGCGAAGCGTTGGCTACGCCGGCCGTCGTAATGCAAGCAAGATAGGCCGTGGTCCGAGCAAGAGGGCGAAGTCCCCGGCTAAAGCCGGGGACTTCATGGTTTCGGTATGCCGAGAGCCAGGATCGAACTGGCGACACCAGGTTTTTCAGACCTGTGCTCTACCAACTGAGCTATCTCGGCGCGCGCGCAGCCGCCTAAACTGCTTGGCTTTGCAAGTTCGAACGCCTCCTAACTCGCCCATCCGTAGTCTGAGATGCTCAAACGCCAGGGTACATTCGTCGGAAGGGTACAGCGCAAAACCGATTGCACGATTGTGAGCAGGGGTATTGGCGTGCGAATCGACGACATTTTAAGCTCTAGGCAGCCCTGCTTTTCGTTCGAGTTTTTCCCACCCAAGAGCGACGACGGCATCACCGCTTTGCTGAAGACCGCGGCAACGCTTCAAGCGTTAGCGCCTGGGTTTGTTTCGGTGACGTACGGCGCTGGTGGAAGTACCCGGTCCCGTACTTTGCAAGTCGTAAAGGCATTGAAGGCAGACCTCGGGATCGAGAGCATGGCGCACGTCACCTGTGTCGGCGCGACCGTAGACGAAATCCGGTCATTGCTCGCCGACATCAAGGCATCAGGTATCGACAACGTGCTGGCGCTTCGAGGCGACCCTCCAGGCGGCGAAACGACCTTCCGGAAGACTCTCCGCGGGTTCGAACATGCGGCCGAGCTGATCAGTCTCGCACGCTCGGAATTTGGCTTCTGCGTCGGCGGGGCGTGCCATCCCGAAAAGCATACGGAAGCCCCCAACGTTGCAACCGATATCCGTCATCTTAGCGCCAAAGTAGACGCGGGCGCGCAGTTCCTCATCTCACAGCTCTTTTTTGAAAACGATGTCTTCTTTTCGTTCGTCGAGCGGGCCCGGCGCGCAGGCATTGAAGTGCCCATCATCCCTGGGATAATGCCGATCACCAACTTCGTACAGATCAAGAGATTCACGACGATGTGCGGCGCCACGATTCCGGGAAGGCTCCTCGACTGTTTGACCGAGCTCCAAAATGAGCCGGAAGCAGTCACCGACCTGGGCGTCGCATACGCCACGCTGCAGTGCGCGGACCTCATCGCCCGCGGCGTCCGAGCCATTCATTTCTATACGCTGAACCGGTCGCCGGCAACGCGCGCGGTCGTGTCAGCATTGCGCGCGGCTTCGCCGTGGAAGGCCCTCGTGGGACGCCGTTATCTGAAAGGGACCGACGCGGTCGTTGAGGCAGCGCTTTCAGTCGCCGGCATGCACTAAGGGGACACGCGAAGCCTTCAAACGCTCGGCGGAGTTTCTTGAGCCATCGAGACGACTCGCGCAAAGGTGTTGCCGCCAGCACGTTTTGCTGAGTACATGGCGCGGTCTGCAGCCGCCAGCAGATCGTTTGCCGATGTGCCGTCCTCGGGAAAGCTCGCGACGCCGACGCTCACGGTGAGCCGCAGTTGCGTCCCAGCGACCTCTAACGGCTGCGCTGCGGCTTCGACGATCTTTTGCGCTAAGGCATTGACGTCGCGTGGCAAGGCGATCGGCGGGGTGAGAATCGCGAACTCGTCGCCGCCGACGCGTGCGCACAGGTCGCTCTCGCGCAATCTGCCTGAGATGTTTGCGGCCACGCCTTTGAGGGCCTCATCGCCCGCGACGTGGCTCATGTTATCGTTGACTTGCTTGAGCTGATCGACGTCGAGATACAGAACCGCGAACGATAAACGATGGCGTTGCGCCATGTTGATCGCCCGTTGCAGTTGCTGGAAGAACTGGCGTCGATTAGGCAAGCCGGTCAGCGGGTCGGCAAACGACAGCTCGGTCAATTCCGACTCGACCCGTACCTGCTCCGTTTCATCGCGAGCGGAAACGAAAATGCGCCGCCGCCCGTGATCCGGTATCGCATTCCACATCATCCAGCGATACGTGCCATCCTTGGCGCGAAACCGATTGCGGAAACCGCGCACCGGTTCGCCTCTGCCAAGGCGGTATATTTCGTACGCGCTCGCGCCGCGATCGTCCGGGTGAACCATTTCGAGGAACGGGCGCGTCGCAAGGTCGCGGGTCGAATAGCCGAGTTTCCTCAGCCAGCCGGAATTCATGAAGGTGATGCGGCCGCGTGCGTCTGCGACACCGACGAGTTCGTCGAGCGTTTCGAAGATGCGCTTGCGCTCGGCTTCAAGCACTTCGCGGCGCTGCTCGGCGACAAGCACCAGGACGCCTAGAAGCCCGACGATGAAGGCTGCCACGAAAGCAGAGAGGGCGATGGCGCGAAGCCTGCTCGCTTCCGGCTGCGTACCGACCACTTCAGACGCCGCGAAAATCGTAGCGAAATCGTGCTGCATGCGATCCATAACGGCTCTGTCGCGGCGCAGCAGGGCAACCGTGTTTTGATGCGTCTGCGTCGTGTACACAAGCGGCCGCGCGATTGACGCCACCCAATTGTGGTATGTATTCTGAAGGTTGTTGAATGCGGGCACGGCGGTGCGCAGCGACGCGTTTGTGAGCTGTGCACCCAGTAAAGTCAGTTCGGCGTCGAACGTCGGGCGAGTCCTGAGATACGGCTCGAGGTCCGCTTTGTCGCGCGTGCTCGTGAAACGCAGCACGCTGGCGTCTTGTTCAAGCAGCCATTCTCGCAAGCTGCCCGTCATTTGCCGGATGGCGCTCGCGACTTGTGGTTGCTGGGCGGGAATCGTCGACGCCGCGTACGTCGCCCAGATCGCAAAAAGGGCGAGCAGACACGCAGCGGCGATCGCCACACGAGCAACGACGCCTCGCGTGGACGACTCGCGCGGTCGAGGTGCGGGTTCGTTGTTCGTCAAGGGTAAAAAGGGGCTGTGCGCATCGAGAACACCCTAGGTCATACGCCAAGAGGCATATTTGGCTTCGTTCCAATCGCCAGGACATCCCGGCGCAGACCATCCGGCGACCGGCGGTGTGATCGAGTAAAGACAAGGCGGCTCGTCGTTGACCCCCGCTAACAGGGGCTAAGATCAGCGAGCCGTCTTACGTACAGCTTACCCGCTTGCGCAAACGGTGAAATTGACGGCGAGCACGTTACGCCGCATGCGGGTTAGGACCTTGGTCCTATTTTTTCTAGTCGAAAGTCTGCGGCCGCGGCAACAGCTTCCTCACGACGTGATGCCGGCTTTACGGATCTCTTCGTCAAGCGTGCCGCGCAGAGCGTGACCGAGCATCGTGAAGTCGCCTGCGAGCGATAGAAATGGATGCTTGAATGTCGCCGGCTTGTTCTTCTCGACAAAAAAATGCGCGAACCATGCTGGTCCGTAACCGGCGACGAGCGAGATCAGGATCCACCACGGATTGCGAGCGACAATCGCAACCAACAAGCAGAGCAGCGCTGCGACGGTTCCGGAAAGATGAATCGTGCGCGTCGTCGGGTTACTATGCTCGCGCAGATAATAGGGCCAAAACTCGGCGAACGTCAGACGCTCTCCGGCCTTCATGTTCCGGGTTACGGCGGCTCGCTGTGCCTGACCTTCGACCGCGCCAGGAGAACGGCGAGCGGAAGCCGAGCCCGCGCACGTCGTCGCGCAGGTTCTTTCTCAGATGTGCAGGTCGTAGTGTCCCCGCTGGCCCGCTAGGTACGCGTCCGTAGCCGCCAAATCCACTGTTGACGTAATTCGATGTCGGCATGCCAACTCGCCACGCACACGTGCACCCGGCGCACCTTTCCAAGTTCTTCAATCGCGCGTTCGAGTCTACCGTGCGGGAGCACATACAAGGCTTGCGCATTGAGTTCGCCCGCAAGCAAATCGAATCAACCAGTCTCATCTTGAGCGAGATCGCGACCGTGAAAAGGTGCGTATGCACCTCTTGGGCTAGGAGTTTGGGCTCGCGGCACGAATAAGGCGGAATAACGGCGCGTACCGGGCGGGATGCCATCGAGCAACGCCGGTGCGAACTTTTACGATCACGGCGAAAACGGAAAACCTAGATGGAAGCCACGCCTGGCGTTGCGAAGCGCTTGCTGCGTAATCTTCACCATGCGGTTGCTTTGCGACGTGACCCCATAGCCAACGCGATTCGGATGCTCCGCCGGCGCTCGCCGAGCGCGCGCCCGTTCGATGAGGACGACGTGCGCGCGGTTCAGCGCTTCGTCTTGTGGTGCGTCGCGATGCTCGATGCTGAACAAGCGACCTTGCGCGGTGCGCTCCAGCGAAAGCGTCAGCGCGAGATCATCGAGCGGTACGATGTCGGTGGCCAGCCGCGCGAACGGGTAGCTTCGGACCTGGGCATCTCATTGCGCCAGTTCTACCGCGAGCGCCACGTCGCGTTACAGCGGGTTGCCTACTCGATCGGCGACGCGCTCAGCGCTACCCACGACGTACTGCCCCGCGACGACACGCCCTTTGCCGAAGCCTCGTAAGCCGCTCGGCACATAGCGGCCCCTCCCGCTTCTAGGGTTCCTGGAAGTTGGGCTGCTCCCAGATGCGCTGCGTGAGATACGATTGCACGTTGGCGATGTAGCCGTCTGCCGCCGCGGTGTGCCATCTTCCCGCGTACCATCGGCCGACGCAGCCCCACGCGTCGCCGGCCGCGTACGTCTGGCCGTGCGCCACGTCATTCAGCCACAACTCATAGCCTTCGAAGCACGCGCGCCAGATGGCGTAGGCGGTGTCGGCGTTGAACGCCGTCGAGATCGCGATGCCGGGCCACGACGCTTGCTCGTACGGCCAGCGATTCTGCAGAATGCCCCAACTCTGGGGGCACTGGCCGGGTACGCCGTCTAGTCCCAAGCCATGACCGGGCGGACATTGCGTCGGATCCGTGCCCCAATCGCCGAGTTGGGGCTGGTGCCACCACGATTCGATCGCGGCTTGCGCGCGCACCATGTCTTCGTCGATGCCCCACTTGCACGCCGCCCATTGCAGAATCTCGTCGGTGGTGCCGGTGTAGTTGCCAGTCACGCGCGGTGCTATCTGCGTGCCGGCGCGTGCGTCGTCCGACGTCGGGAAGAAACTCGAAGGCAATCCTTGGCCGCCGACCGTCGCGTTGTACGTCGCGTTCACATGCTTGTTCTCGGGCCTCGCTTTGACTTCGGCCGCGCAGACGGTGTCGCTGGGCAGCATCGAGCCTGGAGGCAGTGTCGAAAAATGAGCGACCGTCGTCGGCGACGGATTCGGGCCTGGTAGCGGCCCGCTAGGACCCTTGGCCGCGCCCGCGCCAGCGCATGCGGCAAGCGCTGCGAGTGCGCTTCCCGCGATGAGCAAGCGGACAATAGCAGCGCGAGGTCGGTGAGAGGTCATGGTGCTACAATATTTCCCCAACCTCAGGACCTCGACCATCCGGCCCGCGGCTGCGGGCCCAAATTGTGACGCCGCGCGCGCTCGAAGGTCGCTGCTGCGCACGAGCGAAGCCCGCGCCCATCACATGTCCTCCTCCGCGCTCACTCATCTTGAATGCTCGAAATGCGGGGCGAAGCACGACGCCGACGTAGCGCAGCATCTCTGCGCCTGCGGCGGGCCGCTGTTGGCGCGCTACGATTTCGCTATGGCGTCTCGGACGATGACGCGCGAAGCCATCGACGAGCGCCCTGACGACCTGCTGCGGTGGCTGGAGCTTCTACCGCTGCGCCATCCAGCGCGAGCGGTGACGCTCGGCGAGCGCGAAACGCCGCTTGTCGCTCTAGAACGCACAGGAGCCGCTCTGCGAATCGAGCGTCTCTTGGTAAAGGATGAGTCCTTGCTGCCGACCGGGTCGTTCAAGGCGCGCGGCGCTGCGATCGGGGTTTCAAGAGCACGCGAGCTTGGCATTCGCGACGTGTCGCTGCCCACCAACGGCAACGCGGGGAGCGCATGGGCGGCATACGCGGCGCGCGTGGGAATCCGCGCGCGCATCGTGATGTCGCGGGAAGCGCCAAGAATCCATCGACGCGAATGCGCCATGGCAGGCGCAGAGGTCCACCTTGTCGAGGGGTCGATCGCGGACGCCGGCAGATTCAGCGCCGAACTCGTTGCGCGGCTCGGCTGCTATGACGCGTCGGGATTTCATCAGCCCTATCGCATCGAAGGCAAAAAAACGATGGGGTTCGAGATCGCGCGGGCGATGGATTGGCACTTGCCCGACGTCATCGTGTATCCGACCGGAGGCGGCGTAGGCTTGATCGGCATCCACAAAGCGTTCGCGGAGCTGAAAGCGCTCGATCTGATAGGGCCGCACGCGCCGCGTTTTGTCGCCGTGCAGTCAACAGGTTGTGCGCCCTTTGTACGCGCGTGGCAGAGCGGCGCCGAAAGCACGATCGAGTGGAAGCGTCCACGCACGATCGCCTACGGCATCAACGTGCCGAAATCGCTGGCGGATTTCATGGTCCTGAGAATTCTTCATTCGACTGAGGGGACGGCGGTGGCTGTCGAGGATCCAGCGATCGCGGCGATGATTGAACAAGCACATCGCCACGACGGTATCCTGTTATGCCCGGAGGGAGCGGCCACGCTGGTCGCAGCACGAGAGTTGCGTGCCAGCGGCTGGATCCGCGCTGGTGACCGGGTGCTGGCAATCAACACGGGTTCGGGTCTCAAGCATCTCTAGTCAAATTCCCAGCATCGCGCGGGTCCACCGGCAAGCTTCGCAGAAATGAAAGAACCTGGTTGACGGTCGCGTTGCAAGACGTCTGTGACAGGAGTTTTTAACTATGCAAGGCGCAGAAACTCGTCGCTATGCTACCTTAAGCAAACTAGGCCTAGGTGCCGGATTCGCTGTCACTGGCCTCGTGGCCGAAATCGCGGCTTGGGCGGCTCATCTACATGTACTACGAAAGATTCTCGGTACCGACTCTCCCATGTATGGAGCTGGGTATTTGCCGTGGCATATCGGCGCACTGCTATTTTTTGCGCTCGTGGCCTTCGGCGCCGGTTTCCTCGTCGCCGCCGTACATAACGCGATAGCAGCAAGACGTTAAAACGTCACCGGCTAGCTAGTTCCGGCCATTCAGGCGAGTGCGCTAACTCACTATACTGGGCGAGTGCAGGCTGATGCGTATTTCGTGTTGTAGGACCCGGCGTCTTTGGGGGACCTTCACATGAATGAGCCAAGCAGCACCATCACGTCGGGCGCGCCCGATCTCGAGGCCGAGTGGCTGGTGTCCGTCATGCAGGCCTTGGAGCAGCTACGGCCATACCGCACGGATCCAACAGGCGTCATCAAGATGTCTCGCGTGATCGCCAAGTTCCAGTGGGATGGCGTCAACCATCAGTTCTATGCCAACCTGACTGACTCTCAACATTCGTTCGGCTCAGTTGTCGACAGCGTGATCACCGGCATCGACCCGGATCGCCAAAGCGTCAACGAAGCAGCAGCCTATGTTGACGGGCAGATCGTTCAGTTCCTGAATAGACACCGATCGTACGACACCGGCTGACAGGCTGACCAAAGCCTCAGAGGACAAGGGCAAGACACCGCTAACCAACACGCTACAAGACGTGGCGCTGTAGCTCAGTTGGTTAGAGCGCCTGCCTGTCACGCAGGAGGTCGTGGGTTCGAGCCCCATCAGCGTCGCCAGTCAAGGTCGAAGCCTCGCAAGCGTTTGCGAGGCTTCTGGGTGTGCGCGGGGCATGGCGCGTAACGTGGGGGGTTCAAGTCCGCTGGAGATCTATGTAACGAGAACCTCTACCCGAACAAGGTTCTGAACCGCCGTAGGCCGACCGGCACGTACGTTGGTGTGGGATGAGGGAGTTAATCACTGCCTCCTACCCGATTGTTTTTTCGCCGTTGAGATCGCTAGCGGCTGACCACTTCTGCTACCTCGCGCCCGTGGGTTAACGCGCCAAGGGGCTTGGCATCTTCACCTTCACCGTTCCAAAGGGATAACGGAGAACATGCCTGAGATTCGCGCGGATCGCGGGCCCAACCACGGCTTCCATTCTCGCCGCCGGACGTGTGAATTCATGTTCATCCGGCGGTTGCCATACAAAGCCATGATTTAGGCTTGTTGGATCGCTCCAAGTACCGGCAACCGTTCCCCTTAGATTGACACGGCTGGGGATGCTGCCCGCGGCTCCAGCTCCGGGAGCGTTGAAGGTAGCGTACGTTCCAAAGATCGTTCCCGAGAATGCGCTCTCGACGCCACTTGCGTTGTACGCCTCGCCCGCAATCGTACCCAGGAGATTGATTGGTCCCGCGACAGTTCCCTGGCCAGGTACGAGTGCGGCATTCGGAGCGTCGTATGGGAAGTACTTGCCATCTGGCGTGTGTCTAAACCCGTGATACACTCCAGTGGAGTCGACGTAGTACCCCGACACCACACCGAAGTCATTGATGCTGCTAGAGATCGTGAAGCCCGCCGAGGCCGGGGGATTTAGGGATGTTATTATTCCTGACGGAGAACGTTCGAAGCCATGCCAAGCGGCCCCGTCAAAATACCATCCGGCGATCGCGCCCTCGCGGTTGATGCAGCCAGTCCCTACTATGCCCGTCATCACGGAGCCGGATGGATCGAAAGTAGCGATTGCGCCACTCGGCGAGCGGACAAATCCATGATAACTACTGCTGGCATCGATGTAGTTACCCACAATCGCTCCTTCGATGTTGATACAATCTGGATAAGTGCCCTGGCCTGGACCAGTACCCGCACCTGCCACGTCAAACTCTGTAAAGCTGCCGCCGCGGCTACGCACAAAACCGTGAAAGACGTACCTCGAGTCTTGGAGCTGCCCCGTGATGACACCCTGATCGTTGATGGCCGTCGCAACGGTGCCCTGATTGAGACCTGCGCCTAGGCCCGCTCCGGGTGCGTCGAACGAGCTGAATGTTCCGCCGGGTCTCCGTATAAACGCATGCGGCACGACCATTGCATCTGTGTAAGCGCCAACGATAACCCCTTCATCGTTCAAGTCATTGACTATTGTGCCACAGAAAGGGGCACACGCGCCTGCGTTCGTGGTTGTGGCCCCAGGCACGTCGAACTCTGTCAGGTATCCCGAGTCATGCATGGCCCACGCTTCTGCGGCGTCGTTGAGGTTTGCTACACCGCCTCCGTTTGAGGCGTTTGTGCTGCCCGGAAGCGTCGACCTAGTTCCGCTGCAAGCGTTCAACAAAAACAGCGCAATCGCGACTACGCCGATGTACGCGCGTATTCGAATATGCATATACACTCCTCCGACTGCATTTGGTGTAAAGCAGCGGACAAACCATTCGTATTTTCGGGCCGTTCAGCAGGTTGCTGGTCACCAGGCCCTCGGGGGAGAATACTCCGAGAATTACTCCACGCGTAATACCTGTTTTTCGAAAACGATGGAGTGGGCCGCACCGGCTCGACAACTTGCGCTTTAAGAGCTTTGCGCCGCTACGTGACGCTGCGGTTCAAGACGATAAGCGCGGGATGAAGCACGGCAGACACCTCTACGGACTGAGACACTTCAGCCTTACTCAATTGGTCGCGTTCGGTCTTAGCGAGGCGGCGCGCAAGGCGTGGGCCGGTCACTCCTCGGGCGACATAACGATGAACTACACGCACGTCACGCTCGAAATGCTCAAGCCGGGCGCTGACGGATGGCAGGGCCTGAACCTACTCGGACGCGCAAGGCGGCTACCAGCCCTTCGAGCGGTGCGACGCCGCCGAATGGATTCAAATTCTCAACATCAACTTGATCGGCGTCTTCGAAGTCACACGGCGAGTCCTCCCGATCATGCGGCGCGCTAGACGCGGCTGCATTGTGAATATGAGTTCGCTGGCTGGGAAGGAGGGTCTACCGAACCTCGCCCTTTACTCC